>JACCDZ011036288.1_pt1 | contig 23651 bp, 21 predicted proteins | sample 7449551 | NCBI WGS metagenome assembly JACCDZ01 (sample SAMN15323452, study PRJNA562643) | freshwater metagenome | isolation source: river surface water | place: USA:Blue River Watershed | collected 2017-08-18 | reverse complement strand
TCCGGCGTGCGGGCGAGCTTGGCTTCTGCGGCATTTATTCCGATATCGAGTGCGGCGGACTGGGCCTTAGCCGCCTTGATGCCGCGCTGATTTTCGAACAGCTGTCGCAGGGCTGCACCGCCACCACGGCCTACCTCACCATCCATAACATGTGCACGTGGATGGTGACGCGCTTTGGCAACGCGGCGCAGAAAGCCGAGTTTGGTGAAAAGCTCACCAGTGGCGAATGGCTGGCCAGCTACTGCCTCACCGAACCCGGTGCCGGCAGCGATGCGGCCTCACTGAAAACCCGTGCCACGCGTGACGGCGACGACTATGTGCTCAACGGCAGCAAGATGTTCATCTCTGCTGCTGGCGCCACCGACATTCTCGTCGTCATGGCCCGCACCAGTGACAACGGAGCCCGTGGCATTTCCACTTTCATCATTCCGGCCAACACACCCGGCGTCAGTTTCGGCAAGAACGAGGAGAAAATGGGATGGAATGCCCAGCCCACGCGCGCCATCATTTTTGAAAATGCCCGTATTCCGGCGCGTTATCGTGTCGGTGAAGAAGGCGAGGGTTTTACCTTTGCCATGAAGGGACTCGATGGCGGTCGCCTCAACATTGCGTCCTGCTCGCTGGGCACGGCACAGGCGGCCTTGCGTGCCGCCCATCGCTACCTGCAGGAGCGCAAGCAGTTCGGCAAGGCTCTGGCAGAATTCCAGGCCCTGCAGTTCCGGCTGGCCGACATGGCCACCGAACTGCAGGCAGCACGCCTGATGGTGTATCACGCCGCCAGCCGACTGGATGCCGGCGACAGCGATGCCACACTGCATTGCGCGATGGCGAAACGCTTTGCCACCGATGCCTGTTTCACCGTGTGCAACGAAGCACTGCAACTGCATGGCGGATACGGCTATCTGCGCGACTTCCCGCTGGAGCGCATGGTGCGCGACGTGCGCGTGCACCAGATTCTGGAAGGCACCAACGAAATCATGCGCCTGATTGCCGCGCGCAAACTGCTGGAAAAAGATTCTCTCTAAAGAAAAACCCCGCAAGGGCACGGATAAAGGACAACAACAATGAACACCATCGCCTTCTTCGGCTGCGGCAACATGGGCGCCCCCATGGCGCGAAACCTGCTCAAGGCCGGTTTCACCGTACGTGTATTTGATCTCAATCACGCACTGACCGAACCCCTTGAAAAAGAAGGCGCCATTGTCACTGCTGCTCCTTCCGACACCATTGCCGGTGCCGACACCGTCATCACCATGCTACCCCATGATGCCGCTGTGCTCGGCCTCTACATCAATGGCGAAAATGGCCTGCTGGATTTCCTGACAGCCGACATGCTGGTGATTGACTGCTCCACCACCTCTCCGGAATGCGCGCGCAAAGTCTCGGCTGCTGCACACGCACGCAATATCGCCATGATTGATGCACCCGTTTCCGGCGGCGTTGCCGGTGCTGCTGCCGGCACACTCAGCTTTCTCTGCGGTGGCACGGCTGATGATGTGGAGCGCGCCCGTCCCTTCCTCTCCGTGATGGGCAAGAACATCATGCATGCCGGCCCTGCCGGTGCCGGTGCTGTCGCCAAGATCTGCAACAACATGCTGCTGGCCGTGCACATGATCGGCACCTGCGAAGCCCTGCAGATGGGCGTTGATAACGGGCTTGATCCGGTTGTGCTCTCCGACATCCTGCTGAAAAGCTCCGGCCGCAACTGGTCCCTGGAACTTTACAACCCCTGGCCCGGCGTCATGGACAATGTACCCGCCTCACGCGACTACAGTGGCGGCTTCCAGGTCGACCTGATGAACAAGGACCTGGGCCTTGCCATGGAAGCAGCGCTGCACAGCAAATCCGCCACCCCCATGGGGGCACTGGCCAAGCAGCTCTATGCCCTGCATGCCACGCATGGCAACGGCAAGCTCGATTTCTCCTCCATTCTGAAAATCCTGCAACCCTGACCCTGCAGCGACAAGAAATTGGCCTCCTCATGCCTTTGCATGAGGAGGCATAGCGCCGACAATACGCCACGCAAATTGCAATCCCGCCCCCACCCTGCGGAGACATCACGTGGCGTTATCCAATGCAGGCAAGGCCGACCTCTATCTGGTCATCGTGACCCTGCTCGCCGCCGTCAGCTGGATCTTCTCGCGTGAAGCCGTCCTGCTCATGCCTCCCCTCCTGTTCATGTCTCTGCGCTTTCTGCTGGCGGGAGCATTGCTCGCCCTCATCGGACACCGGCAGCTGCGACTGCTGACCGCTGACGCCTGTGTCCGCGCACTCAAGGTGGGGTTGGTATTTGGAGCAGGGATGAGTTGCTGGGTCATGGGGCTGTTCTTTGGCACCCATGTCGGCGAAGGCGCCTTCCTGACCAGTCTCGGGGTCGTGCTGGTGCCCGTGATTTCACGACTGGTGTTCAAAGAGCATCAGCCGCGCAGCATCTGGCTGGCACTGCCCATTGCCACTACCGGCCTGGCCCTGCTTTCCCTGAAAAACGGTTTCCGGCCAGAAGGAGGCCAGCTGTTTTATGTACTGGCCGCCAGCATTTTTGCGCTGTACTACACGCTAAACACCCATGCCGCCAATCACCGCGAAATCAGCAGCGCCGATGGCGCCACTACCCAACAGGAAAAAATACCGGCGCTGCCACTCACCGCCATTGTGCTGACCACGGTGGGGTTGCTCACCACCCTCCTGTCACTCCTATTCGAGCCATGGCTGCCCACCCTCACCCATTTCTCGGCAGAAATGGCTGGCTGGATACTGGCCAGTGTGGTGCTGGGCAGCGCCGCACGCTTCCTGCTGCAAACCCATGCACAAAGCCTGTCGAATCACTCACACGGCGTCGTCATCATGGTGGTGGAACCGGTCTGGGTCGCCCTGCTGGCCGCCGGCTGGTTTGGCGAAACCATGTCCCCCGTCCAGCTCGCCGGTTGCGGCCTTATTTTTGCCTCACTGCTGGTCAACCGGGCGAATCTGGTACATCAGTGGCTGAAGGCTTTGTTCTAGAAGGGAGATCCGGACACCAACAACATCCGCTTCTGCTGCAGAATGGGAGCAACAGAGGGCTGCCATGGGTGCAAGCAAGTCAACCCCACTCTCACTTGAGAATCGATTTTTCACATCTAGCAAAAACCGCCGCGCTCAGTATTGATCTGCTTGTCATGGGCGCATATGGGCACTCCCGTATCCGGCAGCTTCTTGTAGGAAGCACGACCACCCAGATGCTGCGAACCACGACATCTCCACTGCTTCTTCTACGCTAAACGCACGCCGGATGGGTTTTACACCGATTGGTTGCTCACCCCATCCGACGTGCCTCGCCTTGTCTTATTCTGAGACAGGCTCAAACTCAGCCAGTACTTCACGAAACTCCTTTGCCATAAGACCTTCCATGGAGTGGAAACCGTTACCAAGTTCACTCAGTTTCTTGACTGCATAGAGGGCACCTTGTCCAAAGGCATTGCGCAGACTTGTCTCATGTACCAATCGGATGACCTGATACGGAAATCCGAAAATGACCTCATGCTTGCCAATAATTCCGCCAACACGAATTGAGTTCACTTGATGGTCACTATCCAGATCAAGAGACTCTGCGATGCGCATGGCCGTCCCCGAGACCTCCCGCTTGTCGCGGAAGTGTTGCTCAATCACCTCGACATCCGTGTGAGGAGCAATTCGTCTCAACGCCTTTGACGCCATCATCAGAAAGTTAATGCCGACGGTGATATTCGGAGAGTGTAACACTCGGGTTTTCTGGCTGAGTCGATGCAACAGATCAAGCCGCGCATCATCATAATGCGATACCGCAGATACGATTCCTACACCGCCTTCCGCTGCCGCTTGTCCGTAATAATCGACTGATTCCTCACCCGAGAAATCGACAATAAAGTCCACCGGGTATTGCTGAAATAGCTGCGTGGCCGTCAAACCGCTGGTGACAACAAATTGCCCTTGTGGCGCAGCATCAAGCTGCAGTGCCTCGCTTACACTTCCGACATTTGAGTCCAGAGCCCTCCTGGAAACCCAGGTCAATTCAACCTGACCATCTTTAATCAGTTCTTCTGCGACCGCCTTGCCTGCCCGACCAAAACCAAACAAACCAACACGGATCTTTAGGCTAGCCATACGTAGGCCCTCCAATCACGGGCAGCAGTGATACCATAAAAAAACGATGTAAATCAAACAAACGCAACTATAATGTCACTACAACCCCTGTATACATAACAAATCGGGATATAAAAAACGACACCAGCCACATATGAACTCATATTTCTTATTATTTCTAGGCATGTTATCCGCCAGTATTGGCGGCGAACTCTTTGTTCGTGGAACAGTTGGGCTAGCGGGCCTTGCTCGAATATCGCCGGGAATAATTGCTGCCACTATTGCAGCATTCGCCACATCAAGCCCCGAGTTGTCTGTCGCAATAAATTCAGCTCTGGCAGGACAACCGCAGATATCCCTGGGTGATGCCCTCGGCAGCAACATTGTCAATATTGCACTTATTCTGGGGCTTGCCCTGACCATCTCTGGAATTCAAAGCACACGGGACAGCATCAAACGGGATTTCCCGATGGCCCTGCTCATTCCTGTAGCCACGGGGGTGCTATTCCTTGACGGAGAGCTATCCAGAACTGATGGACTACTGATGATTGGCCTCTTCATCGTATGGCTTGGAACAGTGACCATTGAAGCAAACAAACAGCGCAGCTTTACAGAAGCAGTAATTGGCGAGCATAAATTATGGCGCGTGGCATTCTCATGTGTAACCGGCCTCGCATTCCTTATAGCCGCTGGCAATCTGATAGTCTTCGGCGCCAGGGAGATTGCTCTTTCGTTTGGCGTTGATGAGTTCATCATTGGCGCAACCATTGTTGCCATAGGAACATCCATCCCGGAACTAGCCACAACCATCATTTCAAAACTCCGTGGGCATGATGAAGTTGGACTGGGAGCAATATTAGGCAGCAATATCTTTAATGGATTATTTATCATCGCTATAGCGGCCATTATCCATCCCATAAAAGCACCATGGCAGGACATCGTCATTACATTGGCCTTTGGCATCGCCGCAATTATGCTTGTCTACCCATCTCGTACTGGCTTCATTAAAAGAAGCCGTGGACCTTTATTGCTTGCGGCTTATGCCACATATGTTATTAGCATACTCAAGGTCAGCGCCGCCTAGAACACTCCCCCCACTCTAATGCACCAACCCCAAAGAAAGGCCTTCATCAGCCAACTGGCATTTATTGACGTAACTCACATATGACAAGCAAGACTTTGGATTCTGCTGGCATCAGTCGTTTTCGTCACAATAGTACTCGTCTGGCTATTACGCTCGACCCGACGGCCGCAGCAACAGAGAGCAGCGGCGCCAATAATTTGCATGTCCGTAATTGGCACATGATCCGGACAGTCGCCTCAGGCAACAACCACTTTCTCTGCCTCACTCTGCTGCAGCGCCCACATCCGCGCATAAATGCCGTTCTGCCCCAGCAACTCGCGATGGCTGCCACGCTCGACAATACGTCCCTGCTCCATGACCAGAATCTCGTCCGCATCCACCACTGTGGACAGACGATGGGCAATGATGAGTGTGGTGCGGTCTGCCGAAATCGAGAACAGCTCGCCCTGGATTGCCTTCTCGGTTTTTGAATCCAGAGCCGATGTCGCCTCATCAAAAATCAGGATGGGTGGATTCTTGAGAATGGTACGGGCAATCGCCACGCGCTGTTTCTCTCCGCCGGAGAGCTTGAGCCCACGTTCACCTACCGTAGTCTCCCACCCATCCGGCAGGCTCTCGATAAACTCAAGAATGTGCGCCGAGCGTGCAGCCTCGATCACTTCCTCACGCGTTGCCTGCGGCCGTCCATAGGCAACGTTGTAATAGATGGAGTCATTGAACAGCACAGTATCCTGCGGAACGATGCCAATATGCGCACGCAGGCTCGACTGGGTGAGCTCGCGAATATCCTTGCCATTGATGGATACCGCGCCACTGCCCACATCATAAAAACGGAACAGCAGGCGCGACAACGTGGACTTGCCCGCACCCGAGCTGCCCACAACCGCCACGGTTTTCCCCGCCGGAATACGGAAGTCCACACCAAACAGGATCTGCCGCTTGGTATCGTAGCCAAAATCAACCTGCCGGAACTCGACAGAGGCAGAGTCCGTCTGCAATGCCACTGCATCAGGCGCATCCTTGATGTCGGCATCTTCACGCATCAGGCTGAACATTCTTTCCATGTCCGTCAGCGCCTGCTTGATCTCGCGATAGGCCATGCCAAGAATGTTCAGGGGAGCATAAAGCTGGATCAGGAAGGCGTTCACCGCCACCAGATCGCCCAGCGTCATGGTGCCTTTCGCAACACCATCGGCCGCCAGCCACACCAGCAAGGTAATGCCCACCGCAATGATGCCGGACTGGCCACTGTTCAGAATGCCGATCGACATCTCGTTCTGGATCGCCGACTTCTCCCACTTTTCCATCGACTCATCGTAGCGCGCCGCCTCGAACGGCTCGTTGCCGAAATACTTCACCGTCTCATAGTTCAGCAGCGAATCCACGGCACGTGTATTTGCCTTGGAATCCATGTCATTCATGGCACGACGCGTCTGGGTACGCCACTCAGTGACCACAATCGTGAATACCGTATAAATCACGATGGTGCCCAGAGTGACAACAGCAAAACGCCAGTCATACAGCGTAACCAGAATGGTCGTGATCATGCCGATTTCCAGAATCGTCGGCAGGATGTTGAACAACATGAAACTCAGCAGCGAACCGATCCCCCGGGTGCCCCGGGAAATGTCACGGGTCAGCCCGCCGGTCTGACGATTGATGTGATAGCGCAGGCTGAGCTGATGCAGGTGATTAAAGGTTTCCAGCGCCACCCGGCGAATCGCCCCCTGCGCCACCTTGGCAAAGACCGCATCGCGCAGCTCGCCAAAGGCAGTGGATGCCAGCCGCAACACACCGTAGGCAATGATCAGGGCGGCCGGCACCAGCAACAGGGCCTGCGGCTTTGCCGTCAGATGGTCAACGATGCCCTTGAGGATTAGCGGAATGGCAACCGTGGCCACCTTGGCCAGTATCAGGAACGACAGCGCCAGAATCACCCGACCCTTGTAGCGCCAGAGGTAAGGGAACAGGGTTCTGAGGGTTTGCCAGTCACTGCGGTGACTGGCAAAAGGGGCAGCGGGTTCGTGTTCAAAAGAGCGCATGACAAGCTTCCATGGATAACCCCGCCATGATGGCCATTACCGGCAGGATATCAAGCGGACGCGGGTGTTTTACTGCAGCGCCACATAGAAACTCCCGACATAACCCGGAAGCATGCGCGCCTAAGAGCGTCGCAGCCGGCACACTGTATCGAAGTGTCGTACATCACAATCCGGATGATTGCAGCGGGTACAAGCTGGCCGATTCCCTATCCCCTGCTAGGCTCTACAGACACCTCAAGTCAAGGAGTCACATCATGGCCAGGAAAGCTGCCGACAACACCATCGCCCGCGTCACCGAGATCATTTCCACGTCAGACAAAAGCTTTGACGATGCCATCAGCTCGGGCATCAAACGGGCCTGCAAGACTTTGCGCGACGTACGTGGTGCATGGGTCAAGGAAATGAAGGTGGATGTCGATAATGGCAAGATATCCAGGTATCGCGTTGACATGCTGGTGACGTTTGTCGTGCATGAAAACGTATGAACCAAAACAAAAGGCCCGGTCTTTATGGACCGGGCCTTTTGTTTTATATGGCGTCCCCACGGGGATTCGAACCCCGGTTACCGCCGTGAAAGGGCGATGTCCTAGGCCTCTAGACGATGGGGACATAACCTCTTGGCTGGCATTGGCAAGGCAGTCAGATCACAAACAGCCAGACCAGTCAGCAAGGCGCGCATTTTAGGCAGCGTCTTCCGGTGAGTCAACGACAGCCGCACTGCTCATGTCGCGCCATGCCTTTTCCCAATCCTTGGTCTCCTGCTTCGACACACCACCCAGCACAGCAAGCGCATGACGCAAACGTGAGCGCGTCATGTCCGGGCCCAGAATGGCCATTGCATCCATCACATTCGTACTGGACGTAGAGCCCGAAATTGCGACAAAGAATGACGGCATGAAATCACGCAACTTGATGCCCATCGTCGTACTGACACGGCCCAGCAAGGCACTGACGGTTTCATGGTTCCAGGTCCGCAGCGCCTCGATTTCCCACAGAGTAATCTGCAGAACCCGGCGCACCTCATCCGGCGACAGCTTCTTGTGCGCAAAGCTCTCCGGCGTGACATTCACCTGCCCGGCAAAAAAGAAACCGGCCCAGCTGACCGCATCCGACAGCGTATGAATGCGCGGCTGAATCTGCTTGATCACCTGCTCGACATAAGCCGGATTGAATGCCCACTTCTGGAAGGCTGCCATGAGATCAGGCACCGGCATTTCGCGCAGCCACACACTGTTTAGCCAGCTCAGCTTCTCGACATCAAACGTCGGGCCACCCAAAGACACACGGGACAGATCAAAGTTTGCAATCATCTCGTCCAGCGTGAACTTTTCACGCTCGTCCGGCATCGACCAGCCCATTCGGCCCAGATAGTTCAGCAACGCCTCCGGCAAATAACCCATGCGCTCGTAGAACGAAATACTGGTCGGGTTCTTGCGCTTGCTCAGCTTGGACTTGTCCGGATTACGCAGCAACGGCATGTGGCAGAATACCGGAGCCTGCCAGCCGAAATACTGGTACAGCAGCACATGCTTGGGGCCGGAACTGATCCATTCTTCCCCACGGATCACATGCGTGATTTCCATGAGGTGGTCATCCACCACATTGGCCAGATGATAGGTCGGCAGACCATCCGCCTTCATCAGCACCTGCATGTCGACTTCCGACCACGGAATCACGATCTCGCCACGCAACATGTCCTGGATGCGGCACTCGCCTTCGCGCGGCACGATCATGCGGATCACTGACGGCTCGCCGGCTGCAAGACGCGTCGCCACTTCATCCTGTGCCAGCTGCATGCAGTGGCCGTCGTAACCCAGCGCACCCTTGGCCGCCATCTGCTCGGCACGCAGGGCATCCAGACGCTCTGCGGTACAGAAGCAATGGAAGGCATGACCCTTTTCCACCAACTCACGCGCATGCGCCTTGTAGATATCGCTGCGCTCGCTCTGACGATACGGCGCATGCGGACCGCCCACATCCGGGCCTTCATTCCACTCCAGACCCACCCACTTCAAGGCACTCAGGATTTGCGCCTCAGACTCCTTCGTGGAACGTACCTGGTCAGTATCCTCAATGCGCAGGATGAACTGGCCGCCATGCTGGCGGGCAAAGCACAGGTTGAAAAGCGCGATATAGGCAGTCCCGACATGGGGATCGCCCGTGGGCGATGGAGCGATACGGGTACGAACAGTAGTCATCAGGCAGTCCGGCAAACAAGCAAACGAAGGCCGCGATTATACAGTGCTAACTGACAGATGCGCCCTCTATCCGCGTTCCCTGCCCCTCCCTGCCAGACAACAAAAAGGCCGCTCACGGCGGCCCTTTGCTAACCCGATACCGGGCGACTTAGCCGGCAGCAAGCTCGTATGCCACTTCCTCGGTCTCCACCATCTCGAACAGGGAGCTGATGAATTCGTCCGTCACCGAGTTGGTCCACTCCCCCTCGATGTCCGCCGTGACCATTGGCTCGAATGTCAGGTCGAGGAACTGGTTCTCGCCAACCTTCAGCACATCCGCGCCTTCCGATGTACTCACCACTTCCCAGTGATCCGGGACATCCATGTTGAGAGTGATCGTAACGGCCAGTTTCTTGCTCATGAGAACTCCTCGCGCCTGCGCAGCAGGCCAGTGAAAAACCAGAAAACCCTCCCGGAACAACAGCGCCGGCAGGAGACAAAACGGCCATGACAGCACGCACGGGAAACCGGGAACAGGACAGAAAGGCAGGGCAGAAACAAAAAAGCCCTGCTTATCTAATCTGTTGATAAGCAAGGCTTTTCGATATATGGCGGAGAGGGAGGGATTTGAACCCTCGGTAGACTTGCGCCTACGCCTGATTTCGAGTCAGGTACATTCAACCACTCTGCCACCTCTCCGAAGGGCGCAGAAGATAACCGGCCTGCGCGTTCAACTCAAGAGAAAGCTCGAAAAAATCCGGTCGCAACGACCGCCTCAGTCGAACTTCACACCAATACGGTGACCCACTTCCTCATAAGCCTCAACCACACCACCCAGGCCCTGACGGAAACGGTCCTTGTCCAGCTTCTTGCGGGTGTCCTTGTCCCACAGACGGCAGCCGTCGGGCGAGAACTCGTCACCCAGCACAATCTCGCCATGGAACAGGCCAAACTCAAGCTTGAAATCCACCAGCAACATGTTGCCGGCATCAAACACACCCTTCAGCACTTCATTCACCTGAAAGGACAGTTCTTTCATGCGTGCCAGCTGATCATCCGTGGCCCAGCCAAACGAACGCACGTGGTATTCGTTAACCATGGGGTCGCCAAGCGCATCATTCTTCAGGAACAGCTCAAAGGTCGGCGGATTCAGCTCCTTGCCCTCCTCCACTCCCAGGCGCTTCACCAGACTGCCGGCGGCGAAATTACGCACCACGCACTCGACCGGAATCATGGTCAGACGCTTTACCAGCGACTCGGTATCGGACAGCAGCTTTTCCTGATGTACCGGAATGCCGGCCACTGCCAGCTTGTCCATGATGAAGGCATTGAACTTGTTGTTGACCATGCCCTTGCGTTCCAGCTGCTCGACCTTCTTGCCATCAAAGGCCGATGTGTCGTTGCGGAACAGGATCACCAGACGGTCAGCATCATCCGTGGCATACACGGATTTGGCCTTGCCGGTGTAGAGAAGATCGCGCTTTTCCATGAAGGTCTCCGAATCTCAGGGCTTGTCGCCCGGCCAGCGCGCGACAATAGACTCGAACAATGTCCGGGTCATTTCTTGCGAAGCCAGGGTGTCATCATCTTTTTGCAGGGTCAGGGTATAGGCAGACTGCCCACGTGTAACACGCAGCTGGTAGGTTGCCTTCTTGCCATCGGTATCGGCAAGGCTCAGGTAATATTGCCCAAGGCCCTGATCACGGTCTTCAACCTTGACCCCGGCAGCCTTCAATGCCTGCTCCAGGTTATCCCAGATGGCATTAAAGTCACCACGAATGGTCAGGACAGAATAGCCGTTACCATCAAGGCTAAGCTCGGGGCGCTCGCTCCCCGATGGCTGTGCCGAAACATTGGCAGCAGGCATGTCAGCACCCTCGGCCAGCGGCCGCGGCCGGGGAACATCAAACTTCTTGGGCCACTCTGTCGGGGTGGCGGCAGTAGTCGGAGGAATCGGGAACAGCGGTTTTACCTGTCGCGTTTCCTGTCCTGCCGGAAAGACCAGAGGCGGCAGGTCCTGGGCACCAAAGTAGTCCTCGCCCTTGCTGGCACATGCTGTCAGCACTACTGCAAACGCCGCCACGCAAACGCCACGAATAATCGACATCAGGATATTGCCCCTGCCTGACGCAATGCCGCTTCCACTACCGGACGGCAGGGCTCTGACAAAATGGTAAGTGGTAAGCGGATACCGTCTTCCATACGACCCATGGCATGCAACGCCCACTTTACCGGAATCGGATTGGACTCGATGAACAGGTCACGATGCAATGCTTCCAGTGGCGTATTGAGAGCCTTCGCCTCATCAGCCTTGCCCGCCATCGCAGCAGTACACACACGCGACATGGCGCCGGGCGCCACGTTGGCAGTCACGGAAATATTGCCCTTTGCACCCATCAGGATCAGCTCATACGCCGTAGCGTCATCACCGGAATAAACCGCCATGCGGTCACCCACCATCCCGATCAGCTCGCGACCGCGCTCAAGATTGCCGGTGGCATCCTTGATGCCCACGATATTGGGCAGCCCTGCCAGCCGTGCAACAGTGGCATTCTGCATGTCCACGCCTGTGCGGCCCGGAACGTTATAGAGAATCTGGGGAATGGCGACGGCTTCGGCAATGGCCTTGTGATGCTGGTACAGGCCTTCCTGAGTCGGCTTGTTGTAGTACGGCGTTACCAGCAATACGGCATCTGCACCAACCGATGCGGCGGCTTTCGTAAGGGCAATCGCCTCACGTGTCGAGTTTGCACCCGTACCGGCAATGACAGGGATACGGCCGGCTGCAGCAGCAATTACAAACTTGATCACCGCCAGGTGTTCGTCCACATCAAGGGTCGCCGACTCGCCCGTTGTGCCTACGGCCACAATCGCGTGGGTACCCTCACTGACATGCCACTCCACCAGCTGGCGCAACGCCTCCCAGTCCACCGTGCCATCACGGTGCATGGGAGTAACCAGGGCGACAATACTGCCGGTAATCATGCTGCTCTCCGCAGGATCGAAAGGCGAATATGGTAATGGCCACGCATGACCTTGAACAGGTCAAATCCCGGGCAGATGCGGCCATAAGCTGCTGCCCTGACAAAGACCAAACAAAAAAGCCGGCATAAGCCGGCTTTTTCGTGAAACTGGAGCGGGAAACGAGACTCGAACTCGCGACCCCGACCTTGGCAAGGTCGTGCTCTACCAACTGAGCTATTCCCGCGCACCGTCGTATCGGTGAGAGCGCGCATTGTACTGATGGCCCTTTCCCTGTCAACAGAGAAAACACTCCTGGCCGTTCAACTGATCAGGAATCACGCAAATCCGGCCAGGCAGCCTTCAAATAGATCATCATTGACCACAATGTCAGGGCGGCGGCCACGATCAGGAGAGGAAAACCGACATACAGGTTCAGCCCTTCATGATTCACCAGCAACACCGTAATGGCGGTCATCTGCATGGTGGTCTTGAGCTTGCCCATGAAGGAGACAGCCACACTGGCACGTTTGCCCAGCTCAGCCATCCACTCGCGCAACGCCGAAATGGTGATTTCACGAGAGACGATCACAATGGCAGAAATTACCACCAGCACCCTTTCATGGTGCCACTGCACCAGAATGACCAGTGCCGCCGCCACCATGAGCTTGTCCGCCACCGGGTCCAGAAACCGGCCAAAGGCCGAGGTCTGATTCAGGCGGCGCGCCAGATAGCCATCAAACCAGTCCGTAATCGCCGCCACCAGAAACACAAGCGCAGACGCAAGAAAACGCCAGTCATAGGGCAGATAGGCCAGCACGATCAGCACCGGTATCAGGGCCACCCGCAGCAGCGTGAGGATATTGGGAATGTTCAGCAAGGGGGACGACACCAGGTATTTCTCCGTTGATACACGCGTTTTAACCTGAGCACTCAATGACTGTGCAGGGCGTCGTAAATGGTTTCTGCCAATGTTAAGCCAATTCCCGGAACGGTCGCGAGGTCCTTGGCACTTGCCCGCAGCACCTCCTGCAAGCCTCCGAAATGCTGAATCAGGTCACGCCGCTTCTTGGGCCCAACCCCGGGAATGTCCTCCAGGGCTGAGCGCTTGCGCTGTTTGCCGCGCCGGGCACGATGCCCGGTAATGGCAAAACGGTGTGCCTCGTCCCGAATATACTGGATCAGGTGCAGGGCAGGCGAATCCGCCGGCAACTGCAGATCCGCACCGTCAGCAAAATGCAGGGTTTCCAGCCCGGGCTTGCGCCCCTCCCCCTTGGCAATCCCGATCAGGGTTACTCCCTGTATGCCCAGCTCGTCCAGCACACCAATGGCTTGCGCCAGCTGCCCCTTGCCACCATCAATAAAGAGGATGTCAGGCAGGCGTCCCTCCCCGGTTTTCAGGCGCTGATAACGACGCGTCAGGGCCTGATGCATGGCGGCATAGTCATCCCCGCCCGTAATACCCTCGATATTGAAATGCCGGTAGTCCCGGTTACGCGGTCCGGTTTCATCAAATACCACACAGGACGCCACCGTTGCCTCGCCCATGGTGTGACTGATGTCAAAGCACTCCATGCGGGTAATCGGTTCGGTACGTCCCACCGCCTGCTGCAATGCAGCAAACCGGGCATTCATGTGTGTGCGATTGGCCAGTCGGGCCGACAACCCCTGCTCCGCATTCAGACGGGCCAGCTGCAACCAGGCCTGACGCGTTTCACGCACACGGTGCTTGATACGGACATCACGGCCATACAGCGCACGAATCGCCTCATGCATCACTTCCGTATCAGGCAACTCCTCGCTGGTGATGATTTCATCAGGAATATCCCGGCCACCATCAGACTGCAGATAAAACGACGGCAAAAACTCGGAAAGAATCTCGGCGGGACTGGTCTCACCGAACATGTTCGGATGAAACTCCTTGCTGCCAAGCACACGACCCTCACGCACAAACAGGATTTGCACGCACACACCACCCGGCTGCGCAGCCACCGCAATCACGTCGGCATTACCGGCATCCCGGGTAACAAACTGCTGCTCCTGGACACGACGTAACGCCGCCAGCTGATCGCGGTAAATCACGGCCAGCTCAAAGTCCAGCGCATCTGCCGCCTGGTTCATGCGCGCCATCAGGTCCTGCATGACTTCTTCGTTGCGCCCCTCCAGAAACAGCACGGTATGACGAACATCCCCGGCATACTCCTCCGGCGACAACAACTTCACACAAGGTGCCCGGCATCGCTTGATCTGATACTGCAGACAGGGCCTTTCCCGGTTACGGAAAAACGTATCCTCGCACTGCCGTACCTGAAAAAGTTTCTGCAGCAACTGCAAACTCTCGCGTACCGCCTGAGAGCCGGGATAAGGCCCGAAATAGCGGCCTTTCTGCTTTTTTGGCCCGCGATGAAAGCCTATGCGCGGATAATCCTCGCCTTCCGAGACAAACAGGAAGGGGTAGGATTTGTCATCGCGCAGAAGGATGTTGTAGGGCGGCTTCAGCTCTTTGATCAGCGTCTGTTCCAGCAACAGCGCTTCAGTCTCCGACGCAGTGAGCGTCACCTCGATATCGCGAATACGCTCAACCAGCGCACGCGTCTTCGGACTTTCGATATTCTTCTGGAAGTACGAGCTGACACGATTTTTCAGACTGCGGGCTTTGCCCACATAAAGGATTTCGCCACTCGCACCGAGCATGCGATACACGCCCGGCAGCAACGGCAAGGTTTCCAGAATGGCAGAGATATGCCCGGAGAAATCCACTTGCGATGAATCCATTTGCCCAGACTCAATCACACCGGATCAGACAGCGTCAGCATTCAATAATCCATGCCGGACAGCCAGAAGCGTCAGTTCGACATCACTGTCGATACCCAGTTTCTCAAAAATACGATAGCGATAGCTGTTGACCGTTTTCGGACTGAGAAAAAGACGATCGGAGATTTCCTGCACCTTCTGGCAGTTCACGACCATCATGGTGACCTGCATCTCGCGCTCGGTCAGGGCATCAAACGGAGATGTTTTCTCCTCCTCCAGCGAGCTCAGGGCAAGGCGCTGGGCGATACCCGGACTGATGTAGCGCTGACCAACAGCAACCGCACGAATGGCATGAACCATCTCCTCCAGCGCCGCCCCCTTGGTCAGGTAACCAGCGGCACCAGCCTTGAGCAGGCGGGACGGAAAGGGTTCTTCATCACACACGGTGACGGCCAGAACCCGGATGTCCGGAGACTGGCGCAACAGCTTGCGTGTTGCCTCCAGCCCGCCGATACCGGGCATTTTCACGTCCATGAGCACGACCTGGGGGTCCAGTTCACGCGCCAGACGCAGACAATCCTCACCGCTTGCAGCCTCGCCCACCACCTTGATACCGGTGATGTCGGCCAGCATGCGGGTGATACCCATGCGTACCAGATCGTGGTCATCAACCACCAGAACCTTGATCACGCCCTGCTCCGGTATTCAAAAATGGTCAGCGCCCCGACCTGCCGGGGCTCCGTATACAGGAGAGTAATACGCTCCTGCCAGCGAGGCAAAGCTCACGGCAGACCCGACGGTATCAGGACCAGTCATACACCACCCAAAGACCCCCGTTGGTCGGAAACAGGAATTTTTATGTGAATCAATTGGTTATCCCAACTGATCCAGGTTGTTCTACGGCCTTCTTTTTTGTTAAAACCGGGTTTGAATCATGACGAAGCGGTTGTTGAGCTGCTAATATCAACCTTATAAATATCAATGGATTGTGTTGGTGAATTCACGCGCCTGCTGAAGGTGCTCCGGCCCGATCGAGAAATGACATGAAAAAGTCTCTGAACATTATCCTGCGTCCGGTCCTTCTGGGCCTGATTGCGCTTGGACTGAGCCTGCCCGTGACCGCCCCGGAAGCAATGGCCAGCAGCAAGCAGGAAGTCACGGCCAAGAAAAAGACCGTGAGCAAGGCTTCGCGCAAGAAGTCACATGCTGTCGCCAGCAAGAAAAAGCGTAACCAGAAAGTATCCCGCTATGGCAAGCGTCGCAGCAATGCCGTTGCCCTGCAGTCGCGCCTTGAGCGCGAGCGTCAGGCTGCGCTGAGCCGCCTCCCGCACCGCGTTGGACCTACCGAAGTATTTCAGGCGTCCAGTCTGCAGTTGCCACTCAATCTGGAATCCCGTGCAGCCGTTGTGATCAACGCAGAGACTGGTGAACTGCTGTACAGCAAGAACTCTTCACGCACCATGCCGATTGCTTCCATCACCAAGCTGATGACGGCCATGGTGGTACTTGATGCCCGCCTCCCCATGGATGAAATCATCACCATCAGTGATGCCGACGTGGACAAGGTTAAGCACACCAGCTCGCGTCTCACCGTTGGTACGTCCATGCCACGCAGTGAGGCCATGCTGCTGGCCCTGATGGCCTCGGAAAACCGGGCTGCCGCCGCCTTGGCACGCACCTATCCGGGTGGCACGGCCGCCGCTGTGGCCGCGATGAATCGCAAGGCATCCGAACTGGGCATGACACACTCCCATTTCGCAGATGGCACAGGTCTGCAGATGCAGAACATGGCCTCGCCCACCGATCTGGTACGCATGGTAAAGGCTGCTCGCAGCTATCCCGAAATCCGCCAGTTCTCCACCACATCAGAGCACTCTCTGGTGGCAGGTCGCCGCATACTGCCGTACCGGAACACCAACGCTCTGGTAAAGAATGACACGTGGGATATCGAAGTCTCCAAGACCGGCTTCATCAATGAAGCAGGCAAGTGCCTGGTCATGCATGCCCGCGTGAACTCCACACCGGTCGTTATTGTGCTGATGGACTCAAACGGTCGTTACACCCGTATCGGCGATGCCAACCGCGTCAAGAAATGGCTGGAAGCCGCCGTGCAAAGCTTCACGCTTAGCGAAAACCAGTACACAGAGCATCAATAAGAAAAGGCCGCAAGGCCTTTTCTTTTACTGACAGGGTCATGGCAGGAGTAACGGGGTGCTAACCAGTATTCTTGTCCTGCTTTTCACCCTGCAACTGATTGCCATCTGGGCCCTGATGCGCAATCGCCGCCGGCACAAGCGCGCTCTCTCCTCCCTTCGTGAAACAGTCGCCCTGCTTGAGCAGCGCCTGAGCGCCAGAACCGACGCCTGGCGGCATGCCAACGACACGCTTGAACAAACCGAGCAGCGCCACAGAATAACCACTGCCCTGCTGAATGAAACGAAGGAGTACCTGAACAGCATCATCAACTCCATGCCATCCGTGATGATTGGTGTTACGCCCAGCGGGCATGTCACACACTGGAACTCTGCAGCAGAACTGGCTACCGGCATTCGTGAAAAAAAGGCACTGGGATTCCGGCTTCAGGAAATCTACCCCAACCTGCCCGTTCCATCCGAAATGATTGAAGAAGCCATCTCCCTCAGCGAGCCGCGTATGCGCGAGAACGTGAAGATCGATCATCTCGGCATGAACCGCTACGTTGACATCACTGTATACCCGCTACACTCCCTGGAGCTTACCGGTGCGGTCATTCGCGTGGATGATGTCACCATGCGTCAAAAGCTCGACAGCATGATGCTGCAAAACGAAAAACTGAAATCCCTTGGTGAGCTTGCCGCAGGGATGGCACATGAGATCAATAATCCGCTTGCGGCCATTCTCCAAAGCCTTCAGAACGTCGAACGCCGACTGAGCCCTGACCAGGCAGGCAATCAGGCGGCAGCGGCCGCACTTGGCCTTGACCTTAAAAAAATGGACAGTTATCTGGAGGCCCGGGAAATCAAGAGATTCCTGGATGGAATGGATAGCGCAGGACGTCGCGCAGCAGAAATCGTCCGCAACATGCTGGAGTTCTCGCGCAGCTCCAGTCGGCAACTTGAACCAACCCAGCTGAACGATGTTGCACACGCAAGCGTGAACTTCATGCGTAATGCCATCGAATTTTCCATGCCTTCATTAAGCGAAAGCCTGGTCATCGAGGAAGACTATGACAACAGCCTGCCTGCCCTTCCTGCATCCGGCATTGAACTGCAGCAGGTACTGGTCAATCTGCTGAAGAACGCTGCACAAGCCATTCAGGAGGCACGTCGCGATGCGCCCCTCATCCGGATCAGCACCCGGTACATACCGCCACTGGCCGAAATTCGCGTGGAAGATAACGGCACAGGCATGAGCCTGGCCACATCAAAACAGATATTTGATCCCTTCTTCACCACAAAGGTCGTTGGGCAGGGAACTGGCCTGGGGCTCTCCATATCCCACTTCATCATCACCCAGCGTCATCACGGAAGAATCGAGGCGCGCAGTACGCCAGACAAGGGAACAACCTTTGTGATCACGCTACCGATTGCACAACCGGGCCAGTCTCACTGACTACAGCCCGTAATGTGCTCGCGCCAATGTCTCAAGCCGATACTTTCGTTCTTTCCAGTCAGGCAGGAACCGTGACTGCAGTTCATAAAACTGCTTGCTGTGATTGAACTCCACCAGATGACACAACTCGTGCATGACAACATAGTCAATGCATTCAGCAGGCATGCGTATCAACTCAAGATTGAGCGTAATCACGCCCTTGCGTGTGCATGACCCCCAGCGCGTACGCATTTTCCGTATTTTAAGTTCCGGAAACGGGAGTCGCAGGGACTTCATTTCCTCATGACAGAATGCCAGCCGTAACGGAAACACCTTTTGTGCCTCCCTGCGTTGCCAGAGTTCAATCACGCCCGCCAGCCCTTCAGGCGTTGCCAGCCGTTCCTGCGTTATAGCCACCTGCAGGACATCACCATGCCTGGTGGCCCGGTTATGGCCCGCTACATTTACTTGCAACGTCAGGAAATGACCAAGATGCTGAAAGGTTCCACCATTCTCATAGCGCACCGGTGCAGGAGCGGGCTCCTCCATAAACCGGGCACGCTGCAGCATCAGCCAGTCCCAGCGCTCACGCATGAACAGATAAATTTGCGCCAGCGGAACACGATTCGGCGCTCGCACCTGCACCGAGCCATCCCGATGCACATAAAGACCTATTGTCTTGCGGGCAGTGCGGATGAAATGAAAAAAAAGCGTCTCGCCAGTATCGTGCCGATACTCCTTCATCGCCTTCCCGTCATGGTCAGGCATATTCATTCACCACATCCAGAAACGCCTCACCATAGCGATCAAGCTTGCTGTCTCCTATGCCCGCAACATGCCCCATTTCTTTCAGTGACCGGGGACGTGCCGACAGGATCGCCATCAGGGTACTGTCATGAAAGATGACATACGGAGGGACGCCCTGCTCTTGCGCAAGCTGGCGTCGTTTGGCGCGCAAGGCCTCCCAGAGAATGCGGTCCTCATGCGGGATGTCCAGTGCCGGTTTGCCACCCGTCTTTCTGGGCGTAACCGTTTTTGCCTGCTCCCGGCGCAACATCAGGGTTTCTTCCCCGCGCAGCAAGGGACGGCAGCTGTCATCCAGGCGCAAGGCGCCATAACCTTCACTATCGGGTTGCAAGAAGCCGCGCGCCAGCAACTGCCGGAATACCGAACGCCACTCCTTGTCCGTCAGATCCGTACCGCGACCGAAGACCGCCAGCGCCTCGTGACCGTTGCCGGCAATACGCTCCGTTTTCTCGCCGCGCAGCACTTCGACCAGATACTCGACACCATAACGACTGCCTGTGCGGTACACCGCCGACAGTGCCAGACGAGCCGGTTCGGTCGCCTCCCAGCCAGGGACCGGCTCCACACAGTTATCACAATGGCCACACGGCTCTGCCATATGCTCGCCAAAATGGGCCAGCAACAACTGGCGGCGGCAACTGGTGGTTTCGCACAGGGCCAGCATGGTATCTACCTTGCGCTTTTCCTCGCGCTTGAAGGTATCCGCTGCATCTGACTGGTCCAGCATGGACTTGAGCTTGATGACATCTGCAAGCCCGTAGGCCATCCAGGCATTGGCCGCCAGACCATCACGCCCGGCACGCCCGGTTTCCTGATAATAGGCTTCAATGCTTTTGGGCAAATCCAGATGCGCCACAAACCTCACGTTGGGCTTGTTGATCCCCATGCCAAAGGCAATGGTGGCCACCATGATCACGCCTTCTTCTCGCAGGAAGCGGGTCTGGTTTTCCTCGCGTACGGTGCCAGACAAGCCCGCGTGATACGGCAGTGCACGGATGCCTCGCTCATTCAGTGACACTGCCGTCTTGTCCACCTTGTTACGTGACAGGCAGTACACAATACCGGCATCACCCGGATGCTCGCGGCGGATGAATGCCTCCAGCTGATCCAGCGACTTCTGCTTGGGCACAATGCGATAGAAAATATTGGGCCTGTCAAAACTGGAGATAAAGGTTTCCGCGTCCTCCAGGCCAAGACGCTGGGCAATATCCGCCCGTGTGCGCGGATCGGCGGTCGCGGTCAGGGCAATGCGCGGCACATGCGGGAACTGCTCCCGAAGCACCGAAAGGCCCAGATAATCCGAACGGAAGTCATGCCCCCAGTGCGACACACAGTGGGCCTCATCAATCGCAAACAGGGCAATTTTTACGCGGGACAACTGGTCCAGCATACGTGCCGTCACCAGTCGCTCCGGTGCCACATAGAGCAGATCCAGCCGGCCATCCAGCAATTGCGACTCAATCGCCTGGGTTTGCTGGAAATCGAGCGTAGAGCTGAGGTAGGCGGCACGCACCCCGGACTGCACCAGAGAGGCTACCTGATCCTGCATGAGGGCGATCAGGGGCGAAATGACAATCGCTGTACCCGGCCGCACCAGCGCAGGCACCTGATAGCAGAGGGACTTGCCGCCACCGGTAGGCATCAATACGAGGGCATCACGTCCCTCGACCACCGCAGTGACGATAGCCTCTTGCGGGCCGCGAAAGGCATCGTAGCCAAAAACGTGTTGCAGGATATCGCGCGGATTTGCATTCATGGGCGGCGATTATGGGGGATGGCACACACCCTGTCAGCAAGACCGTCCGACATCCTGCCGATAGGGAAATTGGCAACACTCGACTACAATGCCTGCTTTACGAGGAGAGTCCGACATGCACGAACTTCATGCCCTGCCCGATGCCACCCGCCAGCTGCTGGAAGACTTTCTGGACGGCGAGGACAACACCGACGGGCTGGACTTCGTGGCAACCCACGGCTTTCTGAGTGCCGTCACCGTTGGCCCGCGCACACCGCCTGTTGCCGCCTGGATCAAGGTACTCTTTGACGATCAGCCCGTGTGCGCCGACGCCGCCAAAGCCACGGCCATTACCGAGGCGCTGGTTGCCTGGCAGACGGAGATCCATGCCACGCTCTATCATGGCCAGCCACTGACCCTGCCCTGCCCGCTGGTCCTCAAGACCGGCGAACCCACCGCACTGAATGACTGGTGTGTCGGCTTCATGGAAGGCATGTTCATGGAGGAGAACAGCTGGTACGAGGGCGATGAAGACCTGATTGCCGACCTCACGCTGCCCATGGTGGTGCTGTCCGACCTGATCGACGAGCCCGAGCTGCAACCCCTGCGCCGCGATCCCAAGCTCTCACGCGAGCTGGCGCAACAAATCCCTGATGTGCTGACCGAGCTGTACCTGCACTTTTACGCCCCCAGAACGATCTGAGATCAGCCTTCCAGCCCGCGAGCGCGTGCCAGCGTGATCTGGTGCATACGCTCGCGCAGGCGTGACTTCCTCTCGTCCGTGAGTGAGGTCACGCAATACTGGCAACTCACACCTTCCTCGTAATCCGGCGACTCCCGCTCCTCCGGCTTGACCGGGTGGCCGCAGCCAAAACACATCTCGCTCTCGCCCTCACCCAGACCATGCGTCACACCCACGCGGTGATCAAAGACAAAGCACTCGCCTTCCCACAGGCTTTCTTCCGGTTTGACCTTCTCCAGATACTTCAGGATGCCGCCCTTGAGGTGATAGACCTCGGCATAACCCTCTCCCAGCATGAAACTGGAGGCCTTCTCGCAGCGAATACCCCCGGTGCAGAACATGGCTACCTTGCGGTGACGGGCAGGATCGAAGTGCTCGCGCACATACTCTGGAAATTCGCGAAAGCTGTGGGTATGCGGGTCAACCGCATTGCGGAACGTCCCCAGTGCCACCTCGTAATCATTGCGCGTATCAATCACGACAACGTCGGGATCACTGATGAGCGCATTCCAGTCTTCCGGGTCGACATAGGTGCCCACCAGCCGGTTGGGGTCGACGCCTGGCACACCCAGTGTCACGATTTCCTTCTTGAGCTTGACCTTCATTCGGCGGAACGGGTGACGGTCACTGAATGACTCCTTGTGATCCAGATCGGCAAGCCGCTCATCTGCCCGGATGAACGCCAGAATGGCATCAATACCTTCGCGGGTACCCGAGATGGTGCCGTTGATTCCCTCTTCCGCCAGCAACAGCGTTCCCCGCACGCCCAGCTCGAGACAGCGATCCTTCAACGGTTGCTGCTTGTCCCTGAAATCCGGCAACGCGGCAAAGTGGTAAAGCGCAGCTACAACAATCGACTCAGCCACGCTTGCTGCCCCCACGACATGCCGGGCTGTCAGGCGCAGCCCCCGACTCCGCCCACTCTTCCGGCGTATACAGATGCAAGGCCAGGGCATGCAGGCCCTGCGCCATTTCATCGGCCATCAGCGCATACACCTTCTGATGACGAGCCACGGCACGCAAACCGGCAAAATCGGCACTGACCACCACCAGCTTGAAATGGGTATCGTTGCCGGCACTGTGGTTGTGTGACTCGTTCAACACCTCAAGGTAAAGCGGAGAGAAACCGCTCTTGAGGTGCTCCTCGATACGCTGCTGGCGGGACATGGGACAGGACTCCAGGGAAAACGGGACAGCGCAATTATACGGCCATTGACGACATCCCGTGGACTGATCTGCCCACTTGTCGCAAACATGACCCAGCAGTCCCAAAACAGCTTCCCGAGGCAGGACCAGGGCATATATTCGAAAGGGTCAAGCCAGACCCGGCACACCAGTGGAGTCGTCTCGCCATGAGCATCCAGTTTGTGAAAACCACACCGGACAACATCCGTTTCTTCCCGGCACCGGGCACGCCCGAAGCACAAATGACCGAACGTGAAGTCAACGATATCGCCGAGATCTTCCAGACGCCCCTGACAGGCAGCTACAACTGGGACTACGAAACAGTGGACGGCCGCATCCGCAAGCTCTACCAGCTGGGCAAGGAACTGAACTGGAACCAGGAGTCCGACCTCAACTGGGATCAGTACTACCCTCACAGCCAACCGCCCGTTGACCAGAACTTCAATCCTTTTGTCGGTTATGAGCCTTTTGAGAAACTGAGTGACGAGGAAAAGCT
>JACCDZ010358824.1_pt1 | contig 23653 bp, 26 predicted proteins | sample 7449551 | NCBI WGS metagenome assembly JACCDZ01 (sample SAMN15323452, study PRJNA562643) | freshwater metagenome | isolation source: river surface water | place: USA:Blue River Watershed | collected 2017-08-18 | reverse complement strand
TAGGTGCGATGTATTGGCACTTTCTTGATATTCTATGGGTATATATATTTTTATTTTTAATTTTCTTTAAATAAGAAAAAAACGTAAATTTGGGAACTTTTTAACGAATAACTTTTTATGGGAGCTAGAGTTACTACTGCAAATAGTGAAGAAAAAACTTGGGGAGGCGGAAATGAGCCAATGGGAGCAAGTTATGGTAAATTAATGATGTGGTTTTTTATCGTGTCAGATGCCTTAACTTTCTCTGGATTTTTAGCAGCTTATGGTTTTTCTAGATTTAAATTTATTGAAACTTGGCCTTTGGCTGATGAAGTGTTTACACACTTTCCATTCTTACACGGAGTATCTGCTCCAATGTATTATGTGGCATTAATGACATTTATATTGATTTTCTCTTCTGTTACTATGGTTTTAGCAGTTGATGCAGGTCATCAATTAAACAAAGCGAAAGTGACAATTTACATGTTCTTAACCATTATTGGAGGTTTAATTTTCGTTGGTTCTCAAGCTTGGGAATGGAAAAATTTCATCAAAGGAGAATATGGTGCTATCGAAACTAAAGGAGGAAGTTTACTTCAATTTGTTGACAAAGAAGGGCATAGAGTAGCCTTGGCTGATTTTGCTGCTACTTTACCTGAAGAAAGAGAGCAATTGACTAGAAATAAAGGGAGATGGTTTATGAGTGAGCCAACTTTACCTACTTATTCTGTTGCTGAAGTTCAAGCTGGTTTTGAAGCACACCCTGATTTGTTAATTAGAACAGAAACGATCACTAAAGAAAAACAAAAAACAGTTTTATCAAGAGAAGAATCTGTTGCACGTTTGAAAGATGCTGCAGTAGTTGTTGAAGGTGCTAATTTAATTAGAAACGAATACGGTAATAAATTGTTTGCCGATTTCTTCTTCTTTATTACTGGTTTTCACGGTTTTCACGTATTCTCTGGAGTTATCATTAATATCATTATCTTTTTTAATGTTCTTTTAGGAACTTATGAAAAAAGAAAAAGTTATGAGATGGTTGAGAAAGTTGGTTTATACTGGCACTTTGTAGATTTAGTTTGGGTATTTGTATTTACAGTATTCTATCTTGTTTAATTTTCAATAAAAGTAATTATCATGTCACACGATCACGTATCAAATACTAGCAGAATCTGGAAAGTTTTCGGAATTTTATCTGCAGTAACCATTATAGAGGTTATTTTAGGTATCATTAAACCTGAATCACTTCATATGACAAATTTTCTAGGGTTAAATTTATTAAATTGGATATTTTATGCATTGACAATTTTCAAAGCATATTATATTGTATGGGCTTTTATGCACATTGAAGGCGAAAAAACTTCGTTGAGAAATGCAGTGGTTTTTCCCGTTGTATTTTTAGTACTGTATATTCTTTTTATTTTATTAACTGAAGGAGATTATATTTATGAGGTTTTTAAGAATTCTACTATAAAATGGAATTTTTAACACGATATTAATTCAATAAAAGAGGTACGCTTTGCGTGCCTTTTTTTATTTTTGTTCTTTATATATTTATTTGAAACCCATGAAAAAAAATATCGTTTTATTTGTGCTTTTTATTTTGCCTATCGTTGCGTATCTTTTTTTTGCATCAGGCGTAAATAGTTATACTAAGTTGCCAATAATTACTCCTAAAACCGCTGATTTTGGTAATTGGAAGTCTCTCAGTGGAAATAAAGTAAGTTTAGATGGTAAAGTCACTATTTTAGGTTTTGGAGGTACTGAACTTTTGAAAAATAGAGGAAACTTGTATAATTTAAATCAGAAAGTATATCAAAGATACCACGAATTTAAAGACCTACAGTTTGTTTACCTTTGTCCAATTGGAACTGAAAAAGACGCCGAACGAGTGCTTAAAGCATTGGGTACTTATACCGAAGTGGCTCAATGGCAATTTGTATTTGCAAGCCCTACAGAAATTGATGCGTATTACAAACAATTACAATTAGTCGGGGATTTAGATAGTAATTTGGGTGCTTCAATGATTTATATACTCGATAAAGAAAGAAATTTGAGAGGCAGAAAAGATAATAAAGATTATAAAGAAGGATATGATACTTTTCATCCATCTGAATTAAGTAATGAAATGCTAGATGATTTTAAAGTAATTTTATACGAATACCGTGCAGCACTTAAGAAAAATCATAATGCTTCACGAAAAATTTAATTTACTAGACAATGAAAAATAAATCCTATATAGGAATATCGTTTATCATTTTAGTTTTTGGGATTTTAGTTGTGCCAACTATAGTTGAACGAATTCAAAATGGATCGGTTACTTCGGCAGATCGCTTGGATAAAGTTGAAAGTCGAGCAACTACAAACGAAAGGTTGGTTCTAATTGGACCTTGTCCAAAATTTGAACTAACGAATCAGAATAATTTGAAAATTACTAATGCTACCTTCAAAGGAAAAGTTTTTGTAATTGAGTTTTTCTTCACCAGTTGTCCTACCATTTGTCCAAAGATGAATCAAAGTATGTTGGTTATCGAAAAACAGTTTTTTGGAAACCCTAATTTCGGCATTGTCTCTATTAGTATCGATCCCGAAACTGATTCGCCTAAAGTATTGAAAGATCACGCTTCCACTCTTGGAGTTACGTCATCAAACTGGCATTTCTTAACTGGCAGTAAAGATTATATTTTTAATTTAGCCAACAAAGGGTTTAATTTGTACGCTGGAGAAAATAGTAAAGTAAGTGGCGGATTTGAACATTCGGGACTTTTTGCTTTGATTGATAAGGATGGAAATATTCGTTGTCGTAAAGATCAGTATGGAAATCCAATTTTATATTATGATGGCTTAGAGGCCAAAGGAGTAAAAGAAATACAAGAAGATATTAAACTGTTATTAAACGAATAATTATGAAAGAGAATACAACTATTGATAAAAAGTACAATACATTAATTGTATTAGTTTCTATTGTGATACCTGTTGTTGTAGCTATTTTATTTAATGTAAAATTAAAGGATTTAGGTTATGATGTAGAACCGCTTTCTTTTTTACCTCCTATTTATGCGACAATTAATGGTATAACAGCCGTAGTTCTTATTGCAGCTGTAATGGCTATAAAAAAAGGAAATAGAAAACTTCATGAACGTTTGATGACTTTTGCGATTGCATTGTCGTTAGCTTTTTTAGTGATGTATGTTGCCTATCATATGACTTCTGATTCTACCAAGTTTGGAGGAGAAGGCGTTATTCGATTGGTTTATTTTGGTTTATTGATTTCACATATTATTTTGTCTATTGCAGTAATCCCTTTAGTTTTGATAAGCTATGTACGTGCTTTGGCTTCCAAATTTGACCAGCATAAAAAAATTGCTAAAATCACTTTTCCAATTTGGTTGTATGTTGCAGTAACGGGTGTAATTGTGTACATTATGATTGCTCCTTATTATGTACACTAATCCATTTCAAAAGTTACCAAAAAGAAAATTTAGTTGGATTTCCAATTTCTGGCTTACTTTAGTCTTCTTTTTTATTTTCGCCACTACTTCCAATGCACAATGTGCTATGTGTAGAGCGTCTTTGGCTAGTGAAGGAAACAAAACGAAAGCCGAAGCTGTAAATGATGGGATTGTTTACTTAATGGTAATTCCTTATGTGTTGGTTGGGGGAATAGGCTATGCTATTTACAGAATGAAGAAAAAATAAATTTATTTTAAGCCGTCAACTCTAATTTTTACTTCCCCATCAATTTTCAAATAAGCCAAGATTGCTTGGTTTGTTAATTGCATTTTTTTCAATTGAATATTTCCAATATTTCCGTTCACATAAACGCCAGATAATGGAGAATAATTTTTCAAATAACCTTCAATATTTTTCTTGCCTTCTTCTAAATTTTTACGAATTGAATACTTACAATTGGCCTCAATTTTTTTAAGAATAATACCTTGGGCTAACCAGTTTGCGGTTTTAAGAAGTTTATTTTCGGTTTCCAGAGCATAATCCATTTGGTCAAAATAAATCTCCTGACTAGTTTCATTATAGTGTGGTACTCCGGACAAATAAATAGCTCCATTCACACTTCCTGTTAGGTCTAAACCAAAAATAATTTTTCCTTTTTTATGCCAAATAGTTACGTTTTGGACTTTAATTTTCTTTTTACCAAAGATAAATTCTTGCCCGGCAAAGTTTTTTGTAACGACAACTGATGCATCCTGGTAGGTGGAGACAGCAGTAATATTAGCACTTATTGCATTTGGAATAGTATTTACTGCTTTAATAACAATGGCACTGGGGTTAAATTTAGTTTGAGGTTTATTGCCGATTAACGTTTCTATTATACATTTTATCCCCATATTTATTTGAATGGATTCGGCTACTAATTTTGCATTGGTACTATAGATTTCTAAAGGGGTTAGTCGGAGCCAACTTTCATAGTCTTGACTCATCTGAAAAGGCATGCTTATTTTTTCAAGGGCATACAAAACATTGGGCTTGAAATCCATATATTTGGAAATCGCCTCGTCTATTTTTCTTTCTATTTTAGTTTTGAAAAGAGGAAGACTTGAATTGATGAGGAAGGTTACTGGAATATTTTTTCCTAAAAGTTTCATAGTAGGACTCTCAGTCCATTCAACAGATTCAAATTTTGTTTTAGTTGATAATTTCCAATTTGATAAATCAACATCACTTACCAAAGTAACAATTCCATTTAAGTCGAATTCTTTTGTGTTATATAAACTTACTCCCAATTTCGCAGTGCCAACTCGGTATTTTATAGTCACTTTTAATGGTAAAGTAGTTTTTATTTTTCCATTGTCTATTGGGCTTGTACTATTTTCGAAGCGAATTGGAGCAATTTTCCAAACTTTAATTTCGATATTATCATCCTCAATAATCGTGTCTTTATATAGTAAACCGTTTAGGGAATGATTGGTTTTATTTTCAATATCTTTTAATTGAATTGCAATGGGTAGATGAATATAAGAAGGACTATTGTCGTAGGCTAATGGAATAGCATCGTCAAGCTCAGGCTTGAAGTTGTTAATTTTAGCTGGCGAAGAACAGTTAACGGCTATGTATAGAAAACCTAGAAAAAAAAGAATAATGCTAATACGTTGCATTGGATATGAATTTGTACAAAAATACTAAAAGTAGTATATTTTCAATCGTAATTGTAACAAATGAGATGCTAAGCTGTCTAATAGTTTTTAATTACTAAAATAAATACAGCTTCTACTGTAATTCTTAACTAGAAAATGTAAATTTGTATAGTATCTTTACTGAACATTCATTCAAAGAATATGAAAAAAAATAGTTATTTCAGTTTGATTGTAATCCTCTTTTTTGGATTGTCAATTCAAGCACAATCTAAAAAGTGGACGCTGGAAGAGTGCGTAAACTATGCTTTAGAAAACAATATCTCGATCAAGCAATCAGAATTAGATACTCAGATCGCTTCTGTAGATAAAAAAAGTGCTCTAGGCAATTTTCTTCCTTCAATTAACCTTACTACAAACCATTCTTGGAATATTGGTTTGAATCAAGATATTACCACAGGTTTATTAAGAAATCAAACCACTCAATTTACTTCTTCAGGTGCTAATGTAGGATTCGATATTTATAAGGGCCTACAAAACCAAAACAATTTGCGAAGAGCTAATTTAGCTTTAATTGCCTCTAAATATCAATTACTTAAAATGCAAGAAGATATTGCTTTGAATGTAGCCAATGCTTTTTTGCAAGTCCTTTTTAATAAAGAGAATTTAAAAGTTCAACAAGAGCAGTTGGCTATTAATGAAAAACAATTGAATCGTTCTTTAGAATTAGTAAATGCAGGATCAATACCTAGAGGTGATGTTTTAGACATCAAAGCTAATTTAGCTTTGAACCGTCAAAATGTGGTTGCTGCAGAGAATGCGTTATTAATTTCTAAATTGAGTTTAGCTCAGCTATTACAAATAAAAGATTTTGAAAATTTTGATGTAATTGATGCCATCAGAGTTACTGATGAAATTGCTGTTTTAACTCAGTCTCCAAATGCTATTGTTGAAAAAGCAAAAGAATCCCGAACAGATCTAAAGATTGCTCAAACTAATCTAGAAATTGCTCAACAAAATCTTGCCATAGCAAAAGGAGCTTTCCAGCCTACTATTCAAGGTTTTTACGGATTTAATACCAGAATTTCATATGCAGATGTAGCTACTATTTCTGGGGGTACACTAGTGACAAAACCGGCAAATCCTTTTTGGACTCAGTTTAGCGATAATAAAGGGCAATCTTTCGGAGCACAATTATCAATTCCTGTTTTTAATGGTTTTTCTGTTAAAAACAATGTGGAACGTTCGAAAGTTAATTTAGAAAAATCAAAAATTGCTTTAGAACAACAAAACTTAGACTTGCAGCGAACTGTTTATGCTGCATTTACAGATGCTAAAGGAGCATTGAATGCTAATGAATCTGCTATTTCTACATTGGAAGCGCGTCAAGAAGCATACAATTATGCCAAAGAAAAATATGCCGTAGGGTTGATGAACTCTTTTGATTACAACCAAGCGCAAACCTTATTAGTGAATGCTCAATCGGAAGTACTTAGAACAAAATACGACTCTATTTTTAAAATCAAAATTCTTGAATTCTATTTTGGAATTCCAATCATTAAAAACTAATTTATCATGTCAAAAAAGACCATATACATCCTGCTCGGTTCAGCAGTAGCTTTAATTACATTATTAATCGTTTTGTCTAAAACAGGCGCAATAGGTAATAAAGACGAAGGAAAAGAAATTGAAACTGTTAATGTTGATGCATCAACAATTATCGAAACTGTTTCTGCTACTGGAAAAATTCAACCTGAAATTGAAGTAAAAATTGCTTCCATGGTTTCAGGTGAAATTATTGAATTGCCAATTAAAGAAGGGCAAGTAGTTAAAAAAGGAGACTTATTAGTTAAGATTAATCCAGATTTATATACTTCAGGTTTGAATAGGGCTCAAGCTAATTTATCCGGAACTAAATCGGGCTTACAACAAGCAGATGCTAGTTTTAATGAAGCAAAAGCAAGCTACGAAAGAAACCGTATATTATTCCAAAAAGGAATCATTTCTAAAGCAGATTGGGATAAATCGATTGCTGCTTTTGAAGTAGCTAAGTCATCTAAAGAATCAGCGTATTACAATGTTAAAAGTGCCTCTGCATCCGTAATTGAAGCGAAAGACAATTTGGGAAGAACAGTTATTTATGCTCCAGCAGACGGAACAGTTTCTGTACTTAATGTAGAATTAGGGGAACGCGTATTGGGAACCCAACAAATGGCTGGTACAGAGATTTTAAGAGTAGCCAATTTGAATAATATGGAAGTGGAAGTTGATGTTAATGAAAATGACATTGTTAAAATCAAAGTAGGAGATGAGGCTAAAGTTGAAGTTGATGCCTATTTGAAAAAGGAATTTAGAGGTGTTGTTACCAGTATCGCTAACTCTGCAAGTTCTGCTTTAACTGCAGATCAAGTTACTAACTTTAAAGTTAAAGTACGAATCTTGAAAGAATCGTATCTAGATTTATTAAACGGAAAGCCGTCTACATATTCTCCATTTAGACCAGGAATGACTGCTACTGTAGATATTATTACTAAGACTAAAAAGAATGTTTTAGCAGTGCCAATTAGTGCTGTTGTTGTAAAATCGGATACCGCTGCGGTAAAGGAAATTAAAGTAGACGATCCAGAAGCAGAAAAATCAGCTCCGAAAAGTGATAAAAAATTTGAATGTGTATTTGTTAAAGTAGGTAATAAAGCTAAAATTCGCATCATCAAAACGGGAATTCAAGATGACACCAATATTGAAGTTCTAACTGGTCTTAAAAAGGGTGATGTAATTATTACAGGTCCATACACAACCGTTTCCAAGGATTTAAATTCTGGAGATAAAGTAAAAGTAAAATCAGAGAAGAAGTAATCAGCTTGAATTATATTTTAAATATTGAAACGGCTACTAAAAATTGTTCGGTAGCCTTAGCTCAAGAAGGAAAAATTATTCTTTGTAAAGAAATTGCTGAAGAAGGCTATTCTCACGCTGAAAGATTACATGTCTTTATTGAAGAAATCATTCAAGAAGCTGGAATCACTTTTCAAGATCTTACTGCAATTGCAGTGAGTCAAGGACCAGGTTCCTATACTGGATTGCGTATTGGAGTTTCAGCAGCCAAAGGTTTGTGTTTTGCTTTGAATCTACCTTTGATAGCAGTTGATACTTTGCAAATTTTAGCCTCTCAAGCAAAAGTTAAAGAAGGATTCATAGTTCCAATGCTCGATGCACGAAGAATGGAAGTCTACAGTGCTATTTTTAATTTTAAATTGGAAAAACAACGTGAAATCCAAGCAGAGATTATCACCGAAGCATCTTTTGAAACTATTTCTGAGACTGTCTATTTCGTTGGTGATTGTGTAGATAAATGTCAAGCTGTTTTAGTAAAACCTAATTTTGTTTTCTTAAAAAAAATCAAATACCCTTCTGCCAAAGAGATGTGTGCCATCAGTTTTGCTAAATTTCAACAATCTAATTTTGTAGACGTCGCTTATTTTGAACCGTATTATTTAAAAGATTTTATGATTACGACTTCCAAGAAAGTTGGGTAATCATCTCTTGAAAATTTTCGACAGGTAATTGACATGTTTTATTTTGACAAACGTAAAAGAGGTTTTTTTCCGATGTAAATCGATCTTTTAAGAAAGGCAACTGAGAGGATTTTTTTGTACCAGCAACAATTACGTTTGGCAAATACAATCCAGTTATAATCGTATTCATTTCCGTAGCGTCAGGACCACAAATAGCCAATTCTCTATTTTGCTCAGATAGTGTCAGAGACAGATCCAGCCAATTGGAATAGGCTGATGGATAATCTATATTTGGTAAAAGAATAGCTAGCATTTGTTGGCTAATTTTTTCATAATACGAGTTATTAAAATAGATGCCGAGTTGGTTCAAATTTTTAGCCATAACCGAATTTGAAGCAGGAATTACGTTGTCTTCTGTTTCATAATGCACACTAATTAATGCGTCATCTTTATCCGAAGTAAATCTAAAAAACGCTTGTTCAACATCATAAAAATGTTCTAAAGTATAATCGGTAAGTTGTTTTGCATCATAAAGCCATTTTTCTTCAAGTGTCACTTCATATAAGGCAATAAAAGCGGCAATTACAAAGCAATAATCCTCTAAATAACCATTAATAGAACTTGTATCATTCTTATAACTGTGAAATAAATTACCTTCTTGAGACCACAGTTTTTTGTTTATAAAGTTAGCATTTGCTATAGCAGAATTTAAGTATTCTTGATCACCCAAAGCTTTATAGGCATCTACAAATCCTTTTAGCATGATGGCATTCCAAGAAGTAAGGCATTTATCGTCCAATCTTGGTTTAGCTCGTTTTTCTCTTTCGGTATAGAGGAGTTGTTCCCAATTTTTCTTTTTGGTTGCTAATTCAGTTAAAGAAAGATGGTTTAGTTCGGCAATCATTTCAAGGCTTTGATTCTGAATTAAGACATAATTTTCTTCTTCCCATAAACCAAAAGAATTGATATTAAATACTTGGGAAAACAGTTCGAAATCTTCCTTTATTAATCCCTTTAATTGATTGATTTTCCAAACATAAAATGCGCCTTCTTCAAGATGCTCTTTATCATTTAAACTATCAGCATCCAAAGCCGAATAGAAACTTCCTTCTGCTGTTTTCCACTCTTTGTTTACAAAGTCTAATGATTTCTCAATAATTTCTTTATAGAAAGGATTTTTGGTCAATTTATAGGCGTCGCTGTATAATGAAATTAATTGTCCGTTATCATATAGCATTTTCTCAAAGTGAGGAACGTGCCATTTAATGTCGACAGAGTAGCGAGAAAATCCGCCATCTACCGTGTCAAAAACTCCGCCATAAGCCATTTTAGTCAATGTGAGATTAACAAAATCTAACAATTCATTATCTTGATTTTGATGCGCATAGCGTAATAAAAAATGGTAATTGTTGGGCATCATAAATTTGGGTGTTCTAGCCATTCCACCAAATTCCCAATCAAAACTTTTTTTCCATTTGGCAACTAAGTTTTCTACTAATAGTTGTTGATTTGAGTTTTCTTGACCCTCATTTTGAATTATAGAAATAGCTTCAATTCCTTGATGTAATTTTTCAGCATAATCTATCATTTTTTCTGGAGCCAATTGATACATTTTTTGCAATTGCTCTAAGGTGTCAGTCCATTCCTCTGTTCTAAAATACGTTCCACCCCAAACAGGTCGACCGTCAGGTAACGCCACAATATTGAGAGGCCAACCACCGTGGCCGGTCATAATTTGCACCGCCTTCATATAAACAGCATCTACATCGGGACGTTCTTCTCTATCTACTTTGATGTTCACAAAGTGAGCATTCATAACAGCTGCAACGGCTTCGTTTTCGAAACTTTCATGCTCCATTACATGACACCAATGACAAGCCGAATAGCCAATACTGATAATGATAAGCTGGTTTTTTTCTTTGGCAGCAGCCAATGAGGTACTATTCCAAGCTTTCCAATGAACTGGATTATTGGCATGTTGTAATAAGTAAGGACTGGTTTCTAAATGGAGCTCGTTCATTTTTTTGTTGCTAAAAAAAGCGTTTCAAGATGGAAACGCTTTTAGTTTGGTGTAATTAGGCGTTGGCCGCTTCGACAACTATTGTATCATCATTTAGCATTGATTTAAGTAAGCCTTCAATGCCGCTTTTTAATGTAAATGTAGACGAAGGGCATCCGCTACAGGCCCCTTGAAGAATTACTTTTACCACTTTATTTTCTTCGTCAAACGATTCAAAAGCAATATTCCCACCATCGGCAGCTACGGCTGGTTTCACATACTCTTCTAATATGTTGATTATTTTTTGAGATGTACTATCTAAATTATCAAATTCTTCTGTTTTTTTAGTTTCCTCAACCAATGTTTCTTGAACAAAATTTTCTTCTAAAACCGTTCCGCCATTTTCAATAAACTGTTTGATAAAACTTCGGAGTTCCAATGTGATTTCTTCCCAGTTATTAATGTCATATTTGGTAACCGAAATATAGTTTTCGTCAATAAAAATTTCCTTCACAAATGGAAATTTGAATAACTCTTTTGCCAAAGGAGAAGAAGCCGTTTGGTCAATATTTTTAAATTCGACAGCTGAACGAGTTAGCATCTTGCTTACTACAAATTTTAAAGCTGAAGGATTAGGTGTGGTTTCTCCGTAAACGGTTATGGGTTGTTTTTTAGCTTTATTTTCATCTTGTTTGATGATAATCCCACCATCGTTAACAAATTTTTCAATTTGTTCTGCAACGGCTTCTTTTACATCATCCCATTCAACAATACTGAAACGTTCAATAGCAATAAAATTACCTGAGATATATACTGTTTTTACAAACGGCAAATAAAAAAGTTGTTGTGCCAATGGAGATGCTCCAGCTTCGTCGATATTTTTAAATTCGAAATTTTCATTTTGAGTAATAAAATCAGGGAATTCAAATTTTAATATACTTGGGTTTTGTGTTTCTTTTATGGTCACTTTTGTCATGAGTTTTATTTTTTTGCAAATTTACTAAAGTTATTTTCTTTGAATCGCTATATTTGATAATTAAATACAATACTATCATAGTATTAACGTTGGTTTAATAAAAACTAAATACCACAAAGTGTGCACAATAAATTAAGATTATTGCTTTTTGTTTTATTGATTCAATTTACTTCTATTGCACAAGAAGGAATTCCTGTATATTCTGATTATTTAACGGATAATTATTATTTATTACATCCTTCTATGGCAGGCGCTTCTAATTGTGACAAATTAAGAATAACGGGTCGCAAGCAATGGTTTGGTCAAGAGGATGCGCCAGAATTGCAAACCGCTAGTTATAATATGCGCCTTGATGAAAAATCGGGAGCAGGAATTATTTTGTTTAATGATAAAAATGGATATCATTCTCAAAAGGGAGTTAAATTAACCTATGCTCATCATCTTATGTTTTCTAGGGACGATATCGATTTGAATCAATTGTCTTTTGGGATGAGTGCTGGATATATTCAAAGTCAGTTAGACGAGACTACATTTATTGATTTTGACCCTTTGAATAGTGGACTGGTTCAAAAAAGTTCGTATTATAATGTTGATGTTGGAGTATCTTATAATTTTTTGAATTTTTATGTTCATGCAACGGTTTTAGGTGCATTAGAAGTAAACAGATCATTATATAGTGATTTTGAGAGTGCTAATTTGCGTCGTTATATTTTTAGTACGGGTCATGCTTTTGGTGATAAACAAACGATCCTTTGGGAGCCTTCGGTTTTGTTTCAAATGATTGATGCTACTAAAGAAAAATTAGTTGATTTAAATATTAAAGCCCAAAAACAAATTGCCTTAGGAGAAGGAACAATTTGGGGTGGACTTTCCTATCGACGTAGTTTTGAAGGTGCGCAATATTTGAATGGGAACGGTATTTCGAGTCAGAAATTACAATATTTAACTCCTTTTTTTGGAGTAACATACAAACAATTTATGGTTGCATATACCTATTCCAAAGTTTCAGGTCCGGTATTATTTGATCAAGGTGCCTATCATCAAATTACTTTAGGTTTCAATTTTAATTGTAAACAAGAATACTATATTGGAACCACACTATAAATTCATTATTATTTATATTCTATGCTAATCAAATCCGTTAACGGGAGGTCTCCTGTAATTCCAGAAGATTGTTATGTTGCTGAAAATGCTACCATTGTTGGGGATGTTACTTTTGGTCATTCTTGTAGCGTTTGGTTCAATGCAGTTATTCGGGGAGATGTGCATTTTATTGCAATTGGAAATAAAGTAAATATCCAAGATGGAGCAATTATTCATTGTACCTATCAAAAACACCCTACTATTATTGGAAATAATGTTTCCATTGGGCACAATGCTATCGTTCATGGTTGTACTATTAAAGATAATGTCTTAATTGGAATGGGAGCGATCGTAATGGATAATTGTGTTATCGAAAGTAATTCAATAGTTGCAGCCGGTTCTGTAATTACTCAAAACACTGTAGTGGAGTCTGGTACCATTTGGGCAGGTGTACCTGCTAAAAAAGTAAAAGACATTAATCAATCTGATTTTGCTGGGGAAATTGAGCGTATATCGAATAACTATGTAATGTATTCTAATTGGTTCAAAGAAGAATAGTTTCTTTAAAAATTGATTTGTTCTGAGGTATATTTATTTTTTAAAATAGCATTTAATACTGACGTATCTGTATTTGAATAAAAAACAGGTTTCGGGTTTTTTATGTTTGAAACGCCTACCTTTTCTTGCAGTATTTTTTGGGTTTGTCTTGCAACAGCTTGTCCAGAATCGATAATTTGAATGTGATCAGGCAGCATTTTTTTTATTTGTGGGATCAAATAAGGGTAATGGCTACAGCCTAATACTAAATAATCAATATTTGCCTCAATCATGGGTTGCAAATAGGAGTGAAGCAATTGTTCCATTTCTATAGAATTGATTTGTCCTCCTTCGATAAGTTGCACCAAACCATGTCCCACCTGTTCAATAATTCTGGTATCTTGATACATTTCTGTAGCTTTATGGAACAATTCGCTATTGAGGGTTCCTTTGGTAGCTAGAATACCAATAGTTTGAGTCTTTGAATTCGTAGCCGCAGGTTTAATTGCAGGTTCAATACCAATAAAAGGGACAGTGTATTTAGCTCTTAATTCCTGTATAGCATTTGTAGTAGCTGTATTACATGCTACTACAATTAACTTACAATCCATTTTGAGTAGAAAATCGGTATTTTTCATACTCAAATCAACTATTTCTTGTTTTGATTTTTGTCCGTAGGGAGCATTTTTACTATCAGCAAGGTAGATGGTTTTCTCATTGGGAAGTAATTGATGTATTTCTTGCCAAATGGAAGTGCCTCCAATGCCAGAGTCGAAAATTCCTATAGGTTGGTTATTCTCCATAGAAACAAAGTTACCAACTACAAATTTAAATTCCTACAAATATATTGGTGTATAAAAAAACGGCTCTTTCATATAGAAAGAGCCGTTTATATTTTTAAGAGTTTAAGATTAAAATCCTAAATCTTTTTTCACATCAACTGTTAGGTTAGTACCATCGGCTAATAAAAGAGAAGATCCATCCAAAACATATTGGAAACCTTTAGCTTTTCCAACTTTTTGGATTGAAGCTCTTACTTTTTCCATTAATGGTTTTACAATATCTGATTCTTTTTGTTGCAATTCTTTTTGAGCGTTATCTCTAAAGTCAACAATTCTTTTTTGCATGTCTTGTACTTCTTTAGAACGTTCTCCGTTTACTGCTTCAGTTACAGTAGCTGCTTCAGCTTCATATTTTTTTAGTTTTGCTTGGTACTCTTCTACCATTTTTTTGTAATCGGCATCGTAAGTAGTGCTTAATTTTTCTAATTGTTTTTGAGCATCTAACATAGCAGGCATTTTAGCCATGATTTCATTTACATCAACGTGAGCCGTTTTTGTTTGTGCTGAAATTTGGTTTGCTCCTAAGAATACTATTGCAGCGATTACTAAAGTCTTGATTTGTTTCATTGTTTAAAGGTGTTTAATATTAATTATTGTTTGTATTTGTTTTTAATTTTTCTTCGGCAGCTTTTTTAGCCGCAGCTCTTTCTTCTATTATTTTGATTCTTTTGTCTTCGGCAGCCTTTCTTTTTTCCTCGATTATTTTTTTACGTTCTTCAAGGATTTTAGCTTTATCTTCCGCTTGTTTTTTTCTCACTAATTCCGCAGCTTCCAGTTTTTCTTGCGCCTTATTAGTGATACTAACTTTTTCTTCACTCTTGTTATTTGTTGTAGGGGGAGTACTTTTTTTAGCTGCTTTTTCTTCGGCTACCTTTTTTCTTTGCTCTTCAAATTCTTTTTTCTTGGCTTCCTGTTGCAACTTTCTTTCTGCAATTATTTTTTCCCGAGCTGCTTTTTTCTCTTCCAATGCTTTTTCTCGTTCCAATACACCTGGATTTTCATTAAGAGCATCTTCTTTTTTTTCTTTCTCTTCTAATTCTTTTTGTTGTTTTTTAGTGAGTTGTTCTCTCTTTTCAGCTCTATTTAATACGCGCAATACTTGGTCACTAATATCAAATCGTTTGGCGGCAAATAACATGGTCAAGTCTGATGATTTATCAAATATAAAATCAAATTGTTTGGCCTCAGCAATATCTTGAACCGTTGTAAAAACCTGATCCTGGATGGGTTTGGTTAATACTAATTTTTGTTGAATCAATGCTCCATTGGCACCAAATCTATTTTGTTGAAACTCAATTAACTCTTTCTCTAAAAACTTGATTTCAGTTTCTCTTTCTTCTATTAGTTCTTTGGTTAACAAAGGTTTTTCTGTCTTTAACGATTCAGAAAGTTTGTTAATTTCCTTCTTTTTTTCTTCAATTTCTTGTTGCCACTTTTGTGCTTTTTGTTCTAATTGGTTTTGAGCTTCTTTATAATTGGAAACATTTTGTAAAATGTATTCCATATCAATATAACCAATCTTAGTGCTTTTAATTTGCCCTTGAATTGTTCCTGTTCCAATAATCGTTAAAAATAGAAATAATAATTGTTTTCTCATAACTTTTGTTGTTTTTGGAAATGAATTCAAGTCCTAGAACTGCTGTCCAATGATAAAATGGGTTTCCCATCCATTAGGAGCTGTTTGTCCAGGTAATGCATCAAAACCTTTAGCAAAATCAATTCCTAATAATCCGAAAGCAGGCATGAAAACTCTTAATCCAATACCGGCAGAACGATTTAATGCAAATGGATTATAGCTTTTGAAAGATTCATAGGATGAACCAGCCTCTAAAAATGCTAATGCGTAAATAGATGCTGATGCTTTCAATGTAATTGGATATCTCATTTCTAATGAAAATTTATTATAGATAGTTGCTCCCAATTGTTCTCCTGCATTATTAATTGGTGTAAGAGAGTTGTTTGGATAACCTCTTAATTGAATTGTTTCTCTACCGTCCATTGCAAAATTAGCCATTCCATCTCCACCTAAATAGAATCTTTCGAAAGGAACAGATCCGCGGTTTTGATTGTAAGCTCCCATAAATCCAAATTCAGACAAACTACGCAATACTAATTTTCCGTATATTTTGGTGTACCAATCGGCTTTGAATTTGATTTTGTAATATTCTAACCATTTGAATTTTTCCTGATCTACTTTAGATGGATCTGCGGCTGCATCTTGGATATTTGTAACTCGGTTAGGAGTTGGATTTGCTGCACTTGGGATTGCTTCAACCAGATCTCCTTCATTCACCAATATTCCGTCTGTTCCAGCATAAGTGGTGCCTACATGTCGGTATTTGAATGCTTCTAGGTCGCCAAGGGTTGCATAATTTGTTTTGCTAAACAAAGAATAGGGTGGAGTTAATTTTGCCGATACACTAAATTCAGAACCATAGGTTGGGAATATTGGGTTAACCCCTTTATTGCTTCTTGTTAAACCAACTGTATAAGATAAGTTTCTTGATGTTCCATTTCCAAAAGTAAACAAGCCAGTATTGTAGTTGTTTAATGCATAATGTTGGTAACTTAATGATTGGGATAAAACAAAATAATCATCTGGCACCGTTAATCTTTTTGCAATTCCTATAGAAAGGGTTAAAATGCTGAAACTTTTTGATTTATCTACCTTATAAGTCACAAAATTGTTTAAATATTGTTCGCTAAATGAAACAGAAGTACTGAATTGAACCGGTTTTTTTCCGCCAAACCAAGGTTCTGAAAACGATGCACTGTAGGTTTTAAAATAGGTACTTGCTTGTAAACGTAATGATACTTTTTGTCCATCTCCCATTGGCAACGGTTTGTAAGCCTCTTTATTAAATATATTTCGAGCAGAAAAGTTATTAAATGACAGACCAAGTGTTCCAATGAAACCACCTCCGCCATAACCACCTTGAAGTTCTATTTGACTAGCTCCCTTTTCGGCAAGATTATATTCAATGTCCACAGTTCCTGCACTGGAATCCACATTTTTAAATTTAGGATCAATAGTTTCTGGATCAAAGAAACCAAGTTGTCCAATTTCTCTAATAGTTCTTACCAATTCTTCTTTACTGTATTTTTCACCTGGTTTGGTTCTCAACTCACGGTAAATTACTTGGTCATTGGTTTTGTCATTTCCAACGACAGTAATTTTGTTAAAGTAAGCTATAGGTCCTTCGGTTACGCGAATTTCAAAATCAATTGTATCATTAGCCGTTTTTACTTCAACTGCATTGATGCTTGAAAATAAATATCCATTGTTTTGGTACAAGTTGGTAATGTCTTCTCCGTCTGGTTTTGATTTATCAGCAATTCGTTTTTCTAATAAAACACCGTTATATACATCGCCTTTTTTTAGCCCTAAAACTCTGCTTAATCCTTGGTCTGGATAAACCGTATTACCTAAGAATTTAATGTTTCCGAAATAGTATTTATTACCTTCTTCAACTTTAATGGAGACCGCTAAAGCATTCTTTGATTTATCATAACTTACAGTATCCGATACGATTCTAGCATCTCTAAACCCTTTTTCTTTATACGCATCAATTACTTTATCTAAATCAGATTTGTATTTGTCTTTGATAAATTTGGACGCCTTAAATAAACGAGTAATTTTTTTCTGTTTGGTATCTTTCATTGCTTTTCGCAACGATTTGTCAGATAGTTTAACATTACCAACAAAGTCAATTTTATCAATTTTCACTTTGGTGCCTTTGTCGATTGAAACCAACATATTAACTTGGTTAATTGTTGTGGTATCAACTACGGTATTAATATTTACTTTGGTGTTAAAATAACCGTCTTTTTTGTATTTGTTTTCGATATAGTTTTTAGTGGTAGTAATTAAGTTTTCGTTCACTACTTTATTTTCGGTTAGGCCATTGTCTTTGATCAAAGCTTCCGTTTTATTTTTCTTTATCCCTACAAATCTAACCTTGTTTAGTTTAGGTAATTCTTCTAAATGCAAATCAAGGTAAATACTATCATTTTCTACTTTATTAACGTAGAACGAAATTTCATTGAATAAGCCTAATTTGCCTAATTTTTTAATTGCGCTACTAATCTCTTCTCCAGGGATAGTAATTTCATTTCCCTTTTGAAGTCCTGTAAACGTCACTACCGTTTGTGTGTTGAAAGTGATTTTACCAACTACATTAACATCTGCTAAGAAATATTTTTTTCCTTGATCAAATGGTACTCTATCTTGTGCTTTTGCCTGGAAAATACTTCCGAATATTAGTAAGCAAATTGCTAATCGTATGCTTTTTTGTAACACTAATAAATTATTTAATTTGTTCGCTTGTTTTTCCAAATCTACGTTCTCTTTTTTGATAACTAAGGATAGCCTCATATAAATCTTCTTCTTTAAAGTCAGGCCATAATATATCAGTAAAATATAATTCTGCATAAGCTATTTGCCATAGCAAAAAATTACTGATTCTATGTTCTCCACTAGTTCGTATTAATAAATCTACCTCTGGTAAATTTTGGGTGTAAAGATGCTCATTTATAATGGAATCGTCAATAGTGTCTATTGAAATTATATTATTTTTAACTTTATCACTAATATTTTTCACTGCTCGCACAATTTCCTCTCTTGATCCGTAACTTAATGCTAATGTTAAGGTAAGTTTGGTGTTTTTAGCTGTTTTATCAATTACTTCTTGTAATTCTTTTTGAGCGACTTTTGGCAATTGGTTTAAATTACCAATTGCATTCATTTTGATATTGTTCCGTTCTAAAGTGGGTAGTTCTTTCTTAAGCGAATTAACTAAAACTCGCATTAAAGCTTCAACTTCTAATTGTGGCCGGTTCCAATTTTCGGTTGAAAATGCATATAGAGTTAAATTTTCAATGCCCAATTTAGCACAAGCTTCGATAATTTTTTTTACCGATTTAGTACCGCTTTCGTGACCTAATGCGCGTAATAAACCACGTTGTTTTGCCCAACGGCCATTCCCATCCATAATAATGGCAAGGTGTTTTGGGAGTTTATTTATATCTATATTTTTTATTATATCCATTTTATTCTGCGCAAAAACATGGTTTGTTGCCAAACGTATAGGTTAACGTCAAACCTGAAAATACATACCAATCCTTATTGTTGAAATTTCCAAAAGGAATTCCATTACTATTTTTTGGAAGACTACCATCTAAGTCGTCAGCAAAAGTAAATCGGCTACCTACTTCTAAACCGACCACAAAATTAGAAGTTAAATTGGATTTTACACCTAAAATTAATGGTAATCCAAGAGTTTTTTGTTTTGAATCAAATTCTGACCTTCCATATTTGAAAAATAAACTATCATAAAAGCTAAGACTTAGACCAGTATAGACATAAGGAGTTATTTTTCTTTCTAATGGATTGAAGATATTAAAATCAAAAAAATTGAATTCGATACCACCAGAAAGTTCAGTTATAGCATTCTCAAATTCATACTTTCTCACCATTCGTTTCTGATCATTAGATTCGATATCTTTTGCTGTTAGTTTTGATTTAATAAAAGAAAATCGCCAAGAATGTCGAGGGGTTTTATTCCATTTGTATACTAACCCTATTGCTGGACTATTCGGATTAACATATGTTGTTGAACCAACATCTCCTATAAAGTTACTTCCTCCCACAAAAACGCCTAACTCATTTATTTGAGCTTGAGTTGCTGTAAAGAAGAATAAACAGATTAAAGCAATATTGATTTTAGTCATTGAAATAAAAATGGGTCACAAATATAGGACTATGAGTTCATATAATGTATAAAGGTGCGTTTACTGAATGGAAAGTTCAAATTTCAGAAACTCTAAACTAAGTAGAAACGAAAATCAGATTCAAATCGTATAAACGGGAATTAATTTCTTTTATCTTCTCCCCACAATAATTTGTTACGCAAAGTTTTTAAAAAAGTTTCTTCTGGGATTTCGATCATATTGATTTCGAAAGGATTTTTTTTGATAATCAAAATGGATTCGTTTTTTACTGTGGTTACTCGGGAATCGAGCGATACCAAATATTGATCTTCTCGGCCAGTAACTCGTAGTTTGATTTCGGTATTATCCGGAATAACAAGAGGACGCGCGTTTAAATTATGAGGTGCAATAGGAGTAATTACTAGGCTTTTTACTTCTGGAGTTAAAATAGGACCGCCACAACTCATAGAGTAACCCGTTGAACCCGTTGGAGTGGAAATAATTAATCCGTCTGCCCAATAGGAATTTAAAAATTCGTCGTTCAAATAAGTTTCTATCGTAATCATCGAAGTTGTATCTTTTCTACTCACGGTGATTTCGTTCATGGCAAAATTAATCTCTTGGATCGCTTCATTTTCAGGAGAACAATCCAAACTTAGTAAAGTTCTTTTTGAGATACTGTATTTTTTATCAATGACAAATTGCAAAAATGAATCAATTTTTTCTTTTTGAACCGTTGCCAAAAATCCTAATCGCCCAGCATTGATTCCCAAAATAGGGACTCCAGAATTGCGAACCAAAGTAGCGGCTCGCAAAATAGTTCCGTCGCCACCAATACTGATTACCATATCAAAACTAGAATCTAATTCGGTATGGGAAGAGAAAGTGGGGTAGGTTTCGTGAATAATATTTTTCTCGTACAACATGTCAAGGAATACCGATTCAATAATGAGTTCAATATTATTCTTTTTAAAAAAAACAAAAATGTCTTTTATAATCGGTTCGGTACTGTTGAGATAATATTGTCCGTAGATGGCTATTTTCATTTTCTATAGGTATAACTTGAAGTTAAATATTCAGGTATTTGTCTAAATAGTCAGAACGTTCTTTCAAGTTGTTGATGTAATTATCTTCATTATGTTCGGATATAATTTCATAATTGTAGCGTCTGAAAGTTTGGATAATGTCATTAATAACACCTAAAGTTACTTTTATTGTAATTTCTATCGTTTCATTATCTGAATCAGATACAAAAAGGCCTAATAATTTTCCATTATTGCTTTCTACAATTTGGGTAATCTGGCTCATGGAGTAGTCAATCAGCGCTTTTTTTACAATAATGATGCCTCCTGCTTCTTTAATGAATGGCGTTTCGTTAAAAAAATTCATAACATCGGCTAATTCATAATAGCCAACATAATGGTTGTTTTCATCTAAAACAGGAACAATGTCAGTATGATTTTTGCCAAAAACTTCTAAAACATCCAGCCAGATCATATTGGGTCTTACAAAAAACGGTTCCAAAGTATATTTGTAATCACCTACTTTTTTGTCAGTATCAAAAGTTTCCAAATCATCAGCTACAATACTACCAATGTATACTCCCGCTTCCAAAACCGGAAAATGAGAATACGAAGCGTCCATAAAAAAGTCCTGTGCAGCAAGAATTGTTTCTTGGCTATCCAGGGCTCTATAGTCGTTGTTAATGTAGTCTGTAATTACTGTCATAAAATCAATTCTCGATAGTTTATGCAAAATAATCAAAAAAAGGCAAAAACTCCTACCTTTTACTTTGTATTTTTGTCTCCGCAAAAATAGTGTATTTAAACCAATTCCAGTTGTATGACAAAGTTAAGCGTAAATATCAACAAAATAGCAACTTTACGAAATGCCCGTGGTGGAAATGTACCTGATCTATTGAAAGTCGCTGCCGATATTCAAAGATTTGGTGCACAAGGCATCACTATTCATCCGCGTCCAGACGAACGCCACATTCGCTATCAAGATGCACGCGACTTGAAATCTATTGTTTCAACCGAATACAATATTGAAGGCAATCCGCAACATAATTTCATTGATTTGGTGTTAGAATGTCAACCAGAACAAGTGACTTTAGTTCCAGATGCCATTGGTGCTATTACCTCTTCGGCAGGTTGGGACACAGTAAAAAACCAATCGTATTTAACAGAGATGATTCAGGAATTTCAACGCAATGGCATTCGCACTTCTATTTTTGTAGATCCCATTGTTGAAATGATCGAAGGCGCCAAAAAAACAGGAACAGATCGCATCGAATTGTATACCGAAGCCTTTGCACACCAGTACGGTTTAGGCAATGAAAAAGGCATTGAGCCCTATGTCGCGTCTGCAGTTTTAGCTAACGAATTAGGCTTAGGAATCAACGCAGGTCACGATCTAAGTTTGGACAATGTTCAATTTTTCAAACAAAATATTCCAGGCTTATTAGAGGTTTCTATTGGCCACGCATTGATTTCCGAAGCGTTGTACTTAGGTTTAGACAATGTCGTTAATATGTATTTGCAAAAATTAAAATGATTTGGGCGTGTCCCTTCGGGTCGGGCTTTCGGCTTTATCTCTCCGTTGCACTACGAGGATATCGCCTCTATCCCTCACGCAGCTCAAAATAAAATAGTATGTTATATTCAAAAATAGAAGGTTCAGGCAAACCACTTTTAATTCTTCATGGATTTTTAGGAATGTCAGACAATTGGAAAACATTAGGAGTACAATTTGCTTCCGAAGGTTTTGAAGTCCATATTTTGGATTTGCGCAACCACGGGCGCAGCTTTCACTCGGACGAATTTAGTTACGAACTAATGGTGCAAGACATTGTTAGGTATTGTAAAGATAATCAGTTGAACAACATCAATATCATTGGTCATTCCATGGGTGGAAAAACAGCAATGCTGTTAGCAGCGCGCTATCCAGAATTAGTAGACAAATTAATTGTGGCCGATATTGGTCCTAAATACTATGCACCCCATCATCAAGATATTTTGGCAGGTTTGAATGCTGTTGATTTTACTTTAAAACCAAGTCGAATTGAAGTCGAAGCAATACTTTCGAAATATATTCCAGATTTTGGTACCCGACAGTTTTTATTGAAAAGTTTGTATTGGCAAGAACCGGGTCAATTGGCCTTCCGATTTAATTTAGCAGTTTTCAATACAAAAATTACTGAAATTGGAGTACCTCTGCCATTAGAGTTAAGTTTTGAAAAACCAACACTTTTTATCCGTGGCGGCAATTCCGATTATATTTTGGATACGGATGTTCCGGCAATTAAAGAACAATTTCCTAATGCTAGAATTGAAACTATTCCAAATGCCGGTCATTGGCTTCATGCCGAAAATCCAGCCTTGTTTTATCAATTGAGTTTGTCTTATTTAAATTAATAGAATTATGAAGTTGTTTATTAGAATTTTAGTTACCACTATTTTGGTAATCGTCTTGTCTTATTTTATGAAAGGCGTTCGAGTAGATGGAGTGGTTACGGCTTTAACTGTAGCGGTGGTTTTAGGATTATTGAATGCGTTCATTAAACCCGTATTGGTGTTTTTTACACTGCCTTTTACCATTTTTACTTTAGGTTTATTTTTGATTGTAATTAATGGCATATTAATCCTGGCGTGTACCAAGATTGTAGGAGGCTTTCAAGTAGATTCGTTTTGGACAGCGACCTTATTTAGTATTATTTTATCCCTTTCCCAATCCATTATGTACAAAATAACTGGAGGTTCAAAAAAATAAGGATTATTAGGTTGTTTTTAACCTAATGTATTGATTGCATTAAAACTTGTTTGGGTTGTAAAATTTTTATAATTTTGCAACCCAATTTTATTATGTAAATTAAAGAACAAGATGGATATCAAAAGAGTAGCTATAGATGCTGTAAATGAAAC
>JACCDZ010071361.1_pt1 | contig 23656 bp, 24 predicted proteins | sample 7449551 | NCBI WGS metagenome assembly JACCDZ01 (sample SAMN15323452, study PRJNA562643) | freshwater metagenome | isolation source: river surface water | place: USA:Blue River Watershed | collected 2017-08-18 | reverse complement strand
TCAGTAACCGTACATAACTTGATTATGTCACTCCTCTATCGCAATACTCCTGATGAATTACGATTCATTATGGTAGATCCGAAACGAGTAGAGCTCACACTCTATGATGGTATTCCTCACCTCTTGTCTCCTGTTATCAAAGAACCAAAAAAAGCTGTCCTCGCATTAAAATGGGCAGCAAAAGAAATGGAACGACGATACGATTTACTCGAACAATACAAATGTCGAGATATCAAGTCATATCATGAAAATATTATGATTCCTGCTCATGCAGAATCAGATGGAACCGACACAGAGTCACTCCCCGAAAAAATGCCCTATATTGTATGTATTATCGACGAATTAGCTGATATCATGCAAGCATACCCTCGAGAATTAGAATCTGCTATTGTACGACTCGCACAAATGTCACGAGCAACAGGAATTCATTTGATCCTCTCGACACAACGACCATCGGTGAATGTTATTACAGGACTCATCAAGGCAAATGTTCCATCACGACTTGCTCTCCAAGTAGCTTCACAAATTGATTCACGAACAATCCTTGATACTCCAGGCGCAGAATCTCTCCTCGGAGCTGGTGATATGTTGTACCAAGGTGGCGACATGTCAAAACCAGAGCGTATGCAGGCAGCATGGCTCCCCGAAGAAGAAATCAAGAAAGTAGTACAATTTATCAAGAAAAAGAATCCAAGTTTGAGCGATCATATTATTATGAGTGAAACTTTGGATGATGAAAAAACTATTGTCGGGGTGAACTTTGATGATGATTCAGAAAGTGACGATCCATTATACGAAGACGCACGAAGAGCCGTAATCGAAGCTGGCAAAGCAAGTACGAGTTACCTCCAGCGAAAACTCCGTGTAGGATATTCTCGAGCAGCTCGACTAATCGACCTTCTCGAAGAAAACGGTATTATCGGACCAGCAGATGGATCAAAACCTCGAGAAATTCTCTCGATAGGATCAAACACCCAATCAACGTTATCCACAGATTCGTCAGATGATGACGATTATGAGCTTGAAGATCAAGAAGAATAGATTTATAATATATATCAAGATTGAAAAATCTCACTCACCTATTTTATGAGCAACCATAACCGGAAAAAACGCTTCTTTATCTTTGGAGCTGGAATACTTGCAACACTTGTTCTGGGAACATTTATGACCAGTCGTATTGCACCATTGATTCGTGGTTCTATTATTACACTTGATACTATTCCACAACAAACCGAGCTTACCGATTCAAAAATAATCCTCGCAGGAAAGGCTACCGATACGAAACAACTTTCTATCAATGGCGCTCCTATTGCACTCTCCCCTGCTGGAACTTTTGAACAAGCAATCATTCTCCATCCAGGGTACAATATGGTCACCTTTGACGGTATTGATACGCTCCACAAAATGAAAAAACACACCTATACATTTGTCTTGAAAGAAAATGATGCAGGTACATTTGCAGTGAGCACACTCCCTACACAACAATAACAAAAAACAGCCTTCGAGACAGGTTGTTTTTTGTTATTGTTTACTTTTTTTTATTATTCCATGATATAATAAAAAGGTATGGCAAAAAAAGTTACCAAGAAAGACTCTTCAGGAGATCTCGAAAACACATTAAAAATGATTCAGACAAAGTTCGGTGAGGGTGCAATTATGAAACTTGGAGAAACTCCAAAAGTAGATATCGGTGTGGTTCCTACAGGATCAATTGGGCTCGATGCGGCATTAGGTATTGGAGGACTTCCTCGAGGACGGGTAATTGAAATCTTTGGACCAGAATCATCTGGGAAAACAACGCTTACCTTGCATGTAATTGCAGAAGCTCAAAAAGCAGGAGGTATCTGTGCATTCGTAGATGCAGAACATGCACTCGACCCAGATTATGCAAGTAAATTAGGAGTAAATATCAAAGACCTCCTTGTATCTCAACCAGATACCGGAGAACAAGCATTAGAAATTACCGAAGCACTCGTACGATCTGGAAAAATTGACGTAGTCATTATCGACTCGGTAGCTGCACTCACCCCAAAAGACGAAATCGAAGGAGACATGGGAGCTCACCATGTCGGAAAGCAGGCTCGATTAATGTCACAAGCGCTCCGTAAACTAACTGCAATTGCAAACAAGTCAAAAACGGTAATTATCTTTATCAACCAAATCCGTATGCAAATCGGTGTTATGTTCGGAAACCCTGAAACAACACCAGGAGGAAAAGCGTTGAAATTCTATTCTTCCGTTCGACTTGATATTCGTCGAACAGCACAAATCAAAAAAGGTGAAGAAGTTATGGGAGCTAGAACCAAAGTAAAAGTAGTTAAAAATAAAGTTGCTGCTCCGTTCAAGGTTGCAGAGTTCGACATTATCTACAATGAAGGAATTTCACTCGAAGGTGAAATGCTCGCATTAGGTGAAAAATTCAAAATTATTCATAAAGCTGGAGCAAGTTTCAGTTATATGAAAAAAGACAAAGATGGAAAAGAAGAAAAAATCTCACTTGGTCGCGGATATGATGCAACACGCCAATTCCTCAGATCAAAAGAAGGCGAACCTTTGAAAAAAGAAATTTTGAAAGAAATCACCAAATGTATCAAAGACGGAGGACTTTCATTCACTGCAAGTAAAGAAGAGTCCGATGAAACCGAAGATAACGATGAAGAATAATTAAACGAAAAACCTTGATTACAATTAGTAATTAAGGTTTTTTATTGTCATTCTGGACTTGATTCAGGGCCTAGAGTTTAGTTATAACATTTTGGATTCAGAATCAAGCCTGAAATGATAAATACATTTATATCTTTTAATTCTTTTCTGCTCGTTCGTAATATTCACCTGTTTCAGTATTTATTCGAACAATATCACCTTCACCAATGAACAATGGCACATTAATCTCTGTTCCATTTTCGAGTACTACGGTTTTTGTTGCACCTTGAGCCGTATTCCCTTTCACTGCTGGAGCGGCTTCTTTTACTTTCAAATCCATTTTAATCGGAATTGAAAGTCCGATGATTCGTTCTTGGTCGTCTTCATTAGTAAAAATAACCGCATCATAACTATCATTAGCGCGAATCCATTTCTTTGCATCGCCAATAACATCTAATGAAAGCGTAAATCGTTCTGCAGGCTTCCCTTCTGGATGAAACCAAAATTCTCCTTTTTGTTCGTAGATAAATTTTACCGGAGATTTTTTCATATCTGCCTCGTCCACTTTGTCAGTTGCTTGGAACGAAACTTCAACAACTCGACCACTGATCAAGTTGCGTAATTTTGTAGCATTTACTGGCTTCCGCATTTGTTTCCGGAATACATGTGATGTTAAAACTTCATATGGTTCATCATCATGAATAATAAATTTTCGTGGAACAATTTCGTTATAATCAAGCATATTTTTATTAAAGCATCTCATCAAGAGAAGATAGATAATTTTAGAAATCTGAGTATTACCCAAGTGGTTACACTTGGGGCGCTTGCGTCACGCAAGATTGATAAAATTAGCTATCTTCTTGGATACCTCTATTATTAATGAATAATACAACCATCCTACTCTTTTTTTAGTTTTTTTCAAGCATGCATTACACTTTTAAAAAAAATGGTATACTTTATTTGTATGAAAGAAACCATGCTCTCACGCAGTTATATGATTGCAGTACTTGCTGTAATTACCATTATTGGACTTATCGTAGGAAAACAAATCCTTATACCATTAATATTAGGATTATTCCTCTCACTCTCACTTTCACCTGTAGTGAGCAAATTACAATCTTGGAAAATTCCAAAAACACTTGCGATTATTATCAGTTTTTTAGGAACTTTTCTTGTACTTGGAATAATCGGAGTAACCGTAGGATTTGCAGTAAATGACTTTGTAAATAAATTACCTATCTATACTGAATCTATCGGGGAAACACTTATCAACACTAAAGAAAGTATTCTTGCTATTATTCCCATTGACCAAGCAGTGCTCGAACAAAAACTTTCAGAAAGTATCGGGTTCTCATCTCTTGGAATGAGTACTTTGAATAGCTTGATAACAACTACTACCAACATTGGCTCAATTGTTGGATTAACTATTGTTATTACTTTCTTGATACTATTCTATCGCGATCGTATTCGTAATTTTATTAAAATGATTGCCCAAGAAAAACATCAAGCATCTATTAATACTATTGCACATAAATCATTTTCAATCATGCCTCGGTATCTCACCGGAATTCTCACTGTAGTAACCATCATGACTGTTTTGAATACTCTCGGATTTATGATTATCGGTATTCCAAGTCCATTATTCTGGGGATTAATTGTTTCTATGTTGAATATTATTCCCTACATTGGGCCAATTATTGGGTTCGGAGCTGCTACTATTTTTTCACTTCTTGTTGCAGGACCAACAACTGCATTATTCACTATGGGGATGTTTCTCGTAATTCAATTTATTGATAATAATTTCCTTACACCTATGATTGCAGGTGGGCAAATCAATATTAACGCCCTTGCAGCCATTATTTCATTGATTGTCTGCGGAATGATCTGGGGAGCTATCGGTATGGTACTCGCCCTTCCGATACTTGGACTTATCAAAATTATCTGTGATGAAGTTCCCGAACTTCATCCGATCGGATATTTGATTGGAGACAAGGAATAAGATATACTGTATCGAGGAGATACTTATATTCTCTCTGCTATTACTCTTACTTAATTTATAATAATTTCACTATTTTATGTCACACCACACATCAGTTTTTGAAAAATTTGCAACACCTATCGCTATTATGGTTGCAGGACTTTTGGTCGGAGCAGGAATTTTTCTTTCAAAATCATCTTCTCCAAGCCCAACAACATCTCAACAAGGCGCAACAGAAACAATCGACCTCAAAAAAGTTCTCAAGGGAACATCTGTAAACCAGAAAAAACTTCAAGCATGTATCGATAACCAAGACACCAAAGCAAAAGTTGATAACGATATGCGCCTAGCCCAAGAAGCTGGTATGCAAGGAACTCCACACATGGTAATCCTCACAGAAAAAGACGGTAAACCTGTCCAAGTTGCTGTACCAGGAGCTCAATCAAAAGACGTTATTGAATATGTTATTAATAATGGTGAACTTCCAGAAGCATTCGCTGATTATGCAGTAGAAGTTGTTAATCAAGTAATTACCGACAAAGACCGATCTCAAGGTAACCCAGAAACTGCAAAAGCAACCATTATTGAATATTCAGATATTGACTGCCCATTCTGCCAACGACTCCACCCAACATTACAATCATTAGTTAATGAAGGAAAAATCGTTTGGATATATCGACATTCACCAATCGCACAACTCCACCCTGATGCATACAACAAAGCAATTATTGCTGAATGTGCAGCAGAAACAGGAGACATTGATGCATTTTGGAAATATCTCGATGCAACAGTATCATAATAGAACCATAAAAACAGATATTTTATAAAATCTCTGTTTTTATTTGGCAAGTGTAACTTATATATAAATTATGGTATACTCAACAAGTATGACAAAAGAAACAAAAACCTTTTTAGGAATTATCATTGGATTAGTAGTAGTTATTTCAGGACTTTTTATCCTTAACGCAAAAACTCCAGGTAAATACGACGAATTTGCACAATGTATCGGTGATTCAGGAGCAATTTTCTATGGAGCATATTGGTGTGCCCACTGCCAAAGCCAAAAACTCGCTTTTGGTAAATCAGAAAAATATCTCCCTTACAAGGAATGTTCGACTGCAACTGGTCAAAATCTCGACCTTTGTGTAGATGACAATATTACTTCTACACCTACATGGGAATTTGCTGACGGTACTCGTGTATCAGGAGTTCAATCAATTGAATCACTTGCAACGATTACTGGTTGTCAGCTCCCTGCATAATAATTAATTATATGAACCTTTCTATTTTTACGCATATATTGGGAATGGGTACGATTGTTCTCTTGATAACTACCTTTGCAGTAATTATTATGCGAACTATTTTTGGAAAACATAGTACGATTATTACCACTCTTGTAAAAAATGCTCTCCCTATTGGATTCTTTCTTGGATTTTTTGCACTTGCTGGATCGCTTATCTATTCCGAAATATACGGACTCACTCCTTGCCTATTCTGTTGGTGGCAACGAATCTTTATTTATCCTCTGGCAATTCTTTTTGGGATTGCATGGTATCGATCAAGTAAATTTTCTGAAGAAATAAATATTTTCCACTACACAACACCGATTGCTTTTGTAGGGACACTTGTATCTACTTATCACATCATGTTACAACGAGGAATTGTTGGACCATCTGGATCATGTATTCTCAATGGAACACCATGCAACATTATTAGTACGCAAGTATTCGGATTTATTACTATTCCAGTTATGACATTCAGTATTGGACTTGCAATTACTGTGTTAGGAATATTAGTACTCCAAAAGAAAAACGCATAACCATGCGTTTTTCTTTTGACTTTTTCTTGTTTTTTGTACAATATACTCTATATGTATCAAACTCTAACTATTCCTGACCTATCAGCAATGGAAACATTCGGTCATCAACTCGTCCAATCACTTCAAAAAATCTACAACTCGGATCACGCTTGTGTTATTTGCCTCAATGGCAATCTCGGTGCTGGTAAAACAACACTCACTCAGATAATCGCAAGGCATCTCGGGGTAACAGAAACAGTCCAAAGTCCTACTTTTGTTATCAAGAAAACATACACAACAATTCATCCAGTATTCACTCATCTGGTACATATTGATGCATACCGACTCGATGATCCACAAACCAACAAGCAAATTTTTGCATTTGAACAAGATTTTTCTCGTATAGGAAACATGGTAATTATCGAATGGTCAGAAATGATTGCTGATAGTATCCCCGATTCAGCTCTCATAATTACTATCAATCACGAAAACCAAGGGAGATCTATCCAAATCCCTTCGGAAATTATACTCCAATAAAAAACACCCGCCAATACGACAAGGGTATTTTTTATTTGAAGAGAGAAATTCATTCATTCACAACAATGATGTATTAGTCTCGTGATGTTGGACGATACGGAGTATAGTCATCATCATCGTGACGAACCACAGGAGCATTTTGGGGTGCTACTGGAGCATCATTTCGTGAGTAGTAGTGATGATGTTCTTCTCGGCGAGTCATATAACGAATTACCAAGATAACCAAAATCAAGAGCAAGATAAGGAATAACCAACCAGCTAATGATCCCAAACCTCCCAATCCAAAGATTGAAGCTCCGAGTACATTATTATTATTAGTTATTACAAATGTATCAGCATCGTATGCGATTGCATTTTCTTGTGCTTGACGGTTTTCTGGATTTTCGAATGCAATGATTACTCGTGCAGTTACTGGATCACCATCTTTGAGAGATCCGACAACTCGAGTTCGAACAGTAATATCATCTTTTTCAGAAGCACGAAGCTCAGAAATATTAATATAAATTGCATTTGCATCACGATCGATTTGTCCTCGATCAGTTGCTACAATTTGTAATGCTTTCGGGAATGTTACCTCGAGAACAAGGTCACGGATATCAACATTAGAAATATTTTCCCATGCAACATCGTATACCAATTCTTCTCCACGTGCTACAGTATCTCGATTGTTATCAATCATCAACCGAATATACCGAGCTCCACCACCAATATTAGTTGCAACAATGTTGTTAGTACTTGTTGTAGTAACATTTCGAACAACAGTTGTTGTATTTCCAGTATTATTTGTCGTAGTAGTTCGCGCTCGAGTAGTCAATGATTCTACTGTTCCTCGACTTGTTCCATTACAGTTTTCTGCAACTGCTTGGTAGTAATAAGTCGTTGATGGTTGTAATCCAGTCAATGCAATAGTCATATTACCACTATTAGTACGATTTACTCGTCCAGTTGTTGAATTTAATACAGAAGCTGAAGTTCCATATCGGAAATAAGTAACTCCTGAACATCCATTCATATTGTAGAATCCATCAATAATTGCATTGGTTGATTCTACACCGAATTCTGGCAATGTTTGTGCACTTGGATTACCACTCGTATTATTGTTGTTATTGTTATTATTATTGTTGTTATCTCGATTCATACTGAACGAAACCCAACTTCCACATCGCTGTGTACCATTATCTGCACATGCTCGGAATTCATAATTACCATTCGAAAGTCCAGTAAGGGTATATGAAAATCCTCGTGATGCATTTCCTGATGATCCTGCTGATGGTAATGCAATTCTTGAACCTCCGACTTTTCGGTATTCAAAATTCATTTTGTTTACATAATAATTACTATTGTAATAATTACCATACAATACTACAGAACCATTATTATTAGGACTTGCATTGTTCGTAACAACTGACAAGTTGTTTACTGTATCGTTTCGATCTGAATTTTCTGAGTTATCAGTTGACGAAGAACATCCCGCATCATCCATATCAATATATCCATCTCCGTCATTATCAATACCGTCATTACATTGATATGTTGTATTATTGTATCGATCGATAGTAAATTGGAGCGTTGATCCATATGATTCACCAGCACTGTTTCGTGCACATGCTCGGTATTCATATGTTCCTGATGAAAGTCCATTCAAATAAGTACTATAACTCTTTGGACTTGATGGATTTCCTTGGTTTGTTTCATCAATTGTTGTAAATCCTGATTGACCTACTTTTCGATATTGGAAACAAGTTGTTGTAGAAAGCCCATTTGCATTAAATATTCCTCGTAATGTTACAGAACCATTATCTGAATCGAGATTAGTAAAACTATTCGTCGTTACTGATGGTTTTGAACCAACTGGATCATTAATTGCTACAGCACGGAATGCAGCTTTTACTGTTCCCCAATCATTCAAATTTGGAGCCAAGTGACTTGCAATAAGTCGTCCTTGTTCTGTAAAGAGCGAACTATCTCCAGTAATATTTATAATTCCTGCACCTGTTGCTTCAAACTCTGCTTTAATAAGTTCAATTTTTACATCTGATGGATAATGTACTTGTACATTTTCACCTGCTGCATATCCTCCACCTACTAAAATGTGTCCAGAATATTGTTTTGTCTGTCCAGCAGAAACAGTTCCTGCTATTTTTGACATACGAACACGTACATTTTCTGCTCCAGCATCTCCTGTATTTCGGAAATATACTTTGAGATTAAATGTTTCTCCTGGTCGCACGGTAATACTTTTTCCAGACCAACATCCAGGATTAGAAGATTTACCTTCTGTTCCTTGACCTGTTGTCACGTTAACCACACTTGTCGTGTCACAGTCTTCTGGTCGTGTGTTGAACGCATATCCTGCATACGCAGTATTTGCAGACGACATCATTCCGATCCCGAGGATTGCAACGAGAGCAAGTGATGAAATTTTTGTAAATAATTTTTGCATAATTGTTTATTGTTGTGAATTAATGATAAACGAAAACAGTATAGCATAATAGGGTATAATTGTCAAGTATCCAACCTATTATCCGTCACTACTCAATTATAGCGTATTTGAGTGACTTTGAATAACAAAAAACCTCCTTTTTACAAAAAGGAGGTTATGTCGGTGTGAATAGAGATTAGTCAGTGACAATGCTCCATTCTACCTTTGATTGCGTTTTTTGCTGAACTGGTTGTTCAGCTTTTTTTGGTGCAACTGTAGGCGTACTATTTTGTTTCAGTTTTTCAATGAAAAACATTTCATCACCAGAACTATTGTTCTGTGATGGTTTTTCAATAAAAAACATATCGTCTTCGTCCAAGAAGAATTCTTGTTTTTGACCAGTTGTTGTACAACCATCAAAAATTAATACCTCTGGTTGTATTGTACAACCTTCGAATATTAAAATTTCTTCTTGTTTTGGATCAACTTTATCAGGAATAATCGTTGTCGATTTTTTCTTGATAAATTTTTCCAAACTTGCCTGTGCGATATTATTACCACAGTAGGCAGAACGGATTGGAATAGGCTCGTATCCTGGAATATTCAGGAACAAGCACTGTTCCCACTCACCAACCTTTGGCAACCAGTGTCTCGGTCGAGTCACTGCACCAATGGTGTTCGTTTTTTGATAGTATGTATCAAAAACAATTACACCAGTCGGCATGTCGCCAACTGTAATCATATCGCTCAACAAAATGTCGAGCGCTTTAGTATTACTAATATATCCACCTAAACTGTTTCCAGTTTGTAGTGTGATATATTGTAGTACTGCAACTAGTGAGTTCAGTGACACCTCAGCCATATTAGCCGTGTTTTTGACATAGTCATTCCACACGACATTTCTAGTTTTGATGTCTCCACCATACACTAGACTGGCGTTCATTCCCTGAAATACTTTTCCGTATTTCAAGAAATTATGATGATCCAATGGATCAATGAAATTCTGCGCAACAGATACTCGTTGCCAGATACCCATTCCTCTATTGTAAGTTTGAGCATTTGCGCTTGTTATTAAAGTTGCAAGCATGACAACTAATATTAATTTTTTCATTTTTTATATATTTATTGGATTATCAAAAACTCCTTATACGAGAACCTTTGATAATCCAATAAATACATTTCCAAAGAACAGAATTACCAACAGTTTATCATATTTGTAATATTTTGTCAAGTATCTCTATCTATATTTTCCAATAAAAAACTCCTATAAAATAGGAGCTTTATGTTCAAAAAAAATTAGCAAATTCTCTTTCCATTCACATTTACCACCACATTTTTTTGTAATGGTAATTTTGTGGTTGTTTTTCAATAAAGAACATATCCTCATTATCGAAAAATAGTAATTCTTTTTGACTAGTTGTTGTGCAACCGTCAAAAATTAATACTTCTTCTCTGTATTGAGGGTAATGATTAATAGTGCACGACTCGAAAATTGGAATGGTTTTTTGTTGCTGTTTCCCTTGTTCATGATAAATATTATTGTAATTAATTTTATTATGAACAATAGTATCAATAATCTTGGTATTATATTTATGAACAACCGTATGTACGGTATCATACACATATACTACCTTTTTCTGATATGAACTAATTACCTCTTTTGGTTCTGGAAGACTTTCTTCCCCACCTTTATGAGATATTACTTCATCATGTATATCAATATTCAAACAGGTTAGATACAATCTAACATTATTTGGTAATTCGATATACTGTTCCATTTGTCCATTCGCAGTAACACGAGCGAGACGCACAGGAGCAGGAACAATTTCCCTTTTTCCTTGTACAATCCCAACACCATTAGAATACACTGTATCACCAGGCAATAATGTCCGTATTGGTGTTTGTATTGAATCTTGCAACATTTTTTCCAAAATCTCCCAAGGAGTTTTTGTTTTTGCAATCAATTTTGTACGCAATAAATCTGCGTATTGCTGACGGATTTTTTGATCCGTCCACCATGGTTTGTAATATACGTGATCGTACAACACTCCTGCAGGAATTTTCCCTGTTGTCATAAATTGTATCAAATCAGCACGATCATTGATATTGATAATAGTTTTCGGATTCATTTGTCCGTTCGGCATTTTCTTGCCTTGTGGGACAAATCCGATAACAGATGCATGTATTGAAAGTATACATGCAAATAACATTGTAAATACAGTTATTTTTTTCATATTTATTTAATTTGAGTGAACAATAATTAAATATAATTATAACAATAAATACTATTTTGTCAACTAAAAAAGGCAATTCCGGATTGAATTGCCTTGTATATTCTTTTTTTTGCACAGTGTGGATTATGGAATCCACACTGGCTGTCCGTCACCTGGCAACACTGTATTACCATTATACCAATTCGAATTATTGTTCGTTGGTATAGTTGGAGTTCCAGTATTCCAGACAGTACCATTGGTAACTCCACCATTATAAATGATTCCACCACCGATGGGATTTCCATCATTTGGCAATGGGAAGGTACCGCCTGGATTAGTATTCCATTCAGTAGGTCTGTTATTATAGTAGCTACTACTATAATTATTGGAAACCAGATTAGACTGGTATTTCCCTTTATACAAACCTACTTGATTAGAAATACCTAATCCCAATTGTCCTAATGTTCCTAGGACATTCATTGCGGTGTTCCATCCGCCTTGCTTTTTAGCAACCTCATTGGCTTCTTTGGTTTCTTTTAAAGATTCCAAAGCGATGTCATTCGCCTGGAGTCTGGCCTGCAAGTTACCGGCTTCAATCTGTGCCATTTGAGGGTCATACGCCTGAATATTATTTATAACCGGCTCTGGCCTGTAAGCCTTACCGCTTTTAAACTCATCTAACGCATTTATGTGATTATAATTATTAATCACATAGCCGTCTTTTTTGGACGACATTGGTTGTTGTGCTGTACATTCAGTACATTCCACGAATCCAAATCTCCCGGGCATATTCAACGATTCCTTGTATTCATATACAAGGTTATCCTGAAAGTTACCCGCTGAACTGTTATAGCCTGCTTGTTGCAGGATGACTTTCCACTGAGCACCTGTTTTTTTTCCTATCGGAAACTCCTGCTGTGCACTTGCTATTACCTGAATAGCTATCAGTGCTAAAAATATTATTTTTTTCATTTTATAAAATTGTTTTGGTTATAAGAAAATTCAAAACCTTGTTAAAACCTCTTATAACCAAAACAATTTTTGTGAAAGAACTCTTGATAGTATATTATTTGACATATTCTACCACTGAACCGAGTATAGCATACTGCAATACAATTGTCAAGCACCTCAACAATAAAAGGTATCCGTGTTGGATACCTTTATTTTTTACTATCGACTGGTACTATTGTACTTTTTTGTCGATAGCTTGTTTAAGAATGTTTATGTTTTCCCTGTTTATCTCCGCGACAGCTTTACCTGTTACACGGAAATAGTCCATTCCTTCCTGTTTCTTGGTGAAATCTTCACCTAAAGAAAAGAATGGTGCAATCTCGAACTGTGCAGTGACTGCCTTCCTCCAATCAAGGACGAATCCTTGTGGAGAAATCACCGGTTTCATTACGAACGGTATCGTGATTGTTTCAGTATTTTTCTTTGTTCCAAAATGGAACGAAATGAATAATACTGGCACATTTGCTGATACCATATCTACCCCGTTATAGAACGAAACATCCATGGAATCAACACGACTTACTGTGCCTTTTCTCTCTGCACCCAGTTCATAGCGCAGATCGATAATAATCATCTTACCCTTTTCGCCCCTTCCTTTGCCGTTTTCGGCTCGGTTGGGATTATCGTTTTTGGTAAGCCAAACAGTCTGACTTACGAAAAACTGAACCTGTGAAAAGTTTAGGTTACTGCGCAGCGCAATTGCATGCACATCTGCAGTGTATGGCGCGTTTGGCTTTGCAACCGTTTGTTGCGCCTGTGCATTTTTTGTTCCAAGCGTAATCGCTAGGAAAAAAAATGCTAAAAAAATATTCAATTTTTTCTTCATTTTTATTTAATTTTACCATATTATATCAAATTGTAATATTTTGTCAAGTATCTGTATAGTCAAGAAATTCGTGACGAAAAAAATGTAAGAAAAAAACCGCAACCACTATTACAACAATAATGATTCGGCACCAACAACAGTGTCTTTCGTTCAGGATCGGAAAGAACCTCGCGGTCTTACCTATTAAGGTATCATACTCTCGTCTCTTGTCACTCTTTCCCCAAAAGTTTTTCTATGGTGTTACGAATATCTCGTAATTGCGTCGCAACTCCAATGTTTGGTCTACGTGATTGATGTTCTTCTAATTTTTCAAGATTGTGAGTAATATCTTTTATTTCTTGATGAACAATATTTTGATGCGGTGTAACCCAATCTTGATTACGATTATTCCGCATAATTTCAATAATCATTTCTTTGACTTCAGCTATTTTCAATCGAATACCTACTTGAGGATTTCGCAATTGTTCTTGTTCCAACATTTTCAAATAATCAATAAGGATTTCCAGTTCTCGTACTGGAAGCATCGCTCCTTGCCCATTTCCAGAACCTACTGGAGCTACCGCAAAGTCATTCACCCACTCTTGCCAGTTCTGATCCGGATAATTCCCTTGGCGTTGCATCATTGTTGCCAGATTAGGTATTGATTGTTGCACTGTCGGCATTGGCATAGGTGCAATATTTCGCGCTCGTTCTGGTAAAGGAATACCTTGAATACCTGATTGAGGATACATGTTCGGCTGCTCTGGTTGGTAAGGTGTATATTGCATTCCTGTTTGAGGATGTTGTACTGATTGATTTTGCATTGCCAATGATTCCATGTCTTGTGCAATATCAGTATGCCAACCTTCAGGCAAATCTTCGGCAATATCTACTGTTGAACGAACTTCTTCGAGATTAGTAATTCCTGAAAGAATTTTTGCAACACCGTCTTCACTCATTGTAAAAATTCCTTGATGGAGAGCTCCGTGTTTTATATCTCGTTCCGTTGGATTTTTTGCAATAATATCTGCAACAATATCATCAACAAGGATAGCTTCATAGAGCCCAACACGTCCCTTGTATCCAATATTATCACACTGTTCACAACCAACAGCCGTATACACTTTTATTGGACCTGTGCTCGTAATACCAAGTGATGCAAAATCTTTACCGTTTCGTTCTGCGTTTTTTATTACTGCACGAATCATGTGTTCTTCTGGCTGTGTGAGTGTGTGTTCTTTTTTACAATGTGGACACAGTCGTCGAATCAATCGTTGTGCCATTGCCACTGTCAATGCATCAGGGAGAATTTTAGGATTTACTCCTAATTCAATCAAACGAGGAATTGCACCTGCTGCGTTATTGGTATGCAAAGTAGACAATACCAAGTGTCCTGTGAGCGATGCGTTCACTGCAGTACTCGCTGTTTCTTTGTCACGAATTTCTCCTACCATGATTACATCTGGATCTTGGCGTAATGCTGCACGTAATCCAGAATTGAAATCATATCCTTTGTCATGTTCGACTTGTGTCTGTGTAATTCCTTGGAGATGGTATTCAATAGGATCTTCAATCGTGAGAATTTTAATCTCTGGTGTATAAATTCGCTTCAAAAAAGAATACAATGTTGTCGTTTTCCCCGAACCTGTCGGACCTGTTGTAAGAATCATTCCGTTTGGCTTTTTGACTTCTCCTTGTAATTTTTCAAAAAGGTTTTTTTGAATACCCATTGATTCCATTTCTACCGTGAGACCTTCTGGATTGAGAATACGCATTACTACAGATTCTCCGTATGGACCTGGAATAAGTGATGTACGAATCTCAATATCAATTCCTTTGTATGCAATAGTAAATCGTCCGTCCTGTGCTGTAGTAGTACTACTCAATTTTAATTCTGAAAGTAATTTAATTCGTGAATTAATACTCTTGTAAATTTCCAACGGAAATTCCACAATGTCTTGCAATACTCCATCTTGTCGAAACCGTAACCGAGCAAATTCTTCAGCTGCTTCGATATGTACGTCTGATGACTTTGTTCCAATTGCAGTTCCGAAAATAATCTCCATGAGTTTTGAAACTTTCTTGGTTTCATTGGAATGAACTACTGACAAAAAAAGTTCTTGTATATCACTATTAGAATGGATATCAGTCGCAAGTCTTTGGAGTTCTTCGTCAGAAATATCAAGTAATCCTGTTCGCGAACGGAGCGCCCCACTCACATCTGCATATCGTGCCCAAGCTTTTTCCAATGATCGACGAGAAACGAGATATAATTGTATTGCATAGCCTTTGGTTTCAAGGATGTCAATTTGCTCTACTGTTTTTGGCATTGTGGGAGACATTACTGCAACGCTGAGTTTTTTTCCTACCATAGCAAAAACTGCGATTCCTGCATCGCGTGATACTGATTCTGGGATTAACAAGAGAGCGTCAGTATTAATTCCAATTCCTGACAAGTCAACATATCCAATTCCATAATCTTTGGATAAATCTCTCACAGCAGACTCTTCTTGTCGTGCGTGAATTTCAGAAAGTTTTTTATTTTGTTCTTCATCGCGGAACACAGCCATAATTACATTATATTATATCACACTCAATCAATGAGTGTAATAGTTTTTATAAAAAAACTTCCTTATAGTTACAAGGAAGTTTTTCTTTTTTAAATACAGAAATCTCAAAGACATCTTTTCCGCCCACAAGGGAGCGAAAATTGAAGAAAGAAGTAAGGAGGAACCCAGACATCATCTGTACTCAGCAGAAGCACCAGATAGTCCTACTCACAAACCCCAGGAAGACCGCGAGATCCCGACCCCTTTGAGATTTCTATATTCAAAACCTTTATTTAATTATGAACAGAGTATATCATACTCTGAATTTTTTGTCAAGTGTTTTATTATTATGTATTTTATATGCATAACGTGCACACGAAATTACATAATAACAATATTCTCCAACTCTGACAATATACACCATTCAAAAAATAACACAAGTAGCATTTTGTCCAGTTTTCACCATGTTATCCACATACCTTTTCCACATATTTAAACCTTATAAAATAAGGTTTTTTACCAAAATAGCTCGTTTTTTGGAAAATATGATATAATGCAACTATGAATCCAAATGGAAAAATTGAAAAATCACTCGATGCAAATTTACGACCACATACATGGGAAGAATACATTGGACAATCAGCCATAAAACAAAATCTCGATATTTTAATCCGTGCAGCAGAAAATCGTGCCCAAGTTGCCGAACATATTCTCTTTTACGGACCACCAGGACTTGGGAAAACTACCCTCGCCCACCTCATCGCACAGCAAACCAATCGTTCCATGAAAACTACAAGTGGTCCTGCAATTGAAAAAGTAGGCGACCTTGCAAGTATTCTCACCAACATTCAACCAGGTGATATTGTATTCATTGATGAAATTCATCGATTGAATAAAATGATTGAAGAAATTCTCTATCCAGCCATGGAATCTGGTGTACTTGATATTATTATTGGAAAAGGTCCTAGTGCACGAACACTACAATTAGAACTTCCTCCATTCACACTCATCGCAGCAACTACTCGACCGAGCCTCATGTCATCACCTCTCCGTTCTCGATTCTCTGGTGGAAGTTTCAAAATGGAATTTTACAACAATGATGAAATGGCACATATTATTGCACAATCAGCTCAGAAACTCGGTATTACTATTACTCCTGATGCACTCTATAATATTGCGTCTCGTTGTCGGAAAACTCCTCGAACTGCCAATCATTATCTCAAGAGAATTCGTGATTATGCAGAAGTTCACCATATTGAAATAATAGATATTCCCACTGTTAACCAAGCATTGGAACTCATGGGAATTGATCCTATCGGGCTCACACCATCGGATACACTTCTCTTGAAAACATTGATTGAAAAATTCAACGGTGGGCCAGTCGGTATTAAAACATTGGCAGCAGCAACTGGTGAAGAAGAAGACACCATCGAAGAAGTCATCGAACCGTATTTAATTCAAACAGGACTCCTCGAAAAAACTCCACGTGGACGTATTGCAACAGAAAAAGCATACGAACATTTGGGGTTTGAGTATGTGAAGGAATAAAAAATAAAAACTGTCTTTCAAAGACAGTTTTTATTTTGATAATTGTTTTCATAAAATATTTATAACATAATAAATAACAAAAAAACAACCCGTTTGGGTTGTTTTTTTTTGTTATTTTCCTCGTTTGCGAACTTTTGGTTTTCGTTTCTCGTCTTCCTTTTTGAGTGGGAATCCAAGATATTCGAAAAATGAAAGTGCTTCTGGTCGAGTTTTTGCTGTAGTTACAATAGTAACCGCAAGTCCGAACACATTTACAATTTCTTCATCACCTGTTTCTGGAAAAATAGTATGTTCCTTGATACCAATAGACATGTTTCCAAGACTGTTGGTAGATGATCGAGTAATTCCTCGAAAGTCTTTTGTTCGTGGAAGTGCAATATGTACTAATTTATCGAGAAATTCATACATACGAGCTCCTCGTAATGTTACCACGAGTCCTACAGGATCTCCTTGTCGGATTTTGAACGAAGCAATTGATTGCTTTGCCCCTCGGACTGCTGGTTTTTGTCCTGTAATTTTCATTAATCGATCAGAAACGAATTCGTTCTTCTTTCGATCTTTTTTCATTCCAGAACCTGTTCCCACAGAAACAACTACTTTTTGGATACGAGGAGCTGAAAGCTTGTTCTTGTATCCGAATTGTTCTTTGAGTACTTCAAAAGAAGCATTTTGTTTTTGTTTCATTGATTGCATAGTCGTTAGTAAAATACTAAATAAGTATTTCAAAAATTAAGCAATGTCTTTTCCACTCTTTCGAGCAATGCGAGTTTTTTTCTTTCCTTCAACACGTACTCCAACACGAGTTGGTTTCCCTGTCGATGAATCAATCAACGCAACATTTGAAAGATGGATTGGATAAGCTTTTTCGACCACAGTATGTTTTTCACCACGAGTACGAGCTTTCACAATGTGTTTTTTAATATTCACACCAGCGACAATTAATTTGTCTTCTGCTCGTATTACACGTTCTACGGCACCTTTGGCACCTTTGTGTGATCCTGTGAGGATCATCACTGTATCTCCTTTTTTAATCATAATAGTAGTGTATATAATTTTTTAAATACCTATATTCAAAAATATATACTCAGTTAAAAATATTAGAGAACTTCAGGAGCAAGGGAAGCAATTTTTTGAAACCCTTTTTCTTGAATCTCTCTTGGAATAGGACCAAAGATACGACCTCCTTTTGGCTCTTTTGATTTCTTATCGAGAATAACTACTGCGTTATCATCGAATCGAATATATGAACCATCTTTTCGACGTAGTGCTGCACGTTGTCGAACAACAACAGCTCGTAATACGTCTTTTTTCTTTACTGATTTTCGTGGTTCAGCAGATTTTACAGAAAGCACTACAACATCACCAACAAAAGCGTAGCGACGATGAGAACCTCCCAATACTTTGAACACTCGAGCTTTTTTTGCACCAGTGTTATCAGCGATAACCACATTTGTTCCAACTTGAATCATATCGGTTAGGCGGTAACGACCACTTCAAAATATTTATCTTTTGAGAATGGGCGAGTTTCGCGAATAGTTACTACATCTCCGACCTTGTGAGCATTGGCTGCATCATGAGCTTTATATCGTTTTGAAATCTTCTGAAATTTATGATATTTCGGATGTTTAACAAAACGTTGTACCAAAACTACAATCGTTTTATCCATCTTGTCTGAAACAACAGTTCCACGAAGAGTTTTTGAATTACTTGTTTTTTGCATAAATAAAATTTATCAAGGAAAGACTTGAAAGTCTTGTCCTTCATTAATTACATGTCGTCTCGACTGATGATTCGAGCAGTGATTGGCAATTTGCACGCTGCCTTTCGTAATGCTTCACGTGCTACTGCTTCTGATACTCCATCTACTTCAAAGATGATTCGACCTGGTTCTACCTCAAAACAATATGCTTTGAGATCTCCTTTACCTTTCCCCATACCTACTTCAGCAGGTTTTGCTGTAATTGGTCGATCTGGGAAAATCCGGATCCAATAACGTCCTGTTTTACCAAGCGTTCGAGAAACTACTTTTCGAGCAGCTTCAATTTGATTAGAGAATACACGAACTCCAACTAATGAACGGAGACCGTATGACCCGAATTGAAGCTTGGTTCCTCGTGTTGCCACCTTTTTAGAAAGATCTTTTCGATCTGTTTGCCATTTTCGGTGTTTTACTTTTTTAGGAAATAACATAGTTCATTTACAGAACAATCTGCGTTGTTAGTTTTTTGCGGGTGATTGGTCACGAGTGTCTCCCTTGTAGATCCACACTTTGATTCCAATTCCTCCGTAGGCCATTCGTGCAGTGTCAGTACCAAAATCGATGTCTCCTCGCATGAACTGCAATGGAATTCCACCAAGTTTGATTTCTTCACGACGTGCCATATCGGCACCACCTAATCGACCTGATAATACAATTTTTGCACCTTTTACTCCTCGTGCTGCCATAATTTTTTCAATGGTCATTTTCATTACACGTCGGAATACGATACGTTTTTCGAGTTGCTCTGCAATCATTGTTGCTACAATTTTTGCATCTGCATCTGGATTACGAACCTCTACCACATCAATAACCAATTGTTCATTGATAGTAATATTTGATCGTTTTGCAAGTTTGAGAATATCTTTTCTCAAGTTTTCAATTCCTTCTCCTGATCGTCCAATAATCATTCCTGGTCGCGCAGAAGCAATAATCACTTTGAGTGTTTTTGAATTTCGTTCAAAATCAACACTTGAAACATATGCTGAACGAAGTTTTTTCTCGAGATATTCTCGAATTACAACATCAGCTCGTAATGTTTCTCGGTATTCTTTTCCTGTTCGGAACCATCGTGATTTCCAACCTCGGATAAGTGGAAGCCGATGTGCATAAGGGTGTACAATTTTTGACATAAATTATTTCAATTTTTTGAAACGAGCTTTATGATTACCAGTTCCTTCTGCAAGAACGAGAGTGATAATACTTGTTCGTTTATTGATACGATGTGCTCGACCGCGTGATACAGGACGAATTCGTTTCAAGGTTGGACCCTTGGTAACCGTTACCGCAGAAACAAAGAGTTTATCTGCTGAAACTTTGAAATTGTGCTGTGCGTTTGCAACTGCGCTTGCTAATAATTTGTGATACATTCCTGTTGCTCGCTTGGTAGTGAATGTAAGTGCATTTTCTGCGTCAACGACAGATTTTCCTCGAACCAGATCAGCAATGAGTCGAACTTTACGAGGTGACTGTCGATAATTTTTAAGATAAGCTTTCATAGACTATTTTTTCTTTGCACCTGCAGATGCACTAGCGGCTTTAGCAGCTGCGATTTCAGCTTGCTTTTTCTTTTGGTCGAGTTCTTTTTGCATCTTTCCTCCGTGTCGTTGGAATGTCTTGGTAGGAGAAAATTCTCCTAATCGATGACCTACCATATCTTCAGCTACGAGAACTTCGATGTGTTTTTTACCGTTATGAACACCAAAGGTAAATCCGATCATTTCCGGAGAAATCATGGAAGCGCGAGCCCATGTTTTAATAACCCCTGTTTCCAGAGGTTTTTTACCTTCGATTTTTTTCAACAGCTTTACATCGACATACGGACCTTTGTATACAGATCGTGACATATGAATGTGATTTGTGTGAATTAAATAACTCCACCTAATTCTAAAGAATTAGACGAAGGTAGCCTTGCATGCCACAAAATTACTGAAATTTAAGAGATTTAAGTAATAATCTCATGCAACTCCTTGAAAATGATCCAAGGGCGTGAAGATGATTCAATTCCTTGCGACACAAGGATTTTTTGAATCATTTCTTCGGGCTGATAATAATAATATTATCTGCCTCAAGAGAATGAGGAGACAAGTTCTATACTAACAAAAAACCTTGATTTGTCAAGGATTTTTTATATTTATTCACTTTTTGCGACAAACTCATTCATCTGCGTTTCTCGGAGGATTTTTTCTACCAAACGAACCACCGATTGCCTGTTTTCTTGCACATAAGCAAAAGTCTTACTTTCCATAGAAAACACCTCATCTGTCCAATCAGAATTCCAATATCCAAGTATTCCCAGAATACGCAATTGCGCTATCAAACTCATATTTTGCAATTGTTCTTTATCAAGTTCTGTTTCGAGGAAATATTGATAAAATACTATCAAAGCTGCAAAAACTTCAGGGACAGGAATATTTACCGGTACTAATCGTTGAATCATTCCAAAGACAATTTTTAACTGTTTCTTTTTCTCTGCTTCTAACTGTATTAATACTTGATAATGGTTTTGCCATTCCAAAATTCCTGTACATCGATAATATCTTTTTCCTTGCACACATTCCAAATGAACCAATGAGAATTGGTAAATCATATTGCGGTGCTTGTTTTCCATTTTCTTGACTCCTTGCACATGCACATATATTCTTCCCAATTCATCAGTGAGACACTCTAAAACAAGCGAATAATCACCATCAGGAAACATATTAACAATCATTGCATGAACACTCTGTTTTTGGTGCGACATTATTTTCAGTATACCGATAAAGAGATTTTTGGGAAACAAAAAGCCCTTTCGGACTTTTTATTTCTTTGCTACCTTTTTTGGTTTTTTTGCTTCTTTTTTACGAGATTCATTTCCCTTTGCCATAAAAAAATTTAATTAGCGGATAATACTTCTATTATACTCTTTCTAATTTTTCTTGACTAGAGCTCCAAACAATTCCCTTTGCACCAACTGTATTTGTAAATTCTTGTATTAAACTTTCATTACTAACCCAAATTGGTTCAGAATCAGAAAGATGCACAATAACCCGATCGTTTGGAACCAAGTTTGCAGCTTTACGCATATCTTGCACCTTGCGAATCAAATCACGCATTTCACCTTCATGACGGAGTTCATCAGTAATTTCTATATCAAGAATTACTATTCCCTGCTCAAGATTTTCATCAATTAAAACTTTTTTTACATTGAGTTCATCTCGTAAAATTTCTTGGAACGATTCTTGTAAATTTTCTGCAATAGTAATACTTGCAAGTGGTTGGCGAACTTTAATATTTGCTTTTTGTCGTGCTTCCAGCCCAAGCGTTACCAAATCTCGAACAATATTCATAGGTTTCATAATGTGTCCAAATCTTGGTTCACTCGTAAAATCCCATGTATGCCAAAATGTTAGATGTACCGATTCTTCAAATTTTGGCATGCGTACCTTGAGATAAATTTCTTCTGCAAGAAACGGAGTAAATGGTGCCATATATCGTGCTAATTGCTCGATCACATATTGCAATGTTACCAGTGCAAAAGTTCGATCAGTTTCATTATCTGATTTAAAACGATCACGAGAACGACGAACATACCATGTTGAAAGCTCGTTAATAAACTCACGAATAGCTCGAGCAGATTCCAAGATTTTGTAATCATTCAAATTTGTTACGAGAGCTTTGCATAATTCCTGTAACATTCCTAAAACCCATTGATCAAGCACATTCGTACTATCAAACGGATTTACCCATGGCAACTCATCTGATGATGGTGCATACATCTCATAAAACGAAACAATATTCATCAATGGGTTGAAAACTTTTTTCCGAACTTCATCAATTGATAATTCGTCAAAGTTTTTAAATTCTCCAGGTTGATTCACTGAATAAAACCAAAACCGAATCACATCAGCTCCATATTTTTCAAACATGTCCCACGGACTCACTACATTCCCTTTTGATTTAGACATTTTTTGCCCATTTGCATCAAGTACGAGCCCGAGGCAAATTACATTTTTATATGCTTGCGTTGGATTATCATGAATCAAATTTGCAATCGCATGCATGGTGTAAAACCAACCTCGTGTTTGATCAACTCCTTCAGAAATATAATCTGCAGATTGTGGATCAAAATTAATTTCTTGTCCAACTTTATGATGTTGTGCAATTGGCATAGAACCAGAATCAAACCATACATCTATTACTTCTGGAGTTCGTAACAATTTTTCACCTGTTTCAGGATCGGATAAATCAATCTCATCAATATATGGTTTATGAAAATCAAGTTCACATTCTGTATTTCTTGGCAAATATTCATGCACATACGAAATAATTTGTGCATTTTTTGGAACTGTTAAATGATTTTCCGATTTCCCAAGTTCTGCAAAAGTAATTCCTTTATTCAAGAAATCAAGCACTC
>JACCDZ012040133.1_pt1 | contig 23660 bp, 21 predicted proteins | sample 7449551 | NCBI WGS metagenome assembly JACCDZ01 (sample SAMN15323452, study PRJNA562643) | freshwater metagenome | isolation source: river surface water | place: USA:Blue River Watershed | collected 2017-08-18 | reverse complement strand
TTCATTTTACAAAAATAAAAAATCGACACAAATTGTATTGCTTTTTTGTTACTCCTCTTCTTGGGCTCGAACCAATCCCGATAGCTATCGGGACTCTGATTAACAGTCAGATGCTCTAACCAACTGAGCTAAGGAGGAATCACCTCAAAGGTTTATGTTTTGCTAAAAAGTTGCTCCCCCTCTTGGGCTCGAACCAAGGACCCTCTGATTAACAGTGTGAAAAGAGGTATTTCATTATTTTGATTTACAATACTTTACATATTTGTAATTGTTGCAAAATTAAACAAATTTTACCATTTTACCACTCAATAAGCACACTTAGAATAACAAGTTATAAATTGAGATAACGATTAAAATTTATTGTTAATTAAAATCTATTATTAGCCAAATGTTAATATTATTTAGTACATTTGGCTGTCAATAAGAATAATTTATGAGAAAAGTTATAGGAAGGGAAAAGGAAATAGAATTATTACATAACGCTATCAATTCAGATAAGTCTGAGTTAATAGCCATATATGGAAGAAGACGTGTTGGGAAAACTTTTTTAATTCGTGAAACTTTTTCTAAAGAAATGATTTTTGAAGTTTCAGGAATTCCTGATGGAAGTTTTAAAGAACAATTGTTGAACTTTCACATCGAACTTTCTAAAAAATATAACAATCCAACCAAGTCAAAAGCTCCAGTTAATTGGATGGAAGCTTTCGCACTATTAGGTGACTATATTGACACTTTAAAAAAATCAAGAAAAAAAATAGTTTTTATTGATGAATTCCCTTGGATTTATACTCACAAGTCAAAATTTGTACAAATGTTTAGCCACTTTTGGAATAGCTATTGTACAAAACGAAATGATTTGATAGTTGTGATATGTGGGTCATCGGCCTCGTTTATGGTTAATAAAGTAATTAATGACAAAAAAGGCTTACATAATAGGATAACAATACCTATAAGATTGTTACCTTTTAATCTTTATGAAACTGAACTTTTTCTAAAATCCAAAAAAGTTAATTTAGATAGATATTCCTATCTCCAATTATATATGGCTATTGGAGGAATCCCTCATTATTTGGAAAAAATTAATCCAGGGGACAGTGTCCCTGTAGCAATTGATAGGCTTTGCTTTCAAAAAAATGGTATTTTAGTAAATGAATTTAATCAAATATTTGCTTCATTATTTGAAAATTCCGAAAATCACATGAAAATAGTTGAAGCATTAGCTTCAAGCCAAAAAGGAATGTTAAGGCAAGAATTGATAGATAAATCAAAGGTTCCTTCTGGAGGTACACTATCAAATACGATTCAAGAGCTAATAGAATCTGGGTTTATTTCTGAATATCATCCCTATGATAAAAAAACAAAAGAGACACTTTATAGGCTTTCAGATGAATACTCTCTTTTTTATTTGAAATTTATTAAAAATAATTCGAGTACAAGTTGGACAAGTCTTTTTGCTTCTAGAAGTTATGTCTCGTGGGGAGGCTTTGCATTTGAAACACTATGTCTTAAACATGTTGGCCAAATACTAAAAAAACTAGGATTAATAGGCATCGATACTAAAAGTTCAAGCTGGAGAAATAAAAACGCACAAATTGATTTACTTATAGCAAGAAGTGACCGCAGTATCAATATTTGTGAAATGAAATTTTCTATAAATGAATTTGTCATTGACAAATCTTATGCTGAAAATATACGAAATAAGAAAAGTGAATTCATGAAAGAAACATTAACAAGAGATAATTTATTTGTCACATTTGTCACAACTTATGGAGTTAAAAGAAACGCCTATAGCAATGAAATTATGGATAATGAGGTTACGATGGATAGTTTGTTTGAAAAATTATAGGACTTAAAAAAGTTTATTGGTAGCCAAAAGCAATGATTACAACCTGCTTTTGGCTACCAATAAGATTATTGTACTAATTTTTATGTAATTCAAAATCATAATCAAACAATCCAACTTTCATGTTATAATCAATATGAATAACTATTTTATCATCTTCAACGACTACGAAAAGCTTGTTGCCTTTTTTAATCTATCATTCAAGAATTATTGCCAAATGTTAAAGGTATTGGATGCAGAATTTGCATCACTATAGTCAACACAAATTGCATCGTAAGTCTTATTATTCAGTGTATTACGAATTAAAAATGTCTTATCAAATTGAATACTATTATTAAAAAGAAAGGATAAAATGGCAAGGAATATTATCAATAAAAACACATATATAATTATGTTATCATAGCCCCATCATTCCTATCCTACTCGAACTATTTTTCTCTTTGATTTCTTAAAGACCACATTTGTGTCTGTTAAATAATTTAGGTTATTTTCGTATATATTAATTCTCAAAAAGCATAGCTAAAAGCATCCTGTAATGCACTTTACGCTCCTGTTTAAGCTCCTTAAGTCAAACCCGTATTTAATATATAAAGTCCGATTAAAAGATTATTATATCAAGGTGTTCAAGCGGTTTATTAACTTTTATTTTAAATTAGCTACTAGACCAGCAATGACATCAACAGTCATTGCTAATCCTATAGCTCTTAACCTGTTGGTTTTTGAAACATTCGTAACATTTGAAACATAACCATCAGGAATGGTCATAAGACGTTCACATTCCAAAACACTTGGTAATCTATAACAACCATTAGGAAAATCGTATTCTCCAAACCCACTCCTAGATTTACCTAAATATCCAGATTGATGTAATATTAACGGATACGCTAATAGTTTGTCTTCAATTGTTGAGTTAGCAAATTCTTGGTCTTTATATATAAGGTTTCCAATATTCATTTTATAGTACCTGAAAATACCATTGGTGAGTGTGATATTGCTTCCTAACAACACATTAGCTTTTTCTTTATCAACATATCCGTTCACAACAATATCTTGGTATTTGATTTCTTTGGGTTCAGGAATTTTAATGTTGGGAATATTGGTCCAGTATAATCTTCTTCTGTTTGCTGGTGCAACATCTGCTGAATTTATCATTACAAGTTTAGTATCATCAAAAATAGATGTAAGTTCTTTAGTTATTTCATCTCTATCTTTTTTATTCATACTTGCTACGTTTTCCATCAAGAAGTAAATCTTTTTTCTAACTGGAGCAAAGACGTATATGTCTCGTAATATTCTTAATGCCTCATAAAACAGTTTAGATTCATTTCCTTCAAGACCACTTCGGTCCTTAGGATTAACACTTGAAAGTTGAGTACATGGCGAACCGAAAATAATAAAGTCAATCTCTTGACTTAGGGGTATAGCATCAATTTTGCAAACATCACCCAATTGGATATGATTTGTATCACCTGAATAGTGATGATTCTGAATTGCTATAGCATGAGGACATATTTCGCTACTGTAATATTTATTGATTTTGATTCCTGCTTTTTCTAAAGCTAATTTGGCGCATGAAATGCCATCGAATAACGATAATACATTTATTCCATCTTGATTGATTTGGGTTGTTGTTGACATAATATTTATCTGTTTTTAGATAAATATTCGCCCATGTCAAAAAAGACAGATTTTGCAGTGGGGAAATGCAAATTATTTTCAACAACGTCCTATTCACGGGAGCTAAAGCGTAAAAAAAAATAAAATATTTTAAGAAAAGCTGGCGTGGGTTATATATTCCTTGTACACTCGCGGTGTGCAAAATTAGATTTTAGTCATACACTGCACAAAACACATAAATCGGATTTCAATAAAATGCAATGTTAAACCTGTGCAAAAGGGCATACCCTAAAATTGCACAATTTTAAGTAAAGGTCACTATGAAAAAAGCACGTTACATTCGCCAATCAACAAAAAATCAAACCAACCTTCGTCAACTTGCAAAAGCACACCCCGATGAAGAATTATTCATTGACATTATAAGTGGGTCTATTCCATTTAATGAACGACCTGAAGGTAAACGTCTTTTTCAATCAATTGAAGCTGGCTTGATAACCTATGTCACGTTCCATGATTTGTCAAGAGCTGGAAGAAGTACGGTGGATGTATTGACCACTTTGAACTATTTTCAATCCAAGGGTGTTATTGTGAAGATTGACAATCTGGGATTGGAATCCATAATTGAAGGCAAAGTCAACCCTATTTTTAACCTAATCACCACGGTGCTATCAGAAATTTACTCTCTTGAAAGAACTACTCTCCTTGAGAGACAAGCTGAAGGGGTTCTCCAAGCGAAGCTAAGAGGTAATGTATATAACGGTCGTCAATCAGGAACTACAGATACGCCAGAACAAACACTTCAGAAACATAAGCGTGTGGTTAGGGCTATTAAAATGAATCCAACGCTATCGCTTAGACAGATTGCCAAGTTAGCGAGTGATTCAGATTATAAGGTATCAGCCAATACGGTTAAGAAGGTAAAAGAATTAATGTTGAACTCAAATTTACAAGTTGCCTAATGATACGAGTTGATTTAACAGCCATTCATAATTTGATGTTTAAATTTTATGGAAGCCGAGAAATGCAAATGGACACAATTGTGGAAAGCAAGCACTTTTTGAGACCCAAAGAAATCATTATTAAATTTGATTTTAAGAAGGATTGCAATTTGGATATTGAAAAACTAACAAGAAGATTAGCAAGACACATTTGGAATGTTCATAATTTCTTTGTGACCGTGAAGGATGATACTATTGAAATTTGTATCATTTTCTATATAAACAAAAAACTCAAAGATTTTGACTTTGAGTTTAGTGAGAATTGAAAGTATTAAAATAATTTTCTCAGTATTATCTATTTCTATTTGAGGATTAATAGTTTTGATGGTATAAGATACACAATAATTTTGATACTTATTTGATATAAATCTCATTAAATTAATCTACAGTCTTACAACCTTTATTCGCTATTTTTAATAACACGAAACAACACTTTTGTCTTATCTGGCAATTACTTTTTAGATTAAAATTAATATCTCGATAGATTCATTTTTAAAGTTTTACTCATATATATTTAAATCTTTGATAAAACTCTTTGTAAACTTAATAATACCTAACAGCAAATCATATGTGCTTTTCAAACAGATAAATCACTGTTTAACTTAATATCAAAAAATCTACCAAACGGGGTTATATTATCAAAGTGTCAAAGAGCAAAAGTACCTAATCCTTTACACAACGAACCGAGTTGCCAAATCGCTTATAGGTGTAATCGATGTAGACGTTACCATTCATGTTATTCAAGTGACGGTACCATGCAGCGGATGTATTAGACTCTGACAAACTCCACCAGCTACCGTATCCGCCAATGCTGTAGAATGGCATAAGGGTGCTGCGAAAACCCGCTGGAAGACCTGTAAAACCAGATTCGTTGGTTGCAGATTCGTTTGGACTTTCCCATAATCCTGTTCCTGCTTGCAGGGTTCCTGTAGATTTCATCTTGCCTCCAGCTACCAATTCTCCTCCTAAAAAATCAGTTAGTTGTGTCCATTCTGCATCACTTGGAATATGCCATCCTTGAGGTGCTAATATCTTGTTTGGTGTTGAAGGGTCATTATCGTGTATTCCTGCCACCGCATACCAATTATACAACTTGCCATAAATGGCGTTGTTCGCTGGGTCATTATTGTAATAACACCAAGCTCCAGTGGTTAGGTTTGCCCATTGTGTTGGGTCGGTAACTTGAGGAATAGGTGTGCCGTCTCTATAAGTCTCAACATCTAAATTTTTAGATTGCCAAATTTGAGTACCTATAGTTACAAATTCAATATTTGAGTTATTACTTGAATTCTCATCACTTGAACATGAATAAAATGCAAATAAAGAAATAATAAACACGTTTAGTTTTCTCATATAAAAAGGAATGTTTCTATTTATAAATAATTAATCATAGAAAAAATTTAAAACGGATTAAATGCTGTAAAACTACCATTAATAATATTATAATTTTGTTGACTTGGATAATTTGGGCACGGTTGAGAAGTTAATGGATTTACACCTCCAGTATTGTTTAAATTATTAAATTGAAATTCTCCCCTAATATAATCTTCTGTTATTTCTGTTATTTTTAAAAAACCAGTTGATGATTGTTGCTTTTCCAATTCTAATGCACAAAAATCGATACCTGAAAAATTGTTATCATTATATGGAAAACGTCCTCCAATTGAATTAAAATTTTGTATTTGAATTATTTGATTAACCTGAATTTCACTATCTAAAGTAAAACCCATGCTTAACTCTACATAAGAATCTTGTTGAAAAAGAGGATTGCTTCCAACTCTTTGTACTAAACCACTAATTGAATAATCTATACTTCCATCATTATTTATATACTTATCTGTTAGTGGTACTCCTTCATAATTGAAATTATTAGGAATTTCAAAATTCATTACAATATCTGTATCATCAATTAAATCATTAGATTCTGAACTACAGCCTATGAATAAGTGTATAATAAATAAAACTAAAATTGAATATATTTTTCTCATAATTAATAAAATAAAAAACTGCCATTAATGGCAGTTTTAAGGTTTAACTTTAAAATTTATAACCTACTGAAAATTGGAAAACATTATTGTTTATTTTCAATGAAGTACTATTACCAAACTCATCTGTGTAATCTTTAGCAATACTAGATAAACCTAAATTATATCTTGCATCTATAAAGAAATTTTCAGTTATTGAATAACTTGCTCCAAGATTAAAGCTTAATGCTAATGATTTGTAAAATTCTTTTGCATCAATTGATTCAGAACCCGAATCTGTAATTCCATTATCATTTTCACTAAACTCAAAATCTTCCTTTGCACTCATTAAAATCCCGAATTGAGGTCCAGCTAATAATGCAAACTTTTCAGCAACATAATATTTTGCTAAAATTGGAACATTTAAATAATTTAGTTTTGTTTTTGATTCTTCACTGTATGAATAATCAACATCAGACTCCGAATATTCTGATTTTGCACCTTGCATTGAAAACAATAACTCTGGTTGAATAGCAAATTTTTCTGAAATGCTTATCTCTGCAAAACCACCTAAATGGGCACCGATTAGTGATTTTGTGTCTTCCACATCACCACTTAAGTTCGAAATATTTAACCCAACTTTTGCACCGAATTTAACATCTTGTGCATAAGATAATGCTGAAAATAAAAATACAGCTGATAATAAAATTTTTTTCATAAAATATTAGTTTTTAAATTATTTAACAAATTACCTAATATAATTTTTAGCTTTTTTTTAGATTTAGTTATCGTATATATTATTTGTTTAAACGTAGCTGAATCATGTAATTAGTATCTTAATTCCCTGCCTTACAATTACTGGAATAGAATTTTAAATGAACGTATTAATTTTTCATCTTTTATTGAATACAATGACACAAAATAAACACCTCTATTATTTCCTTGTAAAGAAACTAATTGTGAGTCTCTCATTGTTGTAGAATAAACCTGCTGACCTAAAACATTAGTTATTTTGACTATTATATCATTTAAATTCAAATTATTATTGATTTTAATATAAAAATCTGAATTTGTAGGATTTGGATAAACAGAAATATTGTTTTTTGAATGTAAAAATTCTTCTGAATTTAAATTTACTTGATTAATTACAAATCCTGAAGTATTTAAACCATACATATTAACTGGCCAAACATCATTATTTATACCTTGTGGCTTAATCCAAAATTCTACAGTAAGGTTAGTGGTGGGAATAGATTGGTTAATTTGGATTCTAGAATTTACTCCATTAAAAGAATATGAATTACCAAATTTTCCTTCAGAGCTCGTAATATTAAATCCACTGCCATTAACTCCAGTAGAAGCAGTTATTGTTGAATTGTTTTCTTCATCTAAATGCCATAAACCAATTGTGTTTGAATCACTTGAAAATGGTAAATTAGAATTAAAATAATTCAATATTTCAGTTGGCGTTCTGATTGTGTTTGAAATTCTTACTTCATCTATTAAACCATTAAACCAACCATTATAACTTGTATAAAATACAGCCCCTAGGTCTAATCTAGACCAAGAGTAATTTATATTAGCCCATGTTCCAGAATAAATTAATTGACCATTTTTATAGAGTTTTCCTTCATTGTTGATATCTTTTGTGAATACAATATAACTCCAATTATCAATATCTAAAACACAATTTGAATTATTTGCATCAAGTAAATTTGTAACTGAGCCTACAGTTGATTGAGAAAAAGTAAATGTTGAAAATGTAATAATAATACTTAATAAGAAATTTTTCATGTTTAATCAATTTATAATTAATAAACAAATTGATTAAAATAATTTTGAATATTATTTAAGTTTTATTAAACGAAGAAATAAATTATTTAACGTATTGAAATTTCAATTTTTATAGACGTTCCTTGCTCTACATTTAAAAAGCTGATTTTATTATATTTATTGTTTTCAAAAAGTTGAATTCGTTCTTCAACTAATTTTAAGCCTTTAGAAAATGTATTTGAATCACCCACACCCATACCGTTATCTGTAACTAAACAGATAATTTTATTTTTGTATTTTGAAAAATTTATTCTTAATTCTGGATTAGTAATTGAGTTATCAAATGCGTGAACAAATACATTTTCAACTAGTGGTTGAATAATCATTGGAGGGATTTCAATATCGTGAACATCAATAGTATCATTAATATCAATTACCCATTTCACTTTTATTTTTCTTCTTAAATTTTCTAATTCAATATATCTTTTCAAGTAATCTAATTCTTCTTCCAATTGAATAAACGATTTTGAAGAATAATTCAAAGTCTGTCTCATTAGTTTGGAAAACTCACCCATAAACCAAAGCGCTTCATCTGTTTTATTATCAATAACAAAATTTTGAATAGAATTCATGGCATTAAAGACAAAATGAGGGTTCATTTGGCTTTGTAATGCTTGTAGTTTAGTTTCAGCAATTCTTTTTTCTAAATCAGCTTTTTGTTTAATACTTTTAATTTTATAAGAGATATAAACATATACAAAAAGTGATAAAGTAAAAATTACAATTATAACAAACCAATTTGTTTTCCAAAACGGTGGATTGATTATGATATTAAGTTTTATTGGTGAAATCGATTCATTCGTGCCAATATTTTTACCTTCAATAATAATTTGATAATTTCCATGTGTTAATCCAATAAGTTTTATTTGATTGTCATTTGAATAGGAACTCCATTTGTCGTTCAAACCAATTATTTTATATCTAAAACGATTTTTTGATGCATTGTAAGTATTATTACTTTTGAAACTTAATTCAATATTATTTTCATTATAATTTAATTGTAAATCTTTAGAGAATTCAATTTTTCTATCATTTACTTTAATGCTGGTGATTTGGATGGGGCTGTTTACTTTTTCATTTTTGAAGATTTTATTTAAATCAACAGTTATTAATCCATTTTTAGAAGTGATAACTAATTTATCATTATTAATGTCAATTTCAGCATCTGTATAAATAGTTTGATTAAAATTTTCAGCTTGATTTATAAACTTATATAGTTTGAAATCCCTAATTATGTTTAAACCTTTATTAGTTCCTATTAAGTAATAACCATTATATTCTCTAATAAAAAAAATAGAATTACCTATTATATCTTTATCTGGATATAATATTTTAATATGTTTTAATCGATTTTTTTCCCATTGACTGATATAAACTTTTCCGCTTAATGTTCCTGAAATTATGTTATTATGTGAATCTACAAAAACTTCATTCATGTTATTATCACCTAGATATCCTAAGTCTTTCATAGATTTCATAATTCCATTTTCCAATAAAAAAAGACCATTAGTATAAGTAGCTATCCACAATCCTTCATTACCTTTTGAAACATTAATTACTCTGTAACTAAATGGTTTATTTTTATAAATTATTTTTTGGTATTTAGATAAGTCAGAAACTGGAATTAAGTACGAATATTGATAGTTTTGGCTTAAATAAATTTGATTATCATCTATAAAATCCATAACGCCACCTGTATCTTGAATATAAACAAAATTGTTAATTTTAAGATTTTTATCTATTTTAAGTAGTCCGTAATTTGTTAAAGCCCAAATACTTCCTTGAGTATCTTTTCTGATTGAATAACAGATATAATTTTTTGATTCTTTGATATAAGATTTTAAGTAAATACTATCTTTTTCTTTTTTCTTATTTAGTATGGCTACTAATTGAGAAGTTAAATTTTCGTTTGTAAGTTTTTTAGTTTTTTCTTTATTTTTAAAAGATATAAAATTATTTCCACCTAACCATAAACCATCATTATCATCAATATAAATTGTATTGATTTCATCATTTATAAAATTTGCATCTTTATTTATGTATGATATTTTTTGGCTCAAATCAATTACAAAAATTCCTTTATCAATAGAACCAACCCATAATTGATTGGTTAATTTATCAAAATATAAACACCAAAACAATGAAGTAGGAAATTGTAATTTTTCCGATAAATTGACTAGCTTATTATTTTTTAAACACAAAAGTGCACCTCTTGGAGCATTTACATCCCAGCAAGTAGCATAAATATTATTTTGATTGTCTGTTGTATATTCCCAAATTACTGGGCAATTTCCATAAAATGTTTTTTTATGAGTTTTTAAATCGTAAACTTCAAATTCATTTGAATAAGCATGACTGTAAAAATTGTTTCCATGTATAAATCCAGAATAATTTTTAGTTTCTGCAAATAGATATTTTTTAACAGCAGATTTTTGAATTTGCTTTGAATTTATCTGTAATTCAAAAATAAAATCATGATTTACTCCAAATAAAATTTTGTCTTCATATTCTGTTATAAAATTAACTTGAAATTTCTTAGTGGGATTATTTATTTCAAAATTGAAATTTTTAAATTTTTTACCATCAAATAAACTAAGTCCATCTTCAGTTCCGAAGACCATACAATTATATTTTTTTGAAAAATATAAACTCCTTACCGCATCATTTATTAATCCGTTAGTTTTGTCATAGTATGTAAAAGTTTTACCATCATATTTTGCAACTCCATTTCCATAAACTGAAAACCAAAGATTTTTTTTATCATCTTCAATAATTTTCCATATCAAATTATATTTGAGCCCTTTATCTTCTCCAATAATTTCATAGTTTAATCCATCATATGTGCACAATCCAGTTTCAGTAGCAATCCACATTAAACCATTAGAATCTTTAAAGATACATTTGATTGAATTCCCAGGCAATCCCTCACTAATTGTAATATTTTTAAAAGGTTGGCTATAAATAAATTGTAAGGAAAGAAATAATAATAAATATAGACTATACTTTATTCTTATTGGTAAATGTATTGATAAATTCATCTTTCTTTCTAATTGAGACAGGTAGCTTGTGTCCTGTAATGAGTTCTATAATCTGTTCATCGCCTTTAGTAAATCTTTTAATAAAATTTAAATTTACTAAATAACTTTTGTGTACTCTAAAAAACAAACTACTTGGTAAAATTTCTTCAAAATACTTTAATGTTTTTGAAGTGGTAAGACTGGAATTATTAGTTAAATAGAATTTGGTATAATTACTTTGAGCTTCCAAATAAATAATTGTATTATACTTAATAAACTCAAAACCAGATTCTGTAGAAATGGCTATTTTTTTATGAGCTGTTTCTCCTGAATCAAGATTTTCAATTAATAAATCTAATCTTTTTTCTTGTTTAGTTTTATTATTTTTTTGCTCAAATCGATTAATTGCACCTAATAAATCAATTTGATTGATAGGTTTTAATAAATAATCTAAAGCACTTCTTTTAATGGCTTCAATTGCATATTCCGAGTGTGCAGTAGTAAAAATAACCTCAAAATTTATATCCTTTACTAATTTAAAAAGTTCAAATCCATTTTTTTGAGGCATTTGAATATCTAAAAAAACTAATTCAGGCTGAAATTGTTCAATTAGAATTACAGCATCATCTATGTTGTCACAAGTTTGGCAAATATGAAATTTATTTGGAAAATACCTTTTAAGCATTTTTTCCAAAAATTCACTTGCATTATGCTCATCGTCTATAATTATTGTTTTTATCATTTGATAAAATTAAGAAATAAATAAAAATGAAGTGTATAGTTTAGTAAACGTATTCATTTCATTATTTATCGTATACCCCTCCTTCCTATGTCATGTGTTACCCCCCTTCCTGTAAGTACCAATATTTCAGATTTAATACCTACACCATAATGATGCCTTCAAAATTTTTCATAAAATTTTCACCAAAATATTTTAAGCTTATTTTCGTTGTGATTATTTAATTATTACAATTGAAAGCAATAAAATCAATATTCAAAATCTTGAGCCAATTCTGACCAATTAAATTTTTTAATATTCATTACCAATTCAGAAATGCTTAGATTTTTAATATCGTCACCAAACCAAACTTTATCTAACGCTGAAAAATCATTTTTTTTATCGATTGGTTTCGAAGTCAAGGTTGCAGAAAAAATGAAGGGTTTTAGTTGTTCTTCTGAAATAAAAGCATCATCAAGTATTAATAAAAAAATTGAATCTTTGTGATTGTCTTTGATACTTTGGATAATGATATTATTTAATTCTTTGTCAGGTTTACCCAATAGAAGACCATCATAAGTGAAAGTCATTTCAAACCTTTCAATGGTTACTATTTTGCCACTTTTTAGTTTAACCTCTCTTAAATTCATAGTTCTATTTATTTTGTAAATATAAGAATTAAATACCTGCCTCCCTGTACCATTGGTTACCGCCCTTCCTCCCTGTAGGGATATTTCAAGGTCAAAACGCATACCATGATAATGCCTTCAAAATTTTTCCATAAAATTTTCATTAAAATAATTTAAGCTCATTTCACGTTCTAATGATATTATAATTTAACACAATATATTATGGACATACAAAAGTACATATATAGCCAAACAAGAGTCATGCTCCCAATTACAGGTTCTGGTATCGGCTTATCAAAAGAGCAATCAGTTATAATGACTTGTGAAGCCAAGCATAATTTTATTAGAGTTCAAAATGAATATATTAGTATTATTCTTGATTCAGAAAATTGGGATAAAGCTGAGCAATCATTGATATATGATGATGATAAAAAGTACGACAAGATAACAATTCATCAATTCTTTAATGACGGGGATGTTATTGAAAGAGTGTTTTGGTTTGATATTACGGAGTGTTTCTAAGCAAAAGAAAACAGAGTTATCATTTAACGTATTTATAAATCATAAAGTATCTCTTCAAAGATATTTTTTCTCATTTTTCCTTTAACTTCTTTATTATAATTAATACATAAGAATTTAAACAACTCATATTCACTTTTAAAATTGAAGTGTTTTTTCAATGCCTTAATTGTTGGTTTGTGGTCTCCCCTAATCTCTATTATTCTTCTTCCCCACATTATTAATGTTGATTTTGTAGTAAAATTATCAGCATGAGGGAAGGACCAACTTTTAAGTGCTGTTTTGATTTCTCTAGACAAACTGTTTTGGGTTAAAGCTTTGCCTGTGTTTGTAATAAAAACGGGCGAATCTAGTTGGGGTTGTGATTCTCTAATATATTGAAATTCCACATACTTAAATACACCTAAATCAAATACTGTCTTTTTTCGTGGTTTAAAATGAAATAATAATCTATTCTTTACTACATCTAGTATTTTAATTTTATAATTTCCTAATTTGAATGATGATACTATTTCAAATTCCAAGCCTTTTTCGGTGTGTTTCTCTATTAGTATATCTTTCCACTTTAATTCTAAAAGTCTAGAAATACTAATTCCATTATATAAACTAATTAATAATAACAACCATATACTGTTGATTGTAGTGTTTTGAATGTGAACAGTATTATACTTAGAGATAATAAACTTTGAAAAAGCTGAAAATTTTTGAAAATGGTAACCACTGTGAAAGTTTTTATCTTCTAGTTTTATAAATTCTGAACAAAATGTTATTTCTTCAACTTTATCTCTACGAATAACTTTTGGGTCATTTGAGAAACTTATATTGCTTAAATCATATTCGATTTCATTACTTGATGAACACCCAAGCAAATCAAATAATTCTTTGTTTGATTTTAATCTAAAATGATTTTTTAGTAGCTTACTTACCTCGTTAGAGTAGCCATTTACTTCTAATACTCTTTGTCCAAATAATTTTCGTGTATAATTATCAATATCAATCGTATTGGATAATTCCTCATAAATGGTTGAATTTTCACTAACGATAAGAATAAATTCAATAATCACCTTCTTAGCAAAAATCTCTGGGGCACTCGGTGAAAAATAATGGCGTACCCATTGAACATCTAATATCTTTGATTCAAGTTTTGGATAATCTAGATTTGAATGGCATTGAGACAATAAAATACCTACTTTTTTATTGATGGGAATCAAATATTTACGAACTTTTGAATCATCTAAATCTTTTTTTGGTTCAGTGTCATTATCTGAACCAATCATTAATATGTCTTTCCATCTCAAACCCATTATTAATTCCATTTCTAAACCTGTTGTAATACTCAATACAATCAGGGTTTTATAAATAGAATTAACAGAGTCAGTTTCTTTTTGATTGAAGCATTTATTCAAAATACTCTTAAAATCTATTGAAATATTTTCATTTTGCGTGAATTTGGACATATTTAGCTTTTTGTATTTTTTATTTAATACAAAAATATGAATTAAACCCTTATAAATAATTGTTTATAACATTTGCGTAAAAAAAGCTATTATTGGAAATCGTTTTTTTATCGGTTTTTTTGTGTATATTTTTGTCTCGGATTTCAAATTAAAAATCATTAATAGTTAAAATTTAATATATACGTATATGACTTAAAAAAACAACTTAATTCAGTTTCAATTTATGAAACAAAAATTCAACTAGTCGGGAGATAGATTGAATTACTTCAAAACACTTCCCTAATCGGGGTAATTACAAATCACAAATTTTATTAAAACAAAAAAAAATCTATTTGAATATGGACAGGAAGAAAACTGCCTTAACTCAAGTATACAGAATTAACTTTTAAAAATTATATGTTATGGCTAAAAATAGCAAAATCGAGTGGACCCACCACACTCTGAACTTATGGATGGGATGTACAAAAGTTAATGAATTGTGCGATTTATGTTATGCTTGCGATATGGCAAAGCGAACGGGTAACAACATTTGGGGTGATGAAAATCCAAGACGAATGGTAATAAGCACATTGCAATCGCTTAAAAAATTTCAAAAAGACGCCGAGAAAGCTGGAGAGATTCATCGTGTTTTCGTGGGTTCAATGATGGATATATTCGAGAAACCCAAAGAAATGATAAACCATAAAAAAAGGCTCCTTGTTGAGGGTCAAGACGAATTTTGGAATACGGGGCAACTTAGGGATAGGTTTTTTGAAATAGTTCCAAACTATCCCAACCTTATGTTTTTGTTACTAACAAAACGAACTTCCAACATCAACAAATACATCCCTGAATCTTGGAAGGAGAACCCTCCTAAGAATGTAATGTTCGGAATATCAGTAGGAAACCAAAAAACTGCTAATGATTGGATACCGTTGCTTAACAAAGTAAACGGACAAAAATTCTTATCAATAGAACCGCAATTGGATGAAATTGACCTTACAGTCAAAATGCGAGGTTCTGACCTACGCTTGATTGATGTGCCGAACTGGATAATCAACGGTGGTGAATCAGGACACTATAGAAGACCATTCAACACAGACTGGGGCAGAATTCTTAGAGACCAATGTAAAGAAAATGGTGTACCGTTCTTCTTCAAACAAGTAGATAAGAAAATTGCGATTCCCGCAGATTTAGAAGTAAGACAATTTCCAAAAAACCACACTTTAATAAATAACAATAATATGAAAACTACATTAAAAACCGCTTTAAGCAAAGAAGAAAGAATTGCAAGTAACAACACTAAATGTGTATTGGCACTCGAAAAAGGTTATAAATATGACCGAGAGACTGGTAAAATAATTGGACAAAGAAACAAAGCGATTAACGCTCAAATCAATGGTTATACCATTATATCATTTGTCATTGATGGGAAAAGAATTTACTTATATGGAACAACATTCATTGAGTATATTCTAAAGAGCGAAAATGAATCGATTTCTCCAGAAGACATTGAGTTAGCTAAGGCTTATGTTAAACCATCAACCTTATATTTAGCTAAAAAGAAGGCCCTAAAAGAAACAAATAAGCAAAAAGCATTGGCTAATGTTACTAATGAAGAAATAACCTCTCAGAGCCCTAAAATTAAATTAAAAGATAAAAGTTTTAATTTCAACTGGAAACAAATGAAGTTCAGAAAAGAGGTAAAGAAAAATAGAAGACAAAGCCGACGTGTAGCTTAAGCCACATAATTAGTGGGTGATTATCTAGTCCGCATCTAACTGCTTTCCAAGTCTGGAAAGGAACAAATCAAATTAACATAACGGAAATGTTTAATAGTTCACTTTTAGTGAGCCTAGAAATCTATTGCCTACAGTTAACGGTAAAATCCAAAGAAAATGGGAAAAGAAATTTTTAAAAAAATACAAGATTCAAATGAGAATCTAAAGTATTTAAAGGTTAGAACAGAATATACCGTCTGGTATTTAACCAATATTAGAATACACAATGAAAATCTAATGTGTTATTTGGAACCACCGTAAGGTGGAAGCTAATCAAATCTTATTCGGGTTTCACAATTGTAATCATTGGAATCTGTCTTGCCATTTTATCCTTTCTTTTTAAATATATATCAAAATTTGGCAAGACTATAATTAAACATAAACCACTGAATAACAATGCTTTGAAATAAATAAGATTGATTTTCGTGATGCGAATTATGCATCAGTAATTCTTTGATTTTTAATGCTCAAAACCACGGCACCATGGTTTTGTTATGGCATTACTATGCTTATTGCAAGGGGCTTATGTATGTCATAATCTTAAAGAAATCGAATGATTCTGATTATTTAAAACAATAACAAATGAAATACACCAGATGGAAACAATAAAAATAAAAAGTCATGTAAGCAATGACACATATGCCAATGGCATCATAACTGACTTCACCGATAACAAATTAATTATCAAAGGTGACACAGGTATTGGAGGAACTACAGCTGTTTTAAATATAAGTGACCAAACCATTATAATAATTTCCCCAATATCGGGAATGATAATGGGTAAAGAGAAAATCAGACAACCTCACCAAATGTTTATCTATCAAGATTCTAAGGATAGATGGCATCATTTTGAAAGTGAGTTAAGACGTGGCAACAATGTGGTGTTAAACACGACCCCTGAACAAATCATTCAAGTCAAAAAGAACAACAGTTCCTTGTATGATAAGATTATGCAAATACCATTCTTTGTTGATGAATCACAGGTTTACGCTGAAAGCTATTACAGAGCTAGCATGAGCATTTTCTACGACATCCTATTCAATGAGCATAAGGCTAATTTCACCCTTTCAACTGCTACACCAACGTATAAGAACTTAGATATTCCGAAGCACATTCTTAATGACATGCGAGTTTACAAGATAGAGCGTGAGGTGAAAAGAGAGAAAAAAATAACCATCTCACCCTTGAATAACTATTGGAACTTCATCAAATCAAACTGCGATAAAGGCAGTAAGGTGGTGTTATTTACCAACGACTTGAATAAGATTAAAAACGTTCTGAACGAAGATAACCTAGGTTATAAAACCCAGATACTTGTTGGTGATACCCTAGCGGTAAAAACAAGTGGAGTTAAACCGAAAACCTATCAAGAGTATGATGATATTGTTAAAGCCAAGATTGACGAAACGGCTGATGTATACATTTTATCAACCAAATACCAAATCGGTTTTGATTTAGACTTTGATGCGTGTATCGGGATAATAATGGATGAATTCTCTAATGTTGATTGCTACAACGTTAACCAAGTAAATCAATCTTATGGTAGAGTTAGAGGGACGGTGCTAGATGCACAAATATTTTATAGAAGTTCTAAATTCAATAATATCAACATCAATCAGCTTGAGAGACAAATTAACCAAATTGACTTTGATAAAGGGTATTTGAAAAAAGTTCAGCCACTTATCAATGAAATAAACCATGCTTTAAGCTACCCAAAAGCCAACCTAATAAACTCTTTGAACGATTACGGATTTACGGTTAATGATGAAGACACTAAAGGAACAGTAGTTGAAACATCGGTCAACTTCCCAATCAAATATCGAAATCTAATCAACCAAGAGGACCAAGATGTATATATCATCAAAAAAGAACTAGAGAGAGTCTACAGCAATATCAAAGGCGATGACACCAATTTTAATGGCTTCGGTAAAAAAGATTTGTTGTTATGGGCAACCGCTTATATGGCGGTAGAAACGCAATCAGAATATCTACTCAATGCAACAGCGGACCGATACGAAAGACTTTTGAATACCGCAAAAACATTCATTGATGTAAATGACCTTGCCAATCCTGATAAAATGAGTGAAATGGATAAAATAACCAAGTTCAGGGTATCCAAAACGCAAATGGATATTGCAATAAAAAATGGTGCGTTGTGCCAATTAAAAGAGGATGAAACAATGGAGTTTGGTTTGGTGTTTAGCTATAATTGGAATGACACTTATTTCAAAGCAAAACAAATCATCAATAGCTTATATGTTATACAGATGATTGAAAACGGTCAGTATAGCGAAGAAACCAATAGAATTATTTATGGGTTTAGCATGGTTAGTGAATGTATTTTAAACGACTACATCAAAGCACTAGCTAAGGAATCAAATCAGGATGTCAAAGCATTGATTAAAGATGATAATAAAGAAGCATTGGATAAACTGACCAAGGAATATTCAAAATCACTGATAGGTAAAAGAATATTCAATAACACCAATAGAGCCATCGTCAACCAATTATCAAAACTAGATGGCTATTCACAATTGGAGTTCAACCAAATAATGGATAAAGCTGAAAAAATCAAAAATTCATTGTTGGCTTGTAAGCATGGTATTAGAAATACGGTAAAGATGAATACATATTCAATAGAAAAACAAGTGGAACGCCATAAATACTATATTCTCTCGCTACTCTCTTTGTCTTGTGCTGGTCACATGTTCGGTTTTAAGACAACAAGTATTGATAATAGAGTGTTCAACACAGCTACCAAAACAACAAGGCAGCTTAGAGGTTATACGCCATATCAACTCATTCAATGCGACATCAAAAGTGCATTTGCGTCCTTTTTAGATACGCTAGTTGGAAGCAATATTGCACAAGATGTTTATAGTAATCTGGAAAAGAAGTACAAAATTGAAAGAACTGAAGCTAAAATATGGTTCAACATGATGCTCAATGATAACAGGAGGTCTGTCCATGATGCCAAGACGTTTTTCAGGGCTTGTGGTTACACCAAAGACCAAGTGTCGAAAATAATTGAGTTAACGCTTGCTGAAAAAGGCAGTTTTTACAAAACCATGACCAAGATGGAGGATAATCTTATTGAGGATTTTAAATATATCAACAGGTTAGATTATACCGCTGTTAGGTTGCATGATGCAATTATTATATACAATACCCCTGAGTTTCAGAATTTGACTCCTGTAATAGGAAAATATGAATTCGATATTAAACTAATTTAAAAAAGAAATAATGCTTTCAGCACCAATAAATAGAATGTATCTCAGCGAGATATCCTCCTTTATAAACAGGAAGGATAAGAGAACTATTCGTGATTGGTGTAATAAAAACCACTTGCATATTTATAAAGATACATCAGGGGAGTTTGTTATTAGAGCAGAATTTGAACTAGCCTATAATATGCCTCTAATAAAGAATCTGAAACAAAAATATGGTAACAATTGGGTTGATTATTACGAGGCATACAATAAAGGAGAGTTGTATAAAATATTGGATTTAAATGCCAATTCAAACAAAACTCATACAGGTTATGTACCTAAAGGGAATTTGTCTAAAAAACTATTTGGTGAGTCACCAAAATAACTTACACTCGCATTAAAAAAAAAATTATAAATGAAAACACTTAAATATAAAAAATTCACTGGCCTGCACATAGTTTGCAAGAAGTGTAACAGACACATTGAAGTATCTCAGACGCCATATAAAGGTTGTAATCACCCATTGGAGCGCCAGAAGTACAAAGCAATCGTTCACATAAATGGAGGTCGCAAAACGAGGGATTTGAAGTCGTTGGACTATGATGAAGCAGTAAAAGAACTATTGGAATTTAAAAGTGAATTATCCAATCCAATCAAACTTATAAATCTTAATGCTCAACCCGAAATCAAATATGAATTGTTTACAGACTTTATGTATATGTTTGGCGACTGGTTGGAAAATGTAGGGATTCCAAGACATGAGCAAAAAATACGCTCACCAAAGCATATTAAAGAAACCATTGGGTACATCAATAAATTAGGTGGGTTTTTATTGAAAAACGGATATGACTTAGGCAAGCTAACCATATATCAAATTGACAAGTTCATGCTTGGGAAATACTATGAATATTTGGAAGAAACAATCAAAAGTAATTCAACCTTTAATCACAATTTGAGAGCACTAAAAAGCTTTTATAACTTTCTAACTGGTGAAAAAGAATTGGGGATACCAAATGTTCCAAAAAAGATGAAATTGAAGTATGAGAACCCTAACCCAACAAGCATTTCTGATGAGGATTTTTTAAAATTACTTTCGGTAATAACCAAAAAGGATTCTATTGAAATTCTTAAAAGTGGAGTTAAAAAGAATAGGTTCAGACCATACACAAAGGATGGTATTGAGCTATGTGCTTATACAGGTATGAGGCTTGAAGAAGTAACATCGTTAAAGTATTCTGATATTGTTGTGGATTCAAATGGCGAACTGGAATGTGTTATTGGGACTGATTTGAAGTTTGAGCGTGCTCACAATTGGGATAAAACTAAAGCAACCAAAAGTGTTTATATACCTATATCAAAGGAGTTGGAAGACTTGCTTATTAAATTGAATTACAAGGAAAATCTTGGAGTTGATAAGTATTTGATTGCTGGTGATGATGGCATAGATAGAAAGACATTAGCAAAGCAATTAAGTCATTCATTTACCTTTTATAGAAAAAAGGCAGAGTTATCAGATACATTCAGTATAAAGCACCTTAGAAAGACGTTTTTGACCAAACTTCATTTGCAAACTAGATTAACGGAATCAATGGGTTATCAAAAAACAGCAAGTGTAGTTTTGAAAAACTATATTGATAAAAAGGCTGTGGTAAAAGAAGCTAATAAAAGAGGGTTTCGTTATTTTCACCTAAACAACACTTGATACCATTTTACTTTTTTTAGACTTTCTATTTCTGCATTCATATCTTCAATTAATTTATTTTTAGCAACAATGTCTATGCTATTTTGTTTGTTTTGTTTTTCAATTGCAATTAAAAGATTATCTTTTTTTTCTATACTTTTTTTCAATTCAGCGTTATGGCGTTGGATTTTTTGAATTGTAGATAAACTAGTATTATAATTTGTCCTAACATATGTTAAATCTTCAGCTAAAGATATATTTCTATCAGCAATCTCATTTCTTTCATTAGTTATTTGTTTAAGAGAATTATTTAGTTCTTCAATATTTTCTTTTAATTTATCATTTAAATCTTTGGCTTTTTTTCGAGAAGTCTTTAACTTAAAATTTTCTTTTTCAAATTGACGTATGAGGTTATCAATTTTAAGATATTTGTCTTTATTTGAAGTTAGTTTTTCAGCGAAAACAATAAGATACTTTTTAAAGGTAGGGGTTTCAATATCGTTTCGAAACTTAATCGCTTTAATAAAATTTTCATAAACCTCATTGAAGTCTCTATTTTTAATTCCTTCACGGACTTTTTTATAATAAAAGTCCGCCTTTCCAGAATTTAATTCCTCAAGTATTAATGTGCCAGGAGTTTCATACTTTGCAAATTCTAATACATGAGGCGAAGTCATAATGGCATTATGTTCAATTCTAGTTTTAAGAACCAAGCCATTAAAAGTTGTACAACGGCTTAATGCAACGTATACTTGTCCAGAGGCAAATGCTGCACCTAAATCTGCAATTACCTTATCGAAAGTCAATCCTTGACTTTTATGTACAGTTATAGCCCAAGCAAGTTTTATAGGATATTGAATAAATGTTCCTATAATTTCCTCTTCTATCTTCTTTTCTTTTTCGTTCCAAGTATATTTTATATTATTCCACTCTTGCTTTTCAATAGTAATTTTATTGTCTTCTGAGAATTCAACAACTATTCCATTGTTGTCGATTTTGTTGATTTTGGCAATTTTACCATTGTAATACCTTCTTGACTTGTCATTTTTAATGAACATTACTTGAGCGCCCTCTTTCAGTTTCAAAACTCTGTCAGTAGGCATAATGTTGTCTGGAAACAAACCAGTTACTGTTGCTTCAAACAATTTTAACTCTGTAGATAATTCTCCTAGTTTAGTGATATTTGTACTATCGACCAACGTGTTGTGTGTCGCAAGAGTAATATAGTTTGAATTTTTATCTGGGGAAAAAGTCGGATTATATCTAGAATTCAGTAGATTTAATTCATTCGAGGTGACTTGATTGACCCTAACTCTGTTAAGAAGGTCTATAAATTCTTGTTCGTTCTGTCTATAAATCTTTTTTAGCTCAATGTAGGTTGGTTCATTTGACTCAATTGCATTTGAACTAAAGAAATACGGACTTTTGTAATAAGATTTTAATATTTCCCATTGTTCAAAATCGGCAATTGGTGGTAATTGAAAAGTGTCTCCAATTAGAATTACTTGCACACCGCCAAATGGCTCATTTTCTCTACGTCTAAATACCCTAAGCAGTTTATCAATAACATCAAGCAGGTCACATCTTACCATTGAAATTTCATCAATAATTAGAAGGTCTAAACCCCTAATTATTTCTAGTTTTTCTTTGAAGTATTTGAAATGGTCATAAATCGTGCTTTTATCTGTTTCATTCAAATCGGCTATTGTTCTTAATCGTTTGTCATTAGGAACATAAACACTAGGTTTTATTTGGAAAAACGAGTGAATAGTTTGTCCACCTGCATTTATAGCAGCTACTCCAGTTGGAGCAAGGATTATTGTGTTTTTCTTTGAGGTTTCTCGAAGATATTTAAGGAATGTCGTCTTACCAGTTCCAGCTTTTCCAGTTAAATAAATAAGTTTATGATTATACTTTTCTAATTCAGAAGCCCAAAAGAATTCTTGGTTAGATTCGTCTAACTCTATATTATCAATTATTGTTGCCATTTTTACTTTCTGGGATTTTAAACTAATGATTATATACTTACAAATATATCAATTTAAACGAAAACGAATTACACACACTTTTGGAATGAAAATGCAAATAAAATTGAGAATAAAACAAATTAAGAAGGAATATGAAGAATTAAAAGTACACTTAAGAAGTACACTTAGAAAAAGAAAAAGCCCTCACATTTCTGTGAAGGCTTTCATTTTGCTCCCCCTCTTGGGCTCGAACCAAGGACCCTTTGATTAACAGTCAAATGCTCTAACCAACTGAGCTAAGGAGGATTAACCTAATTTATATATGCTTTTTTAATTATAAAAGCATTATAAAATTTAATGCTTAAAAGTTTGCTCCCCCTCTTGGGCTCGAACCAAGGACCCTCTGATTAACAGTCAGATGCTCTAACCAACTGAGCTAAGGAGGAAG
>JACCDZ010747358.1_pt1 | contig 23712 bp, 29 predicted proteins | sample 7449551 | NCBI WGS metagenome assembly JACCDZ01 (sample SAMN15323452, study PRJNA562643) | freshwater metagenome | isolation source: river surface water | place: USA:Blue River Watershed | collected 2017-08-18 | reverse complement strand
AGGGAGAAGGACGCTATAGATGCACTGTCGTTGCCGAAACACAGGAAGGTTCTTTATTCATGCACTGCCCTTTTTGCAGCGCCGATGACACCAAGGTCATCGATTCCCGCCTCGTCGCCGAAGGCGACCAGGTTCGCCGTCGCCGCGAATGCACGGCTTGTGGCGAGCGTTTCACCACCTTTGAAACCGCCGAGCTGGTCCTGCCCCGCATCATCAAGTCCGATGGTGTGCGCCAACCTTTTGATGATGAAAAACTGCGCGCCGGCATGATGCATGCCCTGCAGAAACGTCCCGTCTCCATAGAAAAAATCGACGAAGCCTTGCTGCGCATCCTGCACCGCCTGCGTGCCACCGGTGAGCGCGAGGTGAAGTCGCGTCTGGTCGGCGAGCTGGTGATGGATGAGTTGAAGAAGCTCGATTCCGTGGCCTATGTGCGTTTCGCCTCGGTTTACCGCAGCTTTCAGGACATCAGCGAATTCCGCACGGAAATCGAAAAGCTCGAGCGCGATAAAACGACATGAGTCAGCTTGCGATTGACGACATCCGCCATATGAGCGAAGCCCTGCGCCAGGCGCGGCAGGGCCTTTACACCACGCAGCCGAATCCGCGCGTGGGCTGCGTCATCGTGAAAGATGGCGTGGTGGTGGGTGAAGGTTTTCATGCGCGCGCCGGCGGCCCGCATGCGGAAATCGTGGCGCTGAAGCAGGCAGGTTATCGCGCTTATGGTGCGACGGTATATGTCACGCTGGAACCTTGTGCGCATCATGGTCGTACACCGCCATGCGCAAATGAGCTGGTCATTGCCGGTGTGCAGCGTGTCGTAGCGGCTACGCTGGATGCCAATCCGCTGGTGGCTGGAAAGGGCATGAAAATTCTGGAAGCGGCCGGCATAGAAACGCGTGTCGGTGTGCTGGAAGAAGAGGCACGTGCGCTGAATGCAGGTTTCCTGCGCCGTGTTGCTTCCGGCGAGAACGGCGGATTGCCTTTCGTGCGCGTGAAAGTGGCCGCCAGTCTGGATGGTCGCACCGGCATGGCCAATGGCGAATCGAAATGGATTACCGGGCCGGATGCGCGCCGCGATGTGCAGAAATTCCGTGCACGGAGCTCTGCCATCATCAGCGGCATAGGCACGGTGCTGGCGGATGATCCTGCGTTGACCGTGCGCCCGGATGAATGGAGCGACTGGCATTACGGTGAGGTGCAGGCCCCCTGGCGCGTGATACTGGATTCGGATTTCCGCACGCCGGTTAATGCAAGGCTGTTCAGTGCAAAAGGTCGCATCATCATTGTTGGCACGCATTCGCCGCTGGACCGGCAGACCGCGCTCAGTGATGCCGGTGCGGAAATCTGGGTGCTGCCGAAAAAAGCGGATGGTGTGGATCTGCAGGTCTTGCTGAAAAAGCTGGGCGAAGCCGGCGCCAATGAAGTGCTGGTGGAAGCCGGCGCCACCGTTTCCGGGGCCTTTGCCCGTGCCGGTCTGGTGGATGAATATGTTTTTTATTTGGCGCCTGTGCTGCTGGGCAGTACGGCAAAGCCTCTGCTGGACTGGCCGCTGGCCAGCATGCGCGATCAGCGCAAGCTGCTGATTACCGATACCCGCATGGTGGGCAGTGATATACGCCTGTTGGCGAAACCGAAGTGAGTTCTCGTCATTCCCGCGGCAGCGGGACAAGAGCCCGTAGGGCGTTGAACAGTCGCAGGTTGGCCCCGCAGGGGTGAGCGCAGCGAGTAATCTCATGAAAATTACCACCAGATTCCCGCTTTCGCGGGAATGACGGTGCAGGGTGTAAAGATGTTTACAGGCATTATCGAAGCAGTCGGCAGCATACGTGCCATAGAGCCGCGCGGTGGCGATGTGCGCTTGCATATTGCCACGGGCAAGCTGGATCTTTCCGATGTAAAGCTGGGTGACTCCATCGCCAGCAACGGCGTCTGCCTCACGGCCGTGGCGCTGCCGGGTGACGGATTCGTGGCCGATGTGTCCACCGAAACCCTGACGCGCTCTACGCTGAAAGGGCTGAAAGTGGGCGCACCGCTGAATCTGGAAAAAGCCATGCAGCCGCAGTCGCGCTTTGGCGGTCATATCGTCAGCGGCCATGTGGATGGCATCGGTGAAGTCATACGCCGTGAGGCGTCGGCTCGTGCTGTGCTGTTCACGGTGCGTGCGCCCAATGAGCTGGCGAAATACATTGCGGAAAAAGGTTCCATCACCACTGACGGCATCAGTCTTACCGTCAATGGTCTGCGCGGTGCGGAATTCGATCTCACCATCGTGCCGCATACCGTGCAGGAAACGAATATTGCGACCTGGCAGCCGGGCACGCCCATCAATCTGGAAGTGGATGTGATTGCGCGCTATCTGGAGCGTCTGCTGCTCGGTGAAAAAGCAGCGGATTCAAAGGCGCAGGGTATCAGCCTGGCTTTTCTCGCTGAAAACGGCTTTCTGAAATAGGAGCGGCATATGTTGCGCATGTGGGCAGGACTGGCTCTGTTGCTGGTGGCAAGCGGCGTGCTGGCGGCAGAGGCGCCGGCGTCGGCCGGTAAACAGGCATTGGCCCAGCAGTATTTCCAGGTGGCCGGCATCGACAGGATGTACGGCGACAAGAAGCAGATTGAGGCGGCCATCGATATGCAGCTGAAGATGGCGGACAAGGGCGCTGCCAGGAATATGCCGCCGGAAAAAGCGGCCGAATTCCATCGCGCCATCGAAAAAATCCGGCCCAAGCTGGCCGCTTCGGTAAGCGATGCCTTGAACAAGATGCGTCCCGAGTTGCTGCAGGTGATTGCCGGCGCTTACTCCGAGGCCGAGCTCAAGGCCTTGATTGCTTTTTACAACACGCCGGAAGGGAAGTCGGTAGTAGCCAAGAATCCCATGGTGACATCGGAAATGATGAGAGTGTCCGGAAAGTATATGGGCGCTGTCATGCAGGATATACAAAAGAGCCTGATGAGCACGCTGCAGGATTCAGCGGCCTCGGCTAAGAAAGCTCCGGCAGGAAAATGAAATGGCATTGAACACGATTGAAGAACTGATTGCTGACATCCGTCTCGGGCGCATGGTCATCCTCATGGATGACGAAGACCGCGAGAACGAAGGGGATCTCGTCATGGCCGGCACGCATTGTCGCCCGGAAGACATCAACTTCATGGCCAAGTATGGCCGCGGCCTTATCTGCATGCCGATGACGCGTGAGCGTTGCGAGCAACTCAAGTTGCCGCTCATGGTGCAGCGTAATGGCTCCGGCTACGGCACCAAGTTCACGGTGTCGATTGAGGCGGCGACGGGCGTTTCCACCGGCATTTCCGCGGCCGATCGTGCCCGCACCGTGCAAGCGGCCGTGGCGCGTGATGCCAAGGCCTCGGATATCGTGCAGCCCGGCCACATTTTCCCGCTCATGGCTGAACCCGGCGGGGTGCTGCGTCGTGCCGGCCATACCGAAGCCTCCTGTGATCTGGCGCGCTTGGCCGGCTTTGAGCCCGCCGGTGTGATCTGCGAAATCATGAACGAGGAAGGCGGCATGATGCGCCGGCCCGAACTCGAAAAATTTGCGCAGGAGCATGGTCTTAAAATCGGCACCATTGCCGATCTCATCCATTACCGCATGGTGAACGAGCAGACCGTGCAGCGCGTGGATACACGCACGCTACCCACTGAATACGGGGACTTCACTTTGCATCTGTATCGCGATCATGGTGGCAGTGATACGCATATTGCGCTGGTGAAGGGTAAGGCGGCGGGCGTGGTTCCGACCGTGCGCGTGCATGCCGTCAATCCTTTGCGCGACTTGCTGCACGCGCGTTATCAGGGGCGGCTGGGCTGGAATTTGCAGAAGAGTCTCAAGGAAATCGCGGCAGCAGATTACGGCATCATGGTAATGCTGGGCCAGGATTACTCCTCGGCTGCTTTGCAGGGGCATATCGAGGAATTCTTTGGTGGTCCGCGTGTGCGCAATGCGGATGGCTCCGGTATCTACCGCAACATCGGTACCGGCTCACAGATCTTGCGTGATCTTGGCGTCACGAAGATGCGCTTGTTGAGTTCGCCCATGAAATTCAATGCGCTCTCCGGCTTTGAGCTGGAAATTGTTGAGTATGTAACGACGGAATAAACCAACGAACCGCTCCCTCTTTTCGCAAGCGGAAAGGGGAGCGGGAGTTAACCCGGAAGGAAAATTGAAATGAGCAAGATCAAATTTGTGGAAGGCAACTTCACTCAGGCTGATGGCAAGTACGCCATTGCCGTTGCCCGCTTCAACAGCTTTGTGGTGGAGTCGCTGCTTGATGGTGCCATCGATACGCTGAAGCGTCATGGCGTGAAAGAGGAAAATATCACGGTCGTGCGCGTGCCCGGGGCCTGGGAGTTGCCACTGGTGGCCAAGAAGCTGGCAGAAAAGAAAACCTTTGATGCCATCATCGGACTTGGTGCCGTGATTCGTGGCGGTACGCCGCATTTTGACTTTGTGTGCAATGAAGCGGCCAAAGGTCTGGGTGCTGTTGGTCTGGAGTTTGGGGTGCCGGTGATATTCGGCGTGCTGACCACGGACTCCATCGAGCAGGCCATCGAACGCTCCGGCACCAAGGCCGGCAACAAGGGTTCGGATGCTGCTCTCGGTGCTATTGAAATGGTTTCCGTGATAAAGGCGCTGGGCTGAGATGATCGGTAGCAGGGGCTGTGGTCGCGATGATGTGATTAAAAGCCAGCGCCGCCAAATCCCCCGCTACGACACTGTGTAACGAGAATATTTGTGAACAAAAGCGGAAACATGAACATCAAGCCCTCGGCACGGCGCAAGGCGCGCCGTTTCGCCATGCAGGCGCTTTACGAGTGGTCCATATCGGCTAATCCCATGCATGAGATCGAGGCGCGTTATCGCGTCGAGAACGCCATGCACAAGGTGGATCTGGAATATTTTCATGAGCTGATTCACGAGATCGTGAAAGACAGTGAAAAGATAGATGACGCCTTCATGGCGCATCTGGACCGGAAATTCCATGAGCTGGATCATGTAGAACGTGCCATCTTGCGCATCGGCACCTACGAGTTGCTCAGGCGTCTGGATGTGCCCTACAAGGTTGTCATCAACGAAGGCATAGAGCTGGCCAAGGATTTCGGCGCCACGGAATCGCACAAGTATGTGAACGGCATTCTGGATGAAGTGGCCAAGCAGCATCGTCGTATTGAGCGTCCGAGCACCTGATGTCTGGTGGTTCTTTCATTCCCGCGAAAGCCGGAATCTCAACAATGAATCCTTGCGTCTGCTTCCGGAGATGATTCGCTGTGCTCACTCTTCGGGCCAGCCTGCGGCTGTTCAACGCCTTTCAGGCTTTTGTCCCGCTTTCGCGGGAATGACAGGGAAATAAGAAGATGAGCCAGCGCGGCGAATTTGAACTCATCCGTGAATTTTTCACGCAACCCTGCCGCGATGCCGCTGTGCATCTGGGTGTGGGTGATGATGCCGCGCTGCTTGTGGTTCCGGAAAATCACGAGCTGGTGGTGACAACGGATACGCTGGTCAGTGGCCGGCATTTTCCGGAAGACGCTGCGCCTTTCGATATCGGCTGGAAAGCGCTGGCGGTGAATCTTTCCGATTTGGCGGCCATGGCTGCCGAAGCGCGTTGGGTCACACTGGCACTTACGCTGCCAGACAGCTCGGAGTCGTTCCTGCGCGAATTTGCCGCCGGTTTTTTTGCGCTGGCTGAAAAGGAAAATGTCAGTCTGGTCGGTGGCGATACCACGCGCGGCCCCTTGAGCATTACCGTGACGGCCATGGGCGTGCTGCCTGCGGGCAAGGCGCTGCGCCGTGATGGCGCCAAAGTCGGTGATGACATTTATCTCAGCGGCACGGTGGGCGATGCCGGTCTGGGTTTGCGTGTTGCGCTGCAGCAGTGGCCGGATGAGTTGCCGGCAGCGGACGAGGCCTTTGTCTTGCAGCGCCTGCATCGGCCCGAGCCACGACTGGCGCTGGCCAAAGCATTACGTGGCCTGGCTTCGGCCTGCCTCGATGTCTCCGATGGCCTGGCTCAGGATCTCGGTCATGTGTTGCGTGCCTCGGCAGTAGGAGCCGTGCTGGATATTGAAGCCTTGCCGCGCAGCGCGGCACTGGCGGGTATCGATGCGGCCTTTGCGGATGTGTTGGCGCTGACCAGCGGGGATGATTACGAATTGCTGTTCACTGCCGCGCCACAGCAGCGTGAAAGCATCGCTGCGCTATCGCCACCCTGCACGCGCATCGGCCGTATCACGGCTGAACAGGCGCTGGTCTTGTGTCGCAAGGGCGTGCCGGTGGAGATGCCGCATACCGGTTTCCAGCACTTCTGAAGCAGTTTTGATTTGAATGGCTCACAAGGAAAAGCCGCCTGCATGAACAAGCCTGATTTACGTGATCCCCTGCAACTGCTGGCGTTTGGCTTCGGTAGTGGCCTGGCCCCCAAGGCGCCCGGCACTTTCGGTTCGCTGGCCGCGCTGCTGCTCTTTCCCCTGCTGGCCTATGCCGGCCTGCCTGTCTATATCGGCCTCATGGTGCTGGCCGCGGTGGCGGGTGTCTGGATTTGTGGCCATGCCGCGCACGCGCTGGATGTGCATGACGATGGCCGCATCGTCTGGGATGAGTTTGCCGGGCAATGGATTGCGCTGACGCCACTGGTGCCCGTGGCTGCCGGTATCGGCCTGAGCTGGAATCAGCAGGTCTTGACCGGCCTCGTCGCCGCTTTTCTGCTCTTCCGCCTGCTGGACGTTGCCAAGCCCTGGCCGATTGGGTATCTGGACAGGAAGATTGATGGCGGCCTCGGCATCATTGCCGATGATTTGCTGGCTGGTGTGCTGGCCGCCCTCGCGGTGTATGTCCTGCGCATCATTGTGTTCTGAGGGCTCAGCTTATGAGGAACCCTGCCATGCCTGAGAGCCGGAAAATAAGCCGGGGCCTGTCCTTGCTGCTCTGTCTGGCCCTGTGGCCGGCGGTGTTGATGGCGGCCCCCAAGGATGCTGACAAGGGGCCGCATGTCACCGTGATCGGTCTCATGGGCAGCAAGGCCATCCTGCGCATCGACGGCCAGCAGCAGGTGCTGGGCAAGGGCGAGAGCCGTGATGGCGTCACCTTGCTCGACATCGTGGCCGGCCAGGCCCGGCTCGATATCAAGGGCCGCAAGCTCAGCCTGGGCATGGGGGCGGATACCGGCGGTATTGCCGCACGGGCTGAAGGCGCCAGCGTGGAGATGGTCATGAATGGTCTGGGCCAGTTCATTACCAGCGGCCAGATCAACGGGCGTGTGGTGGACATGCTGGTGGATACCGGTGCCAATACCGTGTCCATGACCACGGCCGACGCCCGTCAGCTGGGTATCGACTACCTCATGGAGGGCACGCCTGCCAGCAGTGCCACGGCGGCCGGCATGGTGCGCATCTGGCTGGTGACGCTGAAAAGCGTGCAGATCGGCCCCATCACCGTACGCAATGTACAGGCCAGCGTGCGTGATGCACCGCGCCTCAGTCCCGTGCTCTTGGGCATGAGCTTCCTTAGTCAGGTCGATATGCGCCATGAGCAGAACCGGCTGAAAATGACGGCGCGCTGAGCCTTGTTTTGTAGGGTCGCGGCCCCATCTCCCCGTTGCTAGAATGCCCCTCCCCTGAAGCCGGAGCAGTCCGTGTCCGTTGTTTTTGTTGCCTCTTCCCTGCTCCCCACCCGCCATGGGGCCTTCACCATTCATGCCTTCGAAGATCCGGAAACGGGTAAGGAGCATGTGGCGCTTGTGGTGGGAGAGGTGGGCGATGGCGCCCCGGTGCTCATGCGCGTGCACTCCGAATGCCTGACCGGTGACGGTTTCGCCAGTCTGCGTTGCGACTGCGGCCCGCAGCTGGAGGCGGCCATGCAGAAAGTGGCGGCAGCCGGGCGTGGCGTGATTCTCTATCTGCGCCAGGAGGGCCGTGGCATCGGCCTGCTCAACAAGGTGCGTGCCTATCATCTGCAGGATCAGGGCGCGGATACCGTGGAGGCCAACGAGCAGCTCGGCTTCGCGCCGGATCTGCGCGAATACTCCATGTGCGAAGACATGCTCAAGCATCTGGGCGTGAAGGCCGTGCGTCTCATGACCAATAACCCGCGCAAGGTGGCGGCACTGCAGGCCCATGGCATCAATGTGCTTGAGCGCGTGCCGCTGATGACCGGCCGTAATCCCCACAACGAGCATTACCTCGACACCAAGCAGGACAAGATGGGGCATATGCTGAATCAGGAATGAGCAAGGTTTCGTTCGCCTGATTCAAAAGATTCTGCTTTTTATTTCCTCTGCCCTGTCCTTGGCTTTGCCACGACATCCCCTTGCTCCTCATTCGCGGCAGGACGCATTTCGTCCTGCACAGAATCCCGCTGAAGCGTCCTTTTTTTGTGAGCTGCGTCGCGCTAGCCTGAGGCTTCTGGTCGCTAGGCGTGAGGCCTTCCATGTGCATGCGCAGCAGTGATGGTGAGGACAAGACGCGTTTTCGCAGCGATCGTATCGCCTGCGAGAACGGGCGCTTTTTTTTCACCACCCGCGAAGGCTCGCTGGAAGGGCCTTATCTTTCGCGCGAGCAGGCGGAAGTGGCGGCTGCGCTTTATATCCGCTACCGCCTGGACCCGACCCAGTGCGACAACATGAATCATCAGCCTGATCCACATATCTATCGTTACAACGATGCCGTCATGGATGAGCGTCGTCGTGAAAATGACAGACGAGAGCAAGACCGACGGGAAAAAGACCGGAGAACAGGCAACAGGCGGGAGTGATTTTCTGGAAATGAAAAGCCGGCTGTTGCCGGCTTTTTTGTGGAAGAACGATCAGGCGTTTTTCACTTTTTGCAGCGCTTGTTGCAGGCGCCGGCGTATGGCGCCTTCTATGCCGCCAGCATCGAGGCCGCAGAAGGTGAGCATTTCAGCCGGGGAGGCGTGCTCGATGAAGGCATCGGGAATGCCGAGGTTGAGCACGGGCAGCACGATTTTCTCGCGGGCCAGGAATTCATTCACGGCGGAGCCGGCGCCGCCCATGATGGCGTGCTCTTCCACGGTGACGATGAGGCTGTGCGTGCCGGCCAGTTCGCGGATCAGGTTTTCATCCAGCGGTTTCACAAAGCGCATGTCGGCAACGCTGGCATTGAGATTGGCAGCCGCCTTCAGGGCCGGAGCCAGCGTGGTACCAAACGCGAGGATGGCAATTTTTTCACCGATACGCTTTTTTACGCCGCGGCCTATGGTCAGTGCCGTCATTTCCTTTTCAATCACGGCGCCGGTGCCGGTGCCGCGCGGATAACGCACGGCCGCCGGACCCTTGTATTCATACGCCGTGTACAGCATCTGGCGGCATTCGTTTTCATCCGAGGGTGCCATGATGACGATATTGGGCACCGTGCGCATATAGGCGTAATCATAGGCGCCGGCATGCGTGGGCCCGTCTTCGCCGACAAGACCGGCGCGATCAATGCCGAAAGTCACATCCAGATTCTGCAGCGCGATGTCGTGCACGAGCTGGTCGTAGGCGCGCTGCAGGAAGGTGGAATAAATCGCCACCACCGGTTTCACGCCTTCGCAGGCCATGCCGGCAGCCAGTGTCAAGGCATGTTGTTCGGCGATGGCGACATCGTGATAACGCTCGGGATATTCCTGCGCGAAGCGCACCATGCCGGAGCCCTCGCACATGGCCGGTGTGATGCCCACGCAGCGCGGATCAGCCGCCGCCATATCGCAGAGCCAGTCACCGAAGACATCTGAATATTTCGGTTTTTTCGGTGCGGGGGCGGCCGGTTTTTCACGCTCAGAAGCCGGCGCGATTTTGGTGATGGCGTGATAGCCGATAGGGTCCGCCTCTGCCGGCGCAAAGCCTTTGCCCTTGGTGGTGTAGACATGCAGCAGTTGTGGGCCCGGTGCTTCACGCAGATTGGAAATCGTGGTGATGAGCGTGTCCATGTCGTGGCCGTCGATGGGGCCGACATAGTTGAAGCCTATGCTTTCAAACAGCGCGCCCGGCGAATTCACCAGATGCTTCATGCTTTCTTCGGCACGACGTGTGAAATTCAGCGTGGCCGGCATGGCGGACAATACACGCTTGCCGCCTTCGCGCAGGGAGATGTAGGTCTTGCTGGCCCAGATGCGGGCGAAGTAATTCGACAGGCCGCCCACATTTTTTGAAATCGACATGCCGTTGTCGTTAAGGATGACCAGCATGTCGGTGCCTTGGTGCGCGGCATCGTTCAGCGCTTCAAAGGCCATGCCGGCGGTGAGGGCACCGTCGCCGATAATGGCGCAGACCTTGCGGTTGCTGCCGCTCATCTTCGCGCCCACGGCCATGCCGAGGGCGGCGGAAATCGAGGTGGAGGAATGACCGACACCGAAAGTGTCGTACTCGGACTCTTCGCGGCGCGGAAAGGCGGCGAGGCCGTCCTTCTGACGCATGGTCAGCATCTGTTCTTTGCGGCCGGTGAGGATTTTGTGTGGATAGGCCTGATGGCCCACATCCCACACGAGGCGATCCGCCGGCGTGTTGTAGCAGTAGTGCAGGGCGATGGTGAGATCGACAACGCCGAGGCCGGCACCGAAATGCCCGCCGGTCTGGCCGGTACACCAGAGCAGGTATTCGCGCACCTCGTTGGCCAGCTCGGGCAGGGCCTCGGGTGGCAGCTCGCGCAGCTTGTCCGGTGTGGGCACCTGGTCCAGAAGCGGCGTGGCGGGGCGGTGGCGGGGAATCTCGGTGAGCATCGGCGGCGATCCTGGCGCGGGGTGGCAAGTATAAGGGATGCCTCGCGCGCCCGAGAGTGAAATCGCGGTGAAATCCCGGGGCGGTGCGCGGCCTTTAGCCTGTAGGAGCGGCTTTAGCCGCGAACAGCCAGTTCTGGTTGTGCGGGCTGGTATGGGCTTTAGCCCATAGATACCTCGTCATTCCCGCGAAAGCGGGAATCTCCAGAACTGAAGCTCGGCAGGAATATAAAGATTCCCGCTTTCGCGGGAATGACGGCATTGAGCGGTCTTAATGATCGCGGTCAACGAGAAAGTCGGCGAGCTCTCGGAGCGGATCGGCTGCCGCGCCCAAGGGCGCCAGTGCTGCAATGGCTTCGTCGTGCAGCTTTACGGCCAGAGCCTGAGCGGCTTCAAGGCCGAGCAGGGCGGGATAGGTGGATTTTTCACGCGCGATATCCGAGCCTGCGCGCTTGCCGATCTTGGCGGTGTCACCAATCACGTCCAGTACATCGTCGTGGACCTGAAAGGCCAGGCCCAGCTTGTCGGCATACACATCCAGCGCGGCCAGCTGCGCCGCATCGGCCCCGGCGGCAATCGCCCCCATGGCGACGCTGGCGCGGATGAGGGCGCCGGTCTTGTGGCGATGCACATGCTCCAGCGCTTCCAAGGTCAGGGTTTTGCCTTCGGCTTCGATATCCAGCGCCTGCCCTACGGCCATGTCCACGGCGGCACGGCTGAGCACGGCAATCTGGGCGCGCACACGTTCCGCGGATAGCGCGCTCTGGTGCAGGGACAGAAAGGCCAGGGCCTGCAAGGTGTCGCCAGCGAGCAGGGCGGTGGCTTCGTCGAAGGCTTTATGCGTGGTGGGTTTGCCGCGACGCAGGTCGTCGTCGTCCATGCAGGGCAGATCGTCATGAACCAGCGAATAGCAGTGGATGAGCTCCACGGCGATGGCGGCCGGCTCCGCGATTCCGGCGCTGGCGCCCAGCGCCTGCGCTGCCCCATAGGCCAGGGCCGGGCGTACGCGCTTGCCGCCGTTGGTCACGGCATACAGCATGGCTTGGGCGAGGCGCGCGGCCGAGGGGTTTTGCGGGCGGAGGAAGCTTTCCAGTGCCGCCGGCATGCGCAACTGGGCGGCCTGCAGCAGGGCCGATGCCGGCATGCTTGTCTCAGGCGTCATCATCGCTGTCGAAATCGCTGTATTCCACAGAGCCGTCGGCCTTCTCCAGCAACAACTGCACTTTCTGTTCGGCTTCGGTCAGGGCTTGCTGACATTCGCGCGTGAGCTTGATGCCGGCCTCGAAGGCTTTGAGGGCGTCCTCCAGACTGAGCTCGCCGCTTTCCAGCAGATGAACCTGCTGCTCCAGTTCATTCAGGGCTTTTTCAAAATCGACAGCTTTGGGTTTGCGGGCCATGGCAGCAAGGAGGGCAGCGGAATGAGGTGGCGAACAGTAGCCCCGAGCCGGCGGAGGGTCAACGCTGGCGCCGGTTCTATCGCAGGGCAGCCGGGGTTTCAGCGCAAGAACAGCAGCAGGCTGAGAAAAAGCTTCACGATCAGCGCATTGGCAATGTCGATGAAAAATGCGCCGACAATCGGCACCAGCAGGAAGGCCAGATGCGAAGGGCCGTAGCGCTCGGTGACGGCCTGCATATTGGCGATGGCCGTGGGCGTGGCGCCGAGACCAAAGCCGCACTGGCCTGCGGCCAGCACGGCAGCATCGTAATTGCGGCCCATCGCCGGATACGTCACCAGCACGACATAAGCAATCAGTGCGACGGTTTGTGCCACGAGCAGGATGAAGAGCGGGCCGGCCAAGGCCGCCAGCTCCCACAACCTCAGGGACATCAGGGCCATGGCAAGGAAGAGGCCGAGGCAGGTATTGCCGACCACCGTGAGGGCGCGCTCTTCGGGCTGGTAAACGCGGCTCAGGCGCACCCCATTGCCGACAATCACGCCGCAAAAGAGTACCCAGACGAAATCCGGCAAGGAGACGGCGCTGTCGCGCGTGGCATCGGCCAGCCAGGTTCCAGCGGTGAGGGCCAGGGCCATGAGAAAGAGGGTTTCGAACAAAAGCGCGGCGGTAATGAGCTGGAACTTGCGTGGCGCCTCGAAAAGCTCCGCAGGCTGTTCCACGATGTCTTGGGAGGGCGCCGCCGCCATGCCGCTTTTTTGCTGGCGCTGTACCAGGAAGCGCGCGACCGGCCCCCCGACGACGCCACCCAGCACCAGGCCAAACGTGGCGCAGGCCATGGCCAGGCCCATGACGCCGCCTTCGAGATGGTATTGCCGCTCGAAGACCTGGGCCCAGGCCACGCCGGTGCCGTGCCCGCCGGATAGCGTGATGGAGCCGGCGATGAGGCCGAGCAGAGGTTCGAGTCCCAGAGCCAGTGCCATGCTCACGCCCACAGTGTTTTGCACCACCAGAAATCCGATCACGACCACAATGAAGCGCAACAGGGGTTTGCCCCCCCGGCGCAGCATGGGGATGTCGGCCGAGAGGCCTATGGTGCAGAAAAACATGAGCAGCAATGGCATCTGCAGGGCGGTATCAAAACTCACGCGGATACTGGCTGCATGCAGTGCCAGCATGAGCAGCGCTGCCAGCAGGCCGCCCGCCACCGGCTCCGGGATCGAATAGCGCGCCAGTAGCGGGATGCGTCGCAGCAGGACGCGGCCGGCCATGAGTACGCTGGTCGCAGCCAGCAGTGTGGAGAAGACATCCAGCGTCAGTGTCATGGCGATATCCGGGGAGGGCGGGGGCATCAGGCTGAAAAGCCCGCTGCCCGAGCGTAAGCAGAAGCGCGATGCTTGTCAGCAGGCACGGAACGCGGTCCTGTGCGCGGTGATGATGGCATGGCAGGCTTGCTGGTCAGGCGCACAGCCGTCAGCATCGATGACTGACCGTCAGGTCCATAGCCAGAGGAGCTCCCATGCCATTCCCTGACAAGGCCCATGTCCATCGCATCATCTTCGGTTCGGATACTCAGGCGGGCCGGCGCTTTGATGTCATCCTGCTCGGCATCATCGTGCTCAGCGTGGTGGTGGCCTTTGCCGAGTCGCTGGTGCAGCAGAGTCCGCGTGCGCGCCTCGGCCTGCAGGTGCTGGAGTGGCTGTTCACGCTGGCCTTCACCGCTGAATACGCCATACGCCTCTGGTGCTCGCCGCAGCCCTGGCGCTATGCGCGCAGCTTTTTCGGGATTGTCGATCTGCTGGCCATCCTGCCCAGCTATCTCGGTCTTTTCTTGGCCGGCGCCAATTCCCTGCTGGTGATACGCCTCATCCGCCTCTTGCGCGTGTTCCGCATCCTCAAGCTGTTTGCCTACTGGGACGAGGCCAATATGCTCATGCGCAGCCTCTATGCCTCCCGCCGCAAGATCATCGTGTTTTTGCTCACCATCTTTGTGGCGGCCAATGTCTTTGGCGTGCTGCTCTATGTGGTCGAAGGCCCCGAGCACGGTTTCAGCAGCATTCCCAAGGCGGTGTACTGGGCGGTGATCACCATCACCACGGTCGGTTACGGCGATGTGGTGCCCAAGACCGGGCTGGGGCAGGCCATCGCCACGCTGGTCATGCTGGTGGGTTACTCGGTGATTGCCGTGCCCACCGGCATTTTCACCTCGGAAGTGCTGCAGGAATTGCAGCGCCAGCGCATGGACCGCCATTGCGGCACCTGCGGCGCCAGCGGTCATGAAAGTGACGCCAAATTCTGCCGGCATTGCGGGGCCGAACTGGCCCGGCCCGAGCCGATGCGCGATACAGCAGACACGCCGGATAAAAACCTGCAGCAGCAGGAGTGACGACCGGCCTCAGTGAGGCCGACGTGGCAGGAAGCCGGCCAGACTGACCAGCAGCAGGACCGCCACCAGCACCGGCCCAAAGGGCTGGTCGAATTTCAGCGCCAGCACAAAGGCCAGCGCATAGGCCACCACCCCGGTCAGCGCCGAGAGGAGCAGGCCGGCCTTCCAGTTCGGGGCCAGCCGGAAGGCCAGCCACGGTGGCAGGAAGACCAGGGCGAAGGCCGCCATCAGGCCGATGGCGCCCGTGGCCAGGGCGAGCAGCAGGGCAACCGCCAGATCAAAGCTCAGGTGCCAGCGCCAGGCCGGCAGCCGGTTGGCCGCTTCATAGGCCGGAAAAAACCGGGCGCGCAGCAGGCGCCGGTTCCACCAGGGCAAGAGGGCCAGGGTGAGGCCGGTGCCCAGCGCCAGCGCCAGCAGTTGCTCGGCATTGGCGAAATAGAGCTGTCCGTCCGAGAGCGCATGCGAGAGCGACTCGCCCAGCGCGGTATTCGCGGCCACCAGATAGAGCGTGGCCCAGCCGCCCAGCATCATCAGCGCATAGCCGCCGTTGCCTTCCCGTTTCAGGGCCTGCTTCAGGGCAACGGCCATCAGCGCCCCGCCGCCCCCCGAGAGCAGCAGCGGCAGCTGCAGGCTCATGCCCAGCAGATGGCAGGCGGCCGCCACATGGGCGAGGCCCAGTGCCGCCAGCCACTCATCGCGCAGGCGCAGATAGCTGCCCAGCAGCGGCAGGATGAAGGCGGCCAGCAGGCCCACCACCAGCGGGATGCGGAACAGGGGGTCGAAGAGCAGGCTCATGGTGCGACCTCTCCGGCGGCCGTTATCGGTGCCGGGCGACGGGACAAGGCGCTGACATCCAGTTGCCGGTCGCAGACCTGTTGCATGAAGTCGGCATCGTGGCTGATGACGAGCAGGCCCCGGCCGGCCGGCCGCTCGCGCAACCATTCCGTCAGCAGGGCAATGCCGTCCGGGTCCAGATTGTTGGTGGGTTCATCGAGCAGCACGAGGCGGGTGCCGGAGGCCAGTGCCGCCCAGATGGCCAGCAACTGGTACTGACCGCCTGACAGCGTGTCTATGCGCTTGCCGGTCAGGGCGGCCAGTCGCGCTGGCAGAGGCCCGCTGTCGGCCTGCATGAGGCGCAGGTATTCGCGTACCGAGAGCGGCACTTGCGCCAGGCGCACGGCTTGCTGGGGCAGGCAGCTGATGTCGGTGCCGGGCGCGCGCGTGATGGTGCCGGCAAAGACCTGTGACTCCCCGTAGAGGGCCTTCAGCAGGGTGGACTTGCCGCCGCCATTGGGGCCGACGATGCCCAGGGCTTCGCCGGCCGCGAGGCGGAAGTCCACCGGGCCGATGATGGGGCGCTGATAGCCCGTCACCAGGCCCGAAACCGTGAGCAGCAAGCTGGATTCTCCCTTCACGCATGCAGATAAAACAAGACAAAACACAGGGCGGCAGGCGGCCGCGATAAGGGCTTGCCTCAGTCAGCAGCCACCGGGCCCGACCACCGCCAGAAAACGCACAGCCCGCGGCGGCCGGGCCGGCGGGCTGTGATGATGGAGCGGATTGTCCGGGTCCTGCCTCCGGTCGACAAGGCCGTCGGGCCATGCGCGGTGGCGCCGGTCTGCCTCAGGCTTGCCGACCTGGCCGGCTTTAGTGGCTGGCCTGGGGCCGGGCCGAGGCCAGCGCCGCTACCCAACGGTCAATCATGGCCAGATAGGCCGTGGCATCGGCGCCCGCGGGCGGGTCCAGCGGCAGGGCCTGGGCTTGCCAGCCCAGCTGCGCGGCCAGGGTCTGGATGCCGGCATTGGACTGGAACACCGTGTGCAGGACGATGCCGGGCTTGCCGCGCAGACGATTGACGAGACCGGCCAGATGCGAGGCGGTGGGCGGCAGGCCGGGCAGCGGCTCGACATAGGCCAGCACCGGCAGGCCGAGGCGCGCCATCAGATAATCGCCGTCCTTGTGATACATCACTGCGCCCGGGGCGCCGGCGACCTGCTGCTGCCAGGCCGGTAAGCGGGCACCCACACTTTTCTTGAAGGCCTGGGCGCGGGCGCGGAAATCAGCCGCATGGGCACTGTCAAAGCGGGCCAAGCGTTCCGCCAGCGCGACACCGGCATCGGCCATACGCAGCGGGTCCATCTGCACATGTGGATTGCCCATGGGATGCACATCGCCCTTGGCGCGGTCGGCACCGGCGGCGCCCTTCACGTCCAGCAGCGGCACTTGCGCCGCGATTTCGAAATAGCCGTCACGACCCGGCAGGATGGCCGGGTTGGCGGCCGAGCTGATGGCCAGTGGCAGCCAGCCGACTTCCAGCTCGGCCCCCATGGCCACCACCAGCCGTGCCGAACGCAGGGCACGCATCATGGACGGCTTGACTTGCAGGGTGTGGGCATCACGGTCGGGCGGAGCCAGCGTGGTGATGCTGACGCTCTCGCCGCCAATCTCGCGCACCAGCATTTCTGCCGAGGTGGTGGAGGCGACCACAGAAATGGCGGCTTGCGCCGTGCTGCCCAGGCCAAGTAGAAGGATGAGGCTGACAAATTTCATGCTGGAGTTCCTTGGGGTAAATGGCGTTGGCCATGTATTTCAATTCGGTCATGAGTCTGGCTACGCTGCCGGACTCATGGGGCTGGTCGGGCGCAAGCCCGACCCCCCAAGCTCTCCGATTCACGATTATTTCTACCCCTTCGGGGCGCGCCTTGCGGCGGTTCAACTTGCTGCGCAAGTTGTCGCGGCTCACGGCTCAAGATTTCAGAACTTGTGCGCGCCGTGGGTGCCGAGGCTGAGGTTGTAGCTCAGCATGACCTGACGCAGGTCGGTGCTGCTGCCGTCTTCAGCGCTGATGTCGCCGGTGCTGGCTTGCAGACGCAGACGCGAGAACTCGCTGGGGTAGAAGCTCAGTGCCAGCGTGCTGCGGGTGGACTTGCCGAACTCCACCGTCGTACCGGCTTCGTCCAGCTCGTTGGTGGCGCCGCTGACATCGTAGCGGGCACCCACCTGCCAGCGCGGCAGGAAACCATAGCTGGCCTGCAGGTAGTAGCCGTCCTGCTTGCCGGAGACGGCACTGCCCACAGCCAGCGGCGACGCGGCTTCGGCGCCAGTCACTTGCATGTCCTTTTCCAGTGTCAGGTATTCGGCCACGACCTTGAGATCACCCTGACCGGCTTCGCCCCGACCATCGAACTTGTAGACCGCATCAAGGCCGTAGAGGGTCTGGTCGCCATCCAGCGCATATTCTTCCCCGGTGGTTTCCGCAATCACCTGCTGGAACTGCTTGGCGCTGGCCCAGGACAGGCCGAGCTGCAGGGCATGGTCATCGCCTAAGTCCGGGCCGAACTTCACGAAGGCCGTGGTCAGGCGCGGGCCGTCTTCAGTCTCGCTGAGGCCGGCGCCGCTGGTGACCACGCCGTCGGCGTCTTCGGCATCGACCAGTGTGCCGAAGCGCTCCTGATCATTGCCCTGCAGGGCTTCGGCGCCCAGCAGCAGGTAGAACGGTGTCGGCGCCAGCCAGGTCAGTTGCAGGCCGGTGTCGGTCAGGCCGTGGTCGCCCAGAATGCCGAGGTAGGCGAGGTTCTGGTCGGAGAAGTCCCAGCTGTGCGGGTGCTGGCTGTTCTGGTAGCCGATCTCGGACAGGAATTTACCGGCTTTCAGGCGCAGGCCGGCGGGCAGGGAGCGGGTGTGCAGCCAGGCTTCTTCCACTTCCAGATCGCCATGGCCGCTGAAGGTGGCTGTGAAGCGGGCATCGAAATAGGCATCCACCGAGGCCGACATCACCAGCTCCGACTCACCCAGATTGAAGCCGTTGCCCATGCCGTGCTCATGCTCATGGAAATGCTCGCCATGCAGGATGCCGGCGGCTTCTTCCAGCAGTTCGCCGCCTTCACCGTCCTGATTGTCGTGGTAGTAGTTGCCGTCCAGGATCAGGGAAATCTGCGGGTTGAAGGCGGCGCCCGCGTTCACCGAACGGTTGCTGTCGGCCATGCCGGTTTCGGCCAGCGCCGTGGCGGCCAGCAGCGGACTGGCAGAGAGAAGGGCGATAGACAGGGGCAGTTTGCGCATGATGCAGCCTCGATACGGGTCAAAGGGTGTGGGGGTGCGTCAGAAAGTGCGCCGATAATAATGTTATAAGGTAACAATTCAAGTGCTATCGGATCGCATTTTCGGTCATCATTCCCGGCCCTGTGGCTGATTCGTGGTTTTGCATACCTCATGGCTGACTCCCGTGATCTTGAAAAAATTCGTCAGGAGTGCCGGGCGCTGGTGCGCAAGCGGGCTCTGGTTTCGGCGGGCGCGGCGGTGGTGCCGATTCCGTTCATGGACATCGTGGTGGATGCCAGCATCCTCATGCAGCTGATTCCGGAAATCAGCCGGCGCTTCGATCTGGAGCCTGAACATATCGCGCAAATGGATCCTGAGCGGCGCGAAAAAGTGTGGACACAGATACGTGCTCGCGGCAGCCAGCTCTTGGGGATCGTGCTGACACGCGCGATTGTGCGCAAAAGTTTCATGGACTTTGCCGGTCGTCTGGCGGCACGCCAGATCAGCAAGTTCATTCCCTTCGGTGGGCAGCTGGTGGCTGCGGGCCTGGGCTACTTCGTGATGCGGCGCATGGCCTACAAGCATATTGACGACTGCATGGCGGTGGCCGTTGTTGCGAACTGACAGTGCTGCCTCAGGGCAGCACTTCAAACGTGGGCTGCGCTTCTGCCGGCTCGACATGGATGATGACATCGCTATCGGCAAACAGGCGGCGCAGCGCCTCTTCCAGCTCGTCACAAAGCACATGTGATTGCCGCACCGGCCAGTTGCCTGGCACCAGCAGATTGAATTCTATAAAACGCCGCTTGCCGGCCTGGCGCGTACGCAGGCCGCTGCTGGCCGTTCCGGATGGCAACGCCGCCTGCAGGGCGGCATTAATTTGCGTGAGCTCTTCTGCGGGCAGTTGCATATCCATGAGGCCATCCACCGAACGGCGTATGAGCTCATAAGCGGTGCGCAGGATATTGGCTGCCACCAGCAGGGCAATCAGCGCATCCAGCCAGTAGGCCTGTGGAAATACCAGCAGCACGGCCAAGCCGGCTACCACGCCTACCGAAGTCCAGACATCGGCGAGCAGGTGATGGGCATCCGCCTCCACGGCCAGACTTTTTTCTTCATGCGCGACGCGCATCAGATGCCAGGCCGCAGCGGCATTGACGCCGGTGGCGAGCAGTGAGAGCAGCAGGCCGGTATTCAGGGCCTCAGGCGCGGCCGGCTGCAGCAGGCCTTGTATGGCCTTCCAGGCAATTGCCACTGCCGCCAGCAGAATCATCATGCCCTCGGCTCCGCTGGCAAAGTATTCAGCCTTCTCATGACCAAAAGGATGCTTGTCATCGGCAGGTTGTGCGGCGAGGCCCAGCAAAACGAAGCCGATGATGGCGGCTGCCAGATTCACCAGCGACTCCACCGCGTCGGAATACAGGCCGACCGAGCCGGTCAGCTTCCAGGCCATGAATTTCAGCGCCATGGTGATGAGTGCGGCTGCCATGGACAACAGCATGACGCGTTGTACCCGGGAACGAATGACCAAAAGCTCGCGCATCACGCTGTCCTAGGAGTAAAAAGATTTCGTGGGGAACTATGGGCGTTGTCTGGTCACGGGTTTTACCACAATTGTGCCTGACTGCCGCAGCGTAGACGTCGGCCTGTCCACATGCTCTGCGAGGCTTGCGTAGGATCTGTCCACAAAAAAAGGCCCCGCAGAGGCGGGGCCCGGAAACTCTTGGTAATCAGATGGGCTTGGAGCCGTAATTGCTCACCGGCTTTTGTGGTGGGTCCGCGGTGACATCCGGCGGAATCTCCTGCACTTTGCCTCCGCGCGCCAGGAAGCGTTCCATTTCTTCTTCCAGCTGACGACGTATGGCTTCCTTGCTGGAGACCGTCAGCGATTCGGCGGTATCGATGTCGGTGCGCGCCGCAACTGCTTCGCTGCTGCCACCTTCCGCAGCGGCAACCGGTTCGTCTCCCTCAGCGGCCTCAACCTCGTCGTCGTCCTCATCGTTGTCGACAGGGTCAGCGGTTTCATCAATTTCGTCGTAATCATCATTGGCCATCACAGCACCCCTAGCAAAAAAACTCATCTGCGCAGGCCACCTGTATAGATCAGGCTTGCGCGTTTGTCAGCGGCCATTTTCATGGCTTGTCGCCACCATTTCCAGCCTTGAGTAAAGACGGATGGCTGTGCTAGCGGCGCCGCTTTTGTGGCGATTTTTCAGGCACTTATCGCCTGCAAGTGCGAGTTCAAGAAATATCAATCAGATAGAAATGGATGTCGGTGTTTTTCCTGAGCTGCCTAAGGCATTCAGCGGGCGATGAAGTGACGGATATTTTCGACCGTTGTATCCAGCAAGCGCTGGCGGGCAGCACGGCTGACCCAGGCGCAGTGTGGGGTGATGAGCAGATTGGGTATGTCGCCGCTGAGCAGTGGATGACTGGCCGGCGGTGGTTCTATGGAAAGCACATCCAGCCCGGCGCCACCAAGCTGGCCGCTGCGCAGTGCCGCAGCCAGTGCGACTTCGTCCACCAGGCCACCGCGCGCGGTATTGATGAGCAGGGCGCCGGGTTTCATCTGCGCCAGGGTCTGGGCATTGATGATTTTTTCCGTGCGCGCGCTCAGCAAGCCGTGCAGGCTGATCACATCCGAGCGTGCCAGCACGTCCTGCAGTGCTGTACGTCCTGCTTGCGGGCCAGCCTCGCCTTCAGCCACCAGCACCTGCATGCCGAAGGCCTCGGCCAGCGTGGCGACGGCACGGCCAAGTTCGCCATAACCGATGATGCCCAGGGTGCTGCCGGCAAGATCGCGCACCGGATAGTCGCTGAGGCAAAAAGACGGACTCTGAGACCAGCGTCCGTTGATGGCATCACGCGTGTATTCCTGCAGCCGGTTGCTGAGTGCCAAGAGCAGTGCAAAGCTGTGTTGCGCAACCGCCCGGGTGCCATAAGACGTGACATTCATCACGCGTATGCCGCGTGCGGCGGCAGCGGCTGTATCAATATTGTTGGTCCCGGTGGCGGTCACTGCGATAAGACGCAGCAGCGGGCAAGCGTCCATCACGGCGGCATTGATCACGACCTTGTTGCTGATGGCGATAGCGGCATTTTCCAGACGTGCAATGGTCTCGGCAGCGTGGGTGCTTTCATGTAGCACTAGATCCAGCGGCAGGGCATGCAGGCCGGAGAGATCCAGGTCAGCGGGATTGAGGCTGGCGTAATCCAGAAAGACAGCTCTTGAGGTCATGGGCATTTCTCGGCAATGGCGTCACGAATTTGCTGCTCATACGCCGCTCTTTCCGCGCCATCGATATAACGGATGCCGCCGCCGTCTTCTTCGCTGTTTCTGCGGAACAGACGACGACCGTCCATGCTGCTTTGCCGCGTACGCAAGGAGTTGCACTCGGCTTCACGTTTCATGCGTTCATTTTCAGCACTCAGCCTCTCCTGCTCGCGCAGTTCAGCCTCCTGCTTCATGACCTGCAATACGCGCTGCTGTCTTTCTTGAGCCGATGCAGGGGCGCCATTACCGCTGTCACTGCTTGCTTTGCGGCCGGAGGGGGATTGCGCAGAGGGTTTCGGCAGGGTGTTGACCTTGGTCTTGTTGCCGGGTTCTTTGTCGCTGAAATGAGTGCGGCCGTTTTCGTCTTGCCACTGGTAAAGCTCGGCAAAAGCAGGCGCGGAAAGCAAAAGGACAAGCAGGCCGAGAGGAATGGTTTGCATGACCGGTTCCTGTGCAATCGGGAAAATGGCAGCCCAAAAAAACAGGCGGCCGGGGCCGCCTGTGCACATCGCTTTACTGCAGCGTTTCTGCTTCCGGTTGCTCGGCACGCTTGCGCTGTGCTTCGGCAAACACGGCATCGAAATTCACGGGCGCCAGCAGCAGCTGAGGGAAGCTGCCGCGTGTTACGACATCGGAAACGGTTTCACGCGCATAGGGGAAAAGCAGATTGGGGCAGTAAGCGCCCAGAAGCTGGGCCATCTGCGCCTCAGGCACGCCATCAATCAGGAAAATGCCGGCCTGTTTCACTTCCACGAGGAAGGCCACGGCATTGTCGTTTTTCACGGTAACGGTGAGTGCCAACACCACTTCGAAATTCTTGCCATCCTCCAGACGGCTGGCGGAGGTGGACAACTCCACATTCACTTCCGGCTGCCAGGGCGCGAGAAACGTCTTGGGGGCACTGGGTGCTTCGAAGGAAAGGTCCTTCACATAAATGCGCTGCAGCGCGAACTGGCCCTGGGCCTGTTGTTGTTCTGACATGATGCAATCCTTTTGGGGCGGGTAACAGGCGGCCGGCAAGCCCCCTGTCTGCCGGCCGCGCAAAAGACAAGGTTCAGGCGGCCAGCTTGCTGTCCAGCTGGCCGGCACGCTCCAGTGCATAAAGTTCGTCGCAGCCGCCGATGAATTCATCGTTGATGAAAATCTGTGGCACGGTACGCATGCGCGTGCGTTCCACCAGGGCCATGCGCGCAGCGTGATCGCGGCTCAGGTCGATTTCCTCGAATGCCGCGCCTTTCTGCTTGAGCAGTTGCTTGGCACGCACGCAATAGGGACAGACCTGGGTGGTGTAGACAACAACTTTTGCCATGACGGCTCTCCTCGGGCGCCCCTTATTTTCGCGCAAGCGCTAATGGAGGCGTCACTTTTTTACCAGTGGCAGCGACTGGCCTTTCCAGTTGCTGATGCCACCTTCGAGTTTGTAGACCTGGGTGAGGCCGGCGGCTTTCAGCTTCTGGCCAATGGAGCCGGCGGTCTGCCCCAGGTTGCACACGATCACAATGGGGCGCTCAAGATCCTTTTTCAATGCAGGCAAATTTTCGTCGATGCGGCTGACCGGAATGTTTTCGCTGCCGGTGATATGGCCGGTCTTGAAGTCGGCGGGGTCGCGTACATCGATGACACGGGCATTCTGCCGGTTGACCAGTTGCGACAGGCCCTGCGGGCTGACCGACTTGCCGCCACGGGCGAATTCATTGATGAGGAAGGCAATGGCGACGACCACGAAGGCGCCGGACAGCAGGTAATGGTTGAGCAGGAATTCGAAAAAGCGATCCATGGTGCGGGACTACGGTTGGTAAAACGGGCCGGCAGTATACCCTTTATGACGTTTCCGGTGCTCTGGCACCGGAAACACGCGGCGGCCGGAGTGAATCCGGCCTTGCTCCGCCGCAGGCGCTT
>JACCDZ010092461.1_pt1 | contig 23743 bp, 25 predicted proteins | sample 7449551 | NCBI WGS metagenome assembly JACCDZ01 (sample SAMN15323452, study PRJNA562643) | freshwater metagenome | isolation source: river surface water | place: USA:Blue River Watershed | collected 2017-08-18 | reverse complement strand
GGGTGGACGAGGCCAAAGAGGGTCCGCTGATTCAGCAGGTTGATGTTGCTTTGCCGCCTGAGCGCAAATCTAAGCCTAAGCGAGCCATAATAGTGTTGGTGGCGGCTTTTGCAGGTTTGTTCTTGGGTGTGTTGGTGGCGTTTGTCAGGCGTGCCATGCGAAAGGCTGCTGAGAGTCCTGAGACGAGCGGACAAATTGCAAAGTTAAAGGCTGCTTGGCGGTTGAAGTCTGCTTGATACGAAGATTTAGCAGACTTCAGCTCTACTCGACCGTGCAATTTGGGTTCGTTTTGTAAATTTTGGCCTTGATGGTTTAGCCATTTCCTAGCGCCTTCAATGTTTTGATCAATTGATTGCTTGATCGTTTGTAGTATCGAACCGCATTTTTTGCGTCACGCACAGCATTGCGTTGCTGGCGGTTGTGCAGTTTTATCCAGTCGCGATACATAGCCTCTTTGATACGCGCAACTTTTTTGACATCCCTCGCAGACACCTTGCCCGTGAAAAACAGCTCGTCTTGGATCATCTCATCGAGCATGTCAATTTCCGGATACCGCTCCCTAGCCTTTTCGTCTACGACTTCTGGCGTTAGCTCGACTTCAGGCTCTTGCCACTTTTTAAATACGGCCAACTGATGCACCTGATTACGCTCGTAATCCATTAATTTGGCGATAAGTTCTTTAGATTGCTCACCATCTAATCCGTCAGATCTTAAAAGCTCACAAAGTACTTTGAGATTGACGCCATTGGCGATCAAGTCAACCGGCAAATTCAACCCGTGCTTTATTGCATTGAGCGAGGAAACTACGCGCCCTTTTTGGGTTTTAGGCCCCGTTGAACGGCTCGCGTTACGCCTGTTTGCCTGACGTTTTAGTGGGCTTGTCATGAACGATGGCCTCCACCTCTACCGCCTCAAGATCTCGTCGCAACAGTTCGTTTTGCAACTGCAACCTCTCAATGTGAATCTTGCGATTCACCAGCGCCTCGTAAGAAGACTGCAGGCCATTGAGTGTTTTGATACGCAGGGCGATTTGCTCATCCACTTTAGAAAGCTGCTCTCGACGGGCGGCCATGGCCTCTTGGGTCAAAATTTCTAAGGTGTAGTTGTACTGCTCCATAGTCTTGACCAGCACGGGATCATCCAACTTGTTATCAAGCAATGTTTGAGTGATGTGCGCCGTAGCTTTTGTTAACTTTGTCTCAAACCTATCTGCGACAAGCAGGCTCGCCATAGCACGCACGATGGATGCTCGCTTAAAAGACTCGTACCGCCGTATTCACCACAGGCAATCAAAGATTTTTTCTGCGAGATAAATCTGAAGCGGCGTTGTTGCTCGAAGCTCAACAATCGTGACCTGCAAACCGGCCTTGTATGCATCAACAGGCTCACTCGGAAGCAACGGCGAAGTCGCACCTATCAACTGGCTGATTTGTGAAAAAGGAACAACCTGCTCGCCCTCATTTGCTTTTTTGGTCATTTGACATCCGTTTGATTAACCTGGGATGTTTTGCCAACAAGGCAAACTCCAGGGGCATTCTCCGTAGAACCAATGAACTCAATGCCAAACGACTCAAGGGATGCTTGCAGCGCCAACAAAGTTCTTGCGTGCGCTGGAGGTAGCCCATCGACCGCTTCTAAGCGCTTAATTGTGGCGACACCTACTCCTGAGTGCTGAGATAACTGCAACACTGACATTCTCAACATTGCGCGTGCTGCTCGAATTTGCTGACTTGTAATCACATCTAAATAGCCATATAATTGGCTTTTTGGTATCGTTTATTGAACTTGAGGTTATATGCATATTACTTCGTCAGCACAACTCGCACAACTGCTTGCTCACATCGAGGGCGCCTATGCCCCGAACACCATTCGAGCCTACAAAGCTGATATGACTGAATTCATTCGCTACTGCTCTAAAAATTTGACCTGTGCGCTTCCAGCCGCACCAGTAGACATTGCCAAATTTTTGCTAACGACCATGTCAAATGGGATTAAGTCAGCAATGATCCGCAGAAAAGTAGCCTCGATCAGTGCAGTTCACCGGCTGTCCAACTTTGAAGACCCAACCAAACATCCGGAGGTCAAGCTTTGTGTGCGCAAAATCAACCGACAACTCGGAAGCCGCTTTGATCAAGCTTACCCAGTCACACGCAATATGCTGGATAAGTTATTGGCCGTTTGTGGCGATGATTTGAGGGGTTTGCGTAACAAGGCACTGCTTTTACTTGCCTACGATTCCATGAGACGCAGAGCAGAACTGGTTTCATTACGTGTCGAAGACATCCAAATGAGCAATGAAGGTAAGTGCTCCATTTTGCTTAGGAAAAGCAAGACGGATCAGACCAGCTCAGGTCATTGGATACATCTATCCCATGAGACAACCATTGCATTAAAGGTCTGGTTGCAAACTGCAAAAATCAATGACGGCTTCATGTTGAGAGGGATCCATACAGGTACCAGAATCTGTCCTTAACTTGGGGCCAGTCAAGTTAGCCGCATCTTCAAATCTCTGGCAAGATATGCCAACCTCAATGATGAGGTCGTTAATGGCATAAGCGGCCACTCCATGCGCGTGGGGGCGGCATAAGACCTATTGGTGAAAGGCGCGAGCTTGCCTCAGATCATGGTCAAAGGTGGCTGGTCAAAAACTGACACTGTAATGAGATACATCGATAAGGTTCGGCCAAATAACTCCATGTTTTAAACACGTCACCCCATTAGTACTCACCTAGGTCAAGCCTGTAGGAATTCGAAAAAAATTCGTTCAAAAATGAACAAAGCAGGAATTAATGTCTAGAATCCTTATTAGATCAAGGCGCTTACGCCATTTGTTCCAGCTACTAACACGCAGCTGGAACGGCGGTAGCGTGGTCGATTCAACAAAGACATGCCGACCAAACAGACGCAGACGCAGACGCAAGAGGATACTTACTTTCGCGTGCTTCGTATTTTAAACGAAAACCCAGATCTCACACAAAGGGAGTTGGCTCAAAAACTGGGAGTCAGCGTTGGAAGTCTTAACTACTGTCTGAAAGCCTTAATTGAAAAAGGCTGGATCAAAATGCAAAACTTCAGTAAATCTAAAAACAAGTTTGGCTATGTATACATTCTGACTCCCATAGGTATGGCTGAAAAAGCGGCGTTGATGGGTAATTTTTTTAGACGTAAGCTCATCGAATACGAAACCCTGAAAGCAGAGATTGAGTCGCTTCAAACAGAACTTCAGAAAAGCAGCGACAGGCGACATTAAAGTACATCATGCCTTGTTTGTAATCATTTGTGTGGTACTGTCATTTATCCCGAACTGGTTTTCCGAGGCCTTTGATTTTATCTGACAACATTAGTTTGTATTGGCAAACAGACGCTGATTTACAAATACAAATTTTCATGAAAGTCTATATTATGAATTTAAAAGAAATCAAATTATCAATTATTGGTATGGGATATGTTGGACTGCCATTAGCTGTGGAATTTGGGAAAAAGCGAACTGTTATAGGGTTCGATATCCAGCAGAGTCGTATTAACGAACTCAATACCGGGTGGGATAGCACTCTTGAGACAACAAAAGAGGAACTAGCGAAAGCCGCACACCTAAGCTTTACAACCAACGTTGAAGATATTTGCAATTGCAACTGCTTCATTGTTACCGTTCCAACACCAATTGATACTCACAAGCGTCCAGACCTCACTCCGCTGTTAAAAGCCAGTGAGACAATTAGCAAGATCCTCAAAAAGGGAGATATCGTCATATACGAATCTACCGTTTACCCTGGATGCACAGAAGAAGAATGCATACCGGTATTAGAAAAACATTCCGGACTTAAATTCAACAAAGACTTTTTCTGCGGTTACAGTCCGGAGCGAATCAACCCAGGTGATAAAGAGCACCGAGTTACGACCATTAAGAAAATTACTTCAGGATCGACGCCCGAAATCGCTGATCTCATCGATGAACTTTACAACGAAATAGTGATCGCGGGCACTCACAGGGCTGAAAACATAAAGGTTGCCGAAGCTGCCAAAGTTATTGAAAACACGCAACGAGACGTCAACATTGCGCTCATCAACGAGTTGGCACTCATCTTCAACAGGATGGATATAGATACTGAATCGGTACTAAAAGCTGCAGGCAGCAAATGGAACTTCTTACCATTTCGCCCGGGTCTCGTAGGGGGGCACTGCATAGGGGTAGATCCTTATTACTTAACACACAAAGCTCAGGCGCTAGGTTATCACCCGGAAATTATCTTGGCAGGAAGACGGTTAAACGACAGCATGGGAGTATTTGTCGTGGCACAGCTTGTTAAGGCAATGACTAAGAAACGCATCCAAGTCGAAGGTGCCAAGGTATTGGTCATGGGACTAGCCTTTAAAGAAAATTGCCCTGACATTCGCAACACGCGCGTCGTCGACATAATCTCAGAGCTAGAGGAATTCAATTGCATGGTTGATGTGTACGACCCATGGGTAGCTTCTGAAGAAGCCCAGAGAGAATATGGCATCACCCCTATTGCGAAGCCCAGTGGCGGACAATACGATGCAATTATTTTGGCAGTCGCTCACCAACAATTCCGATCAATGGGAGCTAATGCAATTCGTACTCTAGGCAAAAAAAATGTGGTACTTTTCGACTTGAAATATATTCTTTCGAAGGAAGAATCTGATATGAGGCTCTAATTCATGCAAGCTTACGAATCTCTTAAGCAAGAACTGCAATTAACACCAAAAACTTGGCTTGTTACTGGCGTAGCTGGCTTCATTGGCAGCAACTTATTAGAAGCTTTGCTTAAGCTCAACCAGCATGTTGTCGGGCTTGACAACTTTAGTACCGGCCACCAGCGTAACTTGGACGAGGTTAAATCTCTAGTCAAGCGTTTCCAATGGGACAATTTTAAATTAGTCAAAGGGGATATTCGAAACCTTGATGATTGCCGTTCTGCCTGTATTGGTGTCGATTTCGTACTTCATCAAGCAGCATTAGGATCTGTCACTCGAAGCATTGAGGACCCAATCAACACCAGCTTAAATAATATTGATGGGTTCCTGAATATGTTGATAACTGCACGCGATGCTAAGGTGAATCGTTTTGTTTATGCTGCCAGTAGCTCAACTTATGGTGATCACCCTAACTTACCCAAACTAGAAGACAAAATTGGTAAGCCACTTTCGCCTTATGCAGTTACTAAGTTGGTAAACGAACTATATGCGGATGTTTTCTCAACTACCTATGGATTTAAAAGCATAGGACTGCGTTACTTCAACGTCTTTGGTAGACGTCAAGACCCCAACGGGGCTTATGCCGCCGTAATACCAAAGTGGACAGCATCGATGATTAATAAAGAACCCGTATATATTAATGGTGATGGTGAAACTAGTCGAGACTTTTGCTATATAGAAAACGTCATACAGGCAAACCTATTAGCGGCAGCAGCAACGAAAGAAGAAGCGCTCAACCAAGTATACAACGTCGCAGTATCTGAACGCACGTCCCTAAATCAGCTCTATGAGCTATTAAATAAAAATTTAGTTAAATATTACCCTCATTATATGATAAAGAAGCCAATACACCGAGATTTTCGTTCTGGCGACGTTCGTCACTCCTTGGCTGATATTAATAAAGCAAAAGAGCGACTAGGATATCAACCCACGCACCTAATAGAAGATGGAATAAATGAAACAATTAAATGGTACTTAAGTAATGCACATGCGAAATAAATAAAAATTTCAATTTGAAAAAATGAAGAAATCAATTCAGCTCGGAGCACTTTCAGTAATAAATATCGGAATATCTTTTCTTTTTCAGTGGTATATCGTAATAAAAGTAGGCCCAGGCACAGATACTGATGCATTATTTGCGGGAATGACTTTGCCTCAAATGATAATAACCATTGTAAGTGGTTCACTTATGGGAGTTATGGTTCCCCTGCTTGCCGGAGAAGATAAGCAAAGACAGAAAAATGATGCTTGGAGTTTCTTTATTATTGTAGCCTGTTTATTCGGCCTACTAAGTGGTATTTTATATTTAACAGCATGGCTATGGATACCACTAACAGTACCCGGTTTCGATCATGCGGCTAAAGAACTCACGATTAAAATCGCCCAAATTCAATTAATTGGAATGTTCTTCACTGCCATAAATGCAGTCCAATGGGCTACGTCTTATTCGCAAGAAAAATTTATTTTGTCTGAAATAGCCCCCATTATTTCTGGACTTATCTCTGCAGTAATTTTAGTTTGGTTGTTACCGATTTACGGCGTGATTGGAGCTGCCTGGAGCACAGTCTTGAGAGTAGTTATCCAAAGTTTATTACTGATGCCAGCAATGGGCAGACCGCATTTAGATAAAATTTTCAATTCAACTGTACAAACTGCTTTCTATCGCATGAAACCTATTTTAATAGGATCAGTATATTACAAAACAGACCCTTTTATTGAGCGATATTTATTGTCATATTCAAATAACGGAGATCTATCACTTTATTACTTAGCTCAGCAAATATACAGCAGTCTTAATCAGATTATAAGCAAAGCAATTTCTTCGCCATTGGTGCCGCGACTGAGTTCCTTGTATAAATTAAATAATTTCAAGGAATTTCAACGCATTACTTTTGAAAAATCGAAGCAAATAACTTACATCAGCATTGCAATGCTAGTTATCCTGCTGGTACCTGGGTTTGAATTTTTCATGTTTGTGATTACTTATTTAAATCTTAAATTCAACAATTTTGATCAGCTACGTTGGATTTTATTATGTCTAAGCGGGGTATTCCTCTTCGGGGCAGTTGGTCAAATTTTTTCTAGCTCGCTATATTCAATTGGAGACACACATTCTGTTGCCAAGATATCTGTAATTACATATTCAGTTTATGTGCCGATTAAGATTGTATCTTTTTACACATTTGGAATAACAGGTCTTGCGGTGTCCACTAGTATACTTTATGTATCAGATAGTTTAATAATGGCATATGTGATACAAAAGAAAATCAGAAAAGCATATTAGGTTTGTCAATTTTTTTCAAGGAGTAATTATGACATTTAAACCAATGAATGAATATCCGTTGCTTGATCCAAAAGATGGTATTCCATTGTTTTATCCGCATGTACCTGAGGGTGCAATTGAGGAAGTAGCAGACACTTTATCAGGACGGTGGATAGGGCAGGGCCCGAAAGTTGATGAGTTTGAAAGCAAACTTAAATCAATGTTTTTAGGAGATCATTGCGCGTTATCTGTAGGTAGTGGGACTGATGCGCTTCATTTATCTTATATCTTATCAGGCGTGAATAAAGGAGATGAGGTAATTGTGCCATCATTTACGTGTACGGCAACGAGTATACCTTTGCTTTATATTGGTGCGATTCCAGTTTTCGCTGACATTGATCGTGATACTATGAATATCTCACCAATAGATGTTGAGTCAAGAATCACATCAAAGACTAAAGCAATTGCTTGCGTGGATTATGGTGGAGTACCATGCGACTATGATGAATTGAATAGAATTTGCAAAAAGTATAATTTGAAATTAATTTCAGATGGGGCGCATTCACTTGGATCTAAATATAAAGATCATTATGCAGCTCAGGAGTCTGATTATACTATTTTTTCTTTTCAAGCAATTAAGACATTAACAACAGGTGACGGCGGATTAGTTGCTATTAAAGATTCAACACAGCTCGAGCTTGCTAAGAAGTTACGATGGTTTGGAATTGATAGAACTGCGAAACAAGGAGGCATTTGGGAAAATGATATCGTTGATATTGGCTACAAATATCAAATGAATGATATTGCAGCAGGAATTGGTCTAGCCGGATTAAGATCCATAAATAAAGTTATTGAAACACGTAATAATCTATTTAAATTATATGAAAAAGGGCTCAATTCTAATGATATCAGAATTGTTGGAAAGTCCGCATCGGATAAGTATTTCAATAGTTCATGGTTAATTACGATTATTGTTAATGGTGACCGTTTGGGATTAATGAAAAAACTTCGCGAGAATGGAATTGAGTCTGCACAAGTGCACTACAGGAATGATCGTTATAGTATTTTTGGCGGTAGAAGAGAAGACCTACCGGTAATGGATGAACTGGAAGATAGATATCTTGTATTACCTCTTCACACTAAAATCGGCGCAGAACACATTAATCGGATTTGTGAAGTAATTAACGCAGGATGGTAAAAACTGTCTTTTTTATACTACCCCCTGACATTACTATGCCCTCTACACATGTCAGGGGCTTCTGCCTTAATGGATTTGCACCTCTAAATTATAAATTTGTATACGTCTACCCTAAAATCAGCAAAACTAACACAAATTCTATTAAGACGATTTTTAATTTTCTAAGATATGCATTATTAATATACAAAATTAAATCAGATAAAAAAAACGATTTACTATATTTTATAAAACCTTCATCAGTCCTTCTATTGGCATTATGTAGGTTTGTATACAAATATAAAATTTTTATCGATGTAAATGATCCTTTGCATCTAAGAGAGCACTTAGGTAGATTTTCAAAATTAAAATTTATTTGCATGGCAAACATTTCAAATGGAGTAGTTTATGAGTCATTAGAGTATGAAAATCACACTCGGAAATGGCATAAAAATTTAAAAACAATTATTGAAGACACGCCTCAATTTGAAATTTCATATATCAATTACAGTAGAAGAGCAAATAATGTTGTTTGGTTTGGATCACCAGCAACCTCCAATCTATTAATTAATTATATAGATTTTTTAATAAAATTTAATCAGGCCGGTTTTGGTATTATACTATTAGGCGCAGATAAAAAGGTTCAGGAAGTCTTACAAAGAAATTCAGTTGAATTTAATTCAATTGATAAATATGATCACGAAATCCTGTTAGAAGAACTTTCCAAAAATTTATTGTCATTTGTACCTATGCAAAATATTGAGGCTTATAGTTTACGTGGTAATTTAAAAGCGAAATTTTCCATGGCATCTGGATGTATAACAATCGCATCAGATCTTGAAATGCATACAAGATTGATAGATCAAAATGAGACTGGATTTGTTTTCAAAAATTTTAATGATTTTTCAAATATATTAGACTACATCTCCAAGTCAGACAACAAAAAATTAATCGAAACAATTGGATTTTTGGCTAACCAAAAAATTATGAATAAATTCAACAGGAGTAATCATGCTCGAAAAATTTGTAAATTCTTTGAAACAGCCGATCAATAAATATAATTTTGCAATCAACGGCATTTCAAAAAAATGTATTAATGTTGGTTGTGGAAGTGACAAAAGGCTATTCTGGATTAATTGTGATTTGCACCCTGCAGATGAATCAATAACTCATCTTGATATTACTAATGCGAGTGATTTGCAATGGTTAGAGAACCAAAAATCAGACATTATTGCTTGCAATCATGTAATTGGATATTTAACAATTGCTCAGGCAGAAAATTTTTTTCTTGCTTGTTACAAATCTCTTAATCTTGGTGGCACTTTAATTCTTGAATTTCCCGATATAAAAAAAATATCCAAAGCAATTCAAGATCTTGATTATAGCTCCACAACAATTGATTACGAATATGTTGAATTGATTAGGGCAATTTATGCTTATGACCAAGAGGATGCAATGTCCATAGATTTTAAATTAAAAACATATATAACTGGCTGGTCTGATGATTATCTTATTCATAGACTAAAGTTAGTTGGATTTACGAAAATATTGATAAAAGAACCTCAGACACATGAGGGTAGAAAATATCGAGACTCAAGAGTAGAGGCCTTTAAATAAATTTAAGATCTTTATTCTTCACGATATACAGTTCTTAACAGTATTAGTAACACCTGAATCCATAGTCTGTTTGGAAAATTTTTTTAAATTAGAAATTTGATAATTGATATGGTCATGACTTCCGCGACATTTATAGAATCTATATGAGAATCTGCGCTGAGCGCCGTCAAAAGCTTGACCTAAGGACAAGGCTTCATTTTGTCAAACGGACATACTGGGCAGTTGTGTCGCGAAGTTTACACGGGATTCTGACATAAACGCGACCAACTCTTCCATTTGCAAAAGCCTACTCAAGCCACTTTCCACAATCGTGAACAACACTCATAGAAACGGCATGGCGCAGAGCTAATAGATGTTTAACAGCGCAAAACTTGCTAAGCGGCCAGACTCCGAAAAATTTAGCGAAGCATTACAAATGCTCAACAACTTCAACTCCTATTATCCAGATAACGCTTTAGGATGTGTACGCGACAAGCTTTTTAAGAATAATACGAGTCATGTATTATTCCGTTACAAGATAAAAGCTTGCAGAGCAATGGCGTAATTTAATTATCTGCTTATACCTAACATGTCTGATTTTATTGTATATACCGCACTATTTGGTAATTACGATGAACTTTCACCTAAAAGGTTTGATACCCCAATTCAATTCGTATGCTTTACTGATAATAAAGAACTTTCAGTGGAGGGGTGGGAAATTAGATATGTTGATTCAACCCTTTTGAATCCAAGAGACTTAAGTCGTTTGGTTAAGTTCAAGCCACATGAATTTTTACCAGAAGCACAATACACATTATATGTTGATGCAAATATAATAATAAAAAAAGACCCTATGTATATATTTATAAAATATTCGAAAATTTCCTCGATTGCAATTCCGAAACATAGAATAAGAAACTGTGCTTTTCAAGAAGCCTTGGCCTGTATTGAAGCCGGCTTAATAAAACCCGTAGATTGCATGAATCAACTTGAGCGATATAACAACGAAGGCCTACCTAAATTTTTTGGATTAACAGAGAATGGGATAATTTTTCGGAAAAACACAAATAATTTAAGAATGGCAATGAATGATTGGTGGCACGAGTATTGCTGCGGGGTTAAAAGAGATCAGATTTCATTACCATACATTTCGTGGAAATGGAATCTGCCGATTTATATACTTGAGGAAACAGCTTTTAATAGAAATGAATTCTTTCAATATCGAATACATAAAACTCAACGAAGAAGTGATTTATGGGGTGCCTGTAAAGATTATATGCTTGAACGAAAATTCAAATACAAGATTCTGTATAAACTTAGTACAATTTTTAACTTAATAAATAAAATACTTAAATGAAAATTAAAACTTCAATTACAATTGGTATTCCATCATACCAACGCCCTAACGATTTAGATTATTTACTCAGCACTATTAAATCTCTGAATCAATATCCAGAAAAAATTATAATTGCAGATGATAATTCTCCTGATCAGAATAAAATCACTCAAATAATCCATCGATACATACCATTTTTTGAAGAAAATGGTGTTGAAATTTGTTACATTAAAAATCACATCAACCTTGGTTATGACAAGAATCTCAAAAATATTATTAATAATACCCATTCTGATTACTTGATGTTTATTGGAAATGATGACGCGGTTGATCCCGATTGCATTTCCGAGTTCATAAAATTCGAGCGCAAATTTAAATTTAATGCATATTCAAGATCATTTTGGAGATTTAATAATAATTTAGATACTAAATTCGGAAAATCATGGTTTCACAAAAGTAATTATGCTTTCACCCCTCACAATTCAACGCCTAATTTTTATTATAGACTCGGTGCATATTTTGGCGGCCTTATATTTAAAACTGAATGGGCGAAGTCTAAAGAAATATCGAAATTTGATGGCACCCTTTATTACCAAATATATCTCACAGCTTCCGCATTTTATGAAGGCGGTATAGGTTACATATCTTATCCCATTGTAGGCGCGAGGATTGAAGGAGTTCCACTTTTTGGCAATTCTGAATCTGAAGCAAGTGATCATTCTCCAGGTCAATATGCCGCAAAAGCCAGATCTGCAATGTGGAAATCGATTATTTCTATCTCTGAGTATATTGATATGATTTACTCTGTTAAATCTAGATCTTTCATAATTAAAGAACTAAAAACAAGAATGTCATTTCACTTATTTGAATCATACTCAAATAGAAGTCTATCAGAATTAATTGAATTATGTAAAGAACTAAATAAGCTAAAATTATTTTTTCACCCAATACCAATTCTATTATTTTTATTCGTACTCATATTTAGAAGCAAATCAATTTACTTGTTTACTTTCATAAGAAAGATTTATCAGAGATGAATTTTCCAGATCGATACATTTTATGTATAATAGCTATTTACAATCCGAATTTAATCATTTTGAACGATTTATTAGTCAAACTAAATAATAAATATATTCAAACCATAATTATTGATAACTCAAATTGCGATGAGTTCCTTGATCTGAATAATAAGGGATTTTTTGACCTTACTTACGAACGTTTAGATCGCAACATCGGTTTGCCTGCAGCTCAAAATTATGCTGTTAACAAATATTCAACCTTGAGAAATAATTTTATTATATTTTTTGATCAAGATAGCTCAATTAGTGAAGAAACGATCCCTAACCTGCTAAATAATTATAGCAGATTGAAAAATGCTGGTATTAATGTAGGAGCAGTTGGCCCACTATTATTCGATAAAGCAGCAAAATGTTACTACCCAGTATTTTCAGATCATTCTAAAAAGGTTATTCATATTCAAAATGAAGCTGATCCAATTAAAGTCTCATATCTTATTTCTTCTGGCACGCTAATTAAAAGAGATACTTTACTATCAATAGGACTTATGCTTCCAGAATATTTTATTGATTATTCCGATATAGAATGGTGTTTTAGATTAAGTTATAATAATTTTGAGATTTATGTGATCCCTTCATCAGTTATGTATCATTCACCTGGAGATACTATAATAAGTATATTTGGCAAAATACTCCCATATCATTCGCCTTATAGAAAATATTATCAAGCTAGAAATTTATTTCATATGTTAAGACTAAGACATGTTCCAAGTTGGTGGAAGCGGAAAGAAATTGTTTCGCTATTGTACAAATCAATTATTTATTTTCTCCATACTAATTACAAAATAAAGTTTTTAAAGTACTTATTTATGGGATTGTTTGATGGTTTTCGCTCAAAATTTAGAAATGAGGTAGTTTAATATGTCACTTAGCTACTCTTGTAGAATCTGTAACTACAATTTAAATGATGAAGTTTATCACCCAAAAGAAATGATGTATGGACTCCGACAGAGTTTTACATATTTTAAGTGTAAATCATGTGGCTGCCTCCAAATCTCCGAATACCCCAACAATGTTGAAAAATACTATAGTGATGGTTATCATTTAAATACAAATAAAAGATTCATTAATAAACTCAAGGATTTTTTGTTATTGAAGCGTGACAAATTCGAAATGACTGGCAAGGGTTTATTGGGCTACCTCGTTAGCATTATAATTCCTCAACCTGGTTTCCGTTTTGTTTATAAATTTTTAGAAGATAAAAAAAGCTCAAAGATTTTAGATGTAGGTTGCTCAACTGGTAGATTTTTACTTAGCCTAAGACGTCTAAAATTTGAAAAATTATTTGGCATTGACCCATATATTTCTAGCAACCTATCCATCGACGGTATAGAGATTATTAAAGGAAACTTGACTGATATTGATGATACATTTGATGTTCTAATCCTAAATCACTCACTTGAGCATATGCCAGATCAAATAAATACTTTCAAAAATATATATGATTTATTATCACCAGGAGGTTTTTGCTTATTACGAATCCCGCTATCATCGTCATTAGCGTTTGAAAAATATAAAGAGAATTGGGTTCAATTGGATGCTCCACGCCATTATTATCTTCACTCTATAGACAGCATTAAAATACTCTCCAAAAAAGTTGGATTTAATATTATTGATGTAATTTTCGATTCTACTAGTTTTCAATTTTGGGGTAGCGAAAATTATCTTAAAAATATTTCAACTAAGAACAAAAAAATTACAACATTCATTTGTAACTTACTAAACATCCGCCAACTGTATAATAAATTTTATACTTATAAGAAATTATCTTATGATTTGAATGCAAAAGCCAACGGGGATCAAGCTATCTTTTTTCTTTATAAGAGCTAATAACGGTTTTTTTTGATCTGATATCTTTCACGTCCATCACGCAAATAATAATTTTTTATCATGAAAACATTGATAAATTATATCCATTTAAATTGCTAGATACGTTTTATGCCGATTTGGTTAAAATTTTACAGTTTTTCTATTAAAAAATTATATCTTTTAATGAAATTGATAAATAATTTAATGTAATAAATGGCACAATCTAATGTTATGCAGATCCACACCTAATTAACAGTACCTAATGCGGTACATCAGTTATTAGCATCGCCTTTGTGTAAAATGGAAGGACGCCTTTCTATATATATTCGCAATGTTCAAATACTCCTATTTCTTTGTTTCTTTTTCTATTTTGTTGTGTGCTTTATCTTTTCATAAGAAAAATAAAGAGCAATCATATATTTATATTTTATCGAGCTTTGCATTGATTTGCATTTGTTTATTCAAACCATTTGGTGCAGGTCAAGATGATTTAAATTATGTGGAAATCATTAAGACTGGTTGCACTAGTTTCAAATGTGATGATAACTTCTTATTTTTCCGTGATTTTATTTGGTTTTTCTTGATTTCAATCCATAGACATGTAGGTGAATTTGTTTCGATAAAAATCATTGCTACTGCAGCATTAACAGTCAAATTGATTTTGATTTTTAAAATGACATCCAATAAATTACTTGCATTGACTGCTTATGCTTCTTCATTTTATTTCATTCATGATCTTACCCAATATAGAGCCGGATTAGCTTCAACTTTTTTTCTTCTTTTTATCTTTTATGCCTCACTTTTGCATAGAAAATCAAGCTTAATTTCTATATTACTTTCAATTGGGTCACATATCCAAGCACTTACAATATTACTTGTTTTTTTAATGCCGAAAAAATTATCAATATTAAAGTATGCAAGGATAATCTGTATTATATTTCTTTTTTTACTTTTATTGGATCTCGGTCCAAGCATAGATAGTATTGCATCACTATCCTCTAATATTTTGGGATTCAATTATGATCCCTCATCAGATGTAGGGAAATATATTCATCTTGCTCAATCTGATCATTATTCTTTTGGCAGAATATCACTTATTGCTGTTGTCATTTCAATAGTGTTATTTTTTCTTGATGATTTTATATATAATGATGAAAAGAATAATAATAATCGTACTTATGTCAAAACGCTTAGTTGGATAAGTGTAATTACCGCTTACTTTCTTTACTTTCTATTCTCCTCTGTGATTGATGTTCAAAATCGTTTTTTTGAATTTATGATTATCCCAATTGTATTAATCTTTGGGAATTCTAATGTTTCCGCACGAAACCTAATTTGCCTAAATGTTTTCTATTTTTCCTTCTTTTTTAAATATCACGTATTGCAAACTTTCTTTTTAGATTATTATTAATTCTGCATTTGTAAATATTCCCATTATGCCAAGCAGTTATGAACGGTTTGAATCTACCCAGTCAAATTCAAACCGGGAACGGGCGGTAATCGTCCCCTAGAACCAAAGTGTGAGAAGTAGAATTTTTTCCAATGGAAGTGAGTAAGCCCCCTAAAACCCAGTCCCATCGGTATTCCTTAAACTAACAACTAGGAATACGACTATGGATATGACTATGTCTTCGTAGACTTACCAAAAGCAGCAACAAGATGAAAATAGGGGCTTCCGTCCTTTTAGGAGATGAGGATGAGGAAGTCGAAGTTCACGGAGAGCCAGATTGTGGCGATCTTGGCCGAGGGCGACGCTGGGTTACCTGTGGCTGAGGTTTGTCGTAAACACGGCATCAGTAACGCTTTGTATTACCAGTGGAAGAGCAAGTATTCGGGTGTCTCAGTCAACGAGCTGAAACGGGTTCGTGAGCTCGAGGCTGAGAACAGCAAGCTCAAGAAGATGTTTGCAGAACTAGCGCTTGAGAACGCTGCCATTAAGGACGTGCTGTCCCGAAAGTTGTAACGCCGCACGCAAAGCAAGCGGCGGTGGAGTTGATGACAACCCACCACCGTTTGTCAAAGGCCAAGGCCTGCCGAAGCGTAGGTCTGTCGCGTACGGTGTTGTACCGGCCCAAGGTGAACTGGTTGGAAAGAGACAAAGAAGTCATTGATGCTCTGAATGCCATCATCGCCAAGCGCTCGCGCTGGGGGTTTTGGAAATGCTATGAGCGCATGCGTTTGGATTGCTTGCCCTATAACCACAAGAGGGTGCATCGGGTTTATTGCGACATGAAGGTGAACATGCCTCGAAGAACCAAGAAGCGGCTGGTCACTAGGCCCGCGCAGCCTTTGATTTGTCCAAGCGAAGTCAACAACGTGTGGGCGATCGATTTCATGCGTGACACACTTTATGACGGAAGACCCTTCAGGACGTTCAATGTGATCGATGAAGGAAATCGTGAAGGGTTACGCATTGAGGTAGGGCGCTCTATTTCAAGCCTGCGAGTGACGCGCATCATGAGCGAGCTCGTTGAGTTCTACGGCAAGCCAACGGCGATTCGGCTAGACAACGGCCCCGAGCTAACCGCTGAATCGTTCACAGCATGGGCCAAGGAGGAAGGCATCGAGCTTCGTTTCATCCAGCCAGGAAAGCCCAATCAAAACGCATTCATTGAAAGATTCAACAAGAGTTTCAGAGAAGAAGTGCTCAACGCCAATTTGTTCAACACGCTCTCAGAGGCTCAAGAGGCTGCTGAGATCTGGTTAACAGACTACAACGAGTACCGCCCACACGAGTCCTTGGGAGACGTGTAACCGGCCATGTTCAAGCCCAGGGTGTTTCAACCGGAAACCTCTACATTCAATTTGTAGCCTTGACAGGTAAGTCTACGGGCCCACAGGCCTGATTCAAAGACTGTGATGGCGCAATTGCAAGCTTGGTTCAATGACTACAATTCTAACCACCCGCACAGCGCGTTGGGCTATTTGCCACCAACACTGTTCAGGGAAAAGCAATCGGTAAATTAAATATACCGGCGGTACTGGGTTACGGGGTCAAGACCATACCAATTACCCCAATGCTTACCATACCAGCCACCCAGTGCGCTGGGCTCCTTGCCACTGACACTGTTCAGGCGAAAACAATCTGTAAGTGAAATATTCAGTCGCTACTGAATTACAGAATCAGAACCAATTTTCCAAAGGAAATTTATTTTGAACAATCCATTTATTTCGCTTAAAAGACGCTTACTTCTAAATCAATACAAGAAAACCGATTCAATTTATGTTAAAAGCATTGGCAAATACAACATTAATAGTGAATCAAAAATCATATTTGATCTTTCAGATGAAACGTTTGTACATTTAGGAGATGCGTTATTTTTCATTCCTTTGATTATATTCCTATCTTCAAAATGCAATACATTTATATTCATCCCAAAATCTAAAAAGAATTTTTATCTTGATTTGATGTCTGATATAAATATTGAAATATTCGATGAATTAGATAATTTTCGTAATGATTTTGATTTATTGATTACTGTGCCGTATTGTTTACTTTCAGAAAATCAATCTATCAGGGCAAATATATCTGTCGGCCTGGGGCACTCGAACTCATTATCCAATATTCCTTATCCAATTTATTTGGCATTCCAATTCGCTACATATTTCTTTGAAGAAGAACTAATTTCAGATATTGAATCCCAATATTTCTACTGGTCTTCTAATCTTAGGAATAAGAAAGAAAATATTGCAAATGAAAACTCACTTCCCTCTTTTACCCAGGGGAGTTACTTTATAGTTTCACCATTTGTTGGTAGTGGTAAATTTAGAGATTTCTTCAACTTGCAAAGATCTAAAATTATTGCTTATGCAAAATGGTTGAACTCAATTGGCTATACTCCAATATTAGTAGGATCTGCTAAAGACAATTTAATTATTGATTCTGACTGGATTGATCTTCGAGGGTATCCACTTGATTCTATTGCCACTGCCGTGATGCATAATAATGTGAAATTTGGCATCGGTTTTGATAATTTTTGGATGCATTATTTTGAATTGAATCGAAAAAAATATTTAACTAAATTTAGAGGTAGATTATTGAAAAAGTATCGTGATATTCACTTTTTCTCCGTAAACAAGTCATTCGGAAACTCTGCAAAGTGGTATATTTTATAAATTTAAAAATCTAGTTTATTCATAAGCTCCCCCGTAGACTTACCTGTCAAGGCTACAAATTGAATGTAGAGGTTTCCGGTTGAAACACCCTGGGCTTGAACATGGCCTTGGGCGGACTCACCCCTAAGCAGCGATTGGCCATGACTGCTTAACGTTTCTAGTTCTGCACCTCTTACAAAAAGCGAGGAATACCAATACCATGACACTTTTTCTCTCCAATCTTGAAGAGCATATCCACTTGTTCGAAAACCTTCATTATCTTAATTTCAAAGTTCAGACTGCTATTAATATATGTGCTTTAGCAGTTCAAAAAAACGGCAAGTTAATGTTTTGTGGCAATGGCGGATCTGCAGCAGACTGCCAACATCTCGCAGCAGAATTTACAGGGCGCTTCATCAATGATAGAAAACCACTGCCTGGACTTGCACTCTCTACAGACACCTCTGCTTTGACCTGCATCGGCAATGACTACGGCTTTAATGATGTATTCCTTCGACAAGTACAAGCTTTAGGCAAAGAGGGTGATTGTTTAATTGGCATTTCAACCTCGGGAAACTCAGAAAACGTACTTCGTGCTTTTGTTGCAGCCAAGGAGTTAGGAATCAAGACCATCGGTCTTTTAGGTAGGGATGGAGGCAAACTAGCACCGTTATCAAATGTGGCCATAGTCGTCCCAAGCGATGTAACTGCACGCATTCAAGAGGCTCACATTTTGATTGGCCACACCATATGTGGCGGAGTAGAACAAGCCCTGGGATTGGCCAGCTAACTCCTGATATCGAACTTACTTCAAAAGCAACTTCGGCGTTTCGAACCGCACCAGCTTTGCGTAAATCATCACATAAAAAGCAGCAAACATAAGCATAAATGACAGCAATGCTGCAGTATTGTGAGCGAACTCATAGGCAGCTACCGAGTTAAGAATCGTCAGTGTCCAGAGGTAAGGTGCAACCTTGTAATTGCTGGTCACTACGCGCCTAAATAACAAAGTGTGTAAATGCAAACTGTCTGGATGCCCCATTGGGTGTGAACGAACAAACTTACGCCGATACATACTGAAGAGTGTTTCGACAATTGGGTACAGGCCAACCAAAAGTGGTGCCATAGGAGAAAAGTTGGTGCAGCGGTTGACGATCATGAGGCCTAACTCTATGACCCAAAAGCCCAAAATATAAGCGCCAGCGTCACCCAGAAAAATTTTGCCCAACGGCCAATTCCAAAAGAAAAACCCCATTACTACCGCGAAAGTAATGAGACACAAATTGACCATCGTCCAGTCTGAAGCTTGATGAGCTAAGGCAGCTAAACCCAGCAAGACCAAAGCCATGGTTCCGCTTGCTAAGCCATGGAATCCATCAATGATGTTCGTGGCATTGATGAAGCCGGACACGACCAAAACCGTTAAGCCGATGAAGATAGGTTGCATTTGCAACAAATAGTCGATCCAAAAGATATCTGTTCGGCTAACACCAATTCCGAGCACAAATAAAACAAAGACTGATGACGCCATGGCCAGAACCAAGCGCATTGCTGGAGAGACTCTGTGTGTGAGGTCTTCAATCAGACCTCCTGCAAAGACAGGGATGCAGGCAATGAGCAGCCACCCCCCCAGTGAAGCAACTTCGGGCATGGATTTGACGGACAGTGCCACGGACACAAAGAATCCAACAATCAGCCCCATGCCGCCTAAACGAGAGGTGGTCTGGGTGTGGAATTTTTGAACGCCTTCGTCTTTATCATGCCCAAAGCTGTGCTGCATTGAAAAATGCCGCACTGCACCAGTGGCCAAAAATGTGATCACAAAGGCGGCAACAATTGTCCAGAATGCAGACCAATCAAACATAGTGAATTACTCTATTTCTTGCTGTGTTCACGAATAGATGCAATCAGTCTGTGCAAATTGGCCTCAATAGAGCCGACATCACCGCGGTCATAATCACCCACATCGGTGTTTAGGCCATGACGAATGGTTGGGTATAGGCCGTACCCGGGTTCAATGTAGTTGTCCTTTTCTTGTACCTTGGTTTCTAGGCCCAAAGAGTATTGATCTCTGCCACGAATGGTAACGGGGCCAAGTGAGTACGATTCTTTAGGACCAATTGGCATAGTGATGCTAAAGCCTGCAAAAGCACGTTTGTTAGGTGTTTGGAAGTTACCAGGACCTGTTTTACGGTAAAAAAAGCGGATACGATTGTCGCCAAATGTATGGCTGGACATCACTTGGTAGCCCTCGTCGTTGTTCAAGAAGCGTCCTCTTGTCATAGATAGTGCCCAAAACCCAGGACGCACAGCATACCTGGCAGTGACGAAAGATGGGTTCAGTTGTTCAAACCCGTAAGACATAGTCTGTTTGTAAGAGCCTTTCGTGGCACTCAGCTTCCATTTGCTGTCAGTAGATGTCCAAACTGAATTGAATGTGGTGCCAGAGGTTGATGATGACAGGGCACCATGCGCAGCTTCCACCCACAGGTTCTTGTAAACGGGACGCGTGTAGGTAAACATACTTGCACCACGGGCAGTTTTTTCACCCAGGCCCACGCGCCTAAAGTAGTGGTTAGGATTTTTGAAATCATCCGTTTCAGTGACCAACCGGGTGTGGTAGCCCTGCCATGAAAGGCCTTTGTATAGCGGCACTTCCACACCCGTCGAGATGCCGACAGAATAGTCGTAAATACCAAACTCGGACCCTACGGTATATGAAGCGCTGGGGCTTAGCTCTATGTCTGGGCGCAAAAATTGTGTTGCGGTGTTTTCTGAATACCAAAGCACATGACGAAGGTCAGAGGCAATGCCTATAGGGTCGTCTTTGAAAGCAAATGGTTTTGATTCACTGCATGTACCCACGCCGTTGACAAAGTATAGAAGACAGTTGGTGTTCGTTCTGGCTTGTAGAACGGGATTCTTCAGAAAGGTTAGTGTGAAAGCAACGGGCGAATCTTTGTAGGGGCTGAGACTTTGCCATTGCGCCATCACTACACCAAGGGCATCAAGCCTGTTCTTGCGCCAACTGCGTGGTTCAGCGCGTACATGCCAAAGCTGACCATCTTTGCCAACGGATATTTCTGAAAACCCTGCACGCTCTAACGCACCCGCAAAGTCATTGGCAAACGCTCGAGCTTTGTCAGAAGCGGCCTCAATATCAGCTGTGCTTGCTGTCGTAATAGTGTGTGCAATTGGTGGCGCGTATGCAGGAGTGACGCCAACTGCTTGTGAGATAGGTGCTGCGGGCTGACCTTTTCTTTTGGCTGAGCCGTCAAGCGCATAGGTCAAGCTGACTGTCATTTGGCTGCGCTGTTGGTCGGTGTTGTTGGTGACCTTTCGGCTGCTGCTAAAGGCAACTTGCAGGTCTGGTAACACTTGTATGCGGTAGGCAAAGCCGACACGTTTTTCTCGTGTGTCAGACTCAGCCAACACTCGAAAGTTATCAAGTAGTTCAAGGGCAACGTTACCAAACTTGCCGTGCATCAAACCACCTTGAGTGGCAGTTGCAGTGCCAGCGCTGATTTCAAGTGGGCCAATATTGGCTGTTCCTACGCCATAGTATTGGCGATATAGAGTGGCAGCACCGCCGTAATCAGTCATGCCGACAGCAAAGCGGCTTTTGAAAGGAAGCTCACCCAGAGGAAGTTGGTACTTGCCACCAAAAGATAGGTCACGTGTGGTGGTTTGGCAAGTGCTGTCGTATTGGTCGCACCAAGCGTTGCCGTCATATGTGAGCCGGCCCACAGCTTCTACGCCAGAGGCAATGCCAAAGCCCAGGTTCGAGCCGCCAAACCAGCCAATTCCTGGGAAGGCTCGGCCGCGTTCAGGAATGGTGTTTGACATGCTGCCAACCAACTGACCGTAGCCAAGTACATCGGCTGTTGGTGTGTTGATGGCGCCCGTGTAGCCTGGTGGTGCCAACTGAGCTTGTGCATAAGGTGTGGCGAGCAAATGTAGGCTTATACCGCTTGCAATGAAAAAAACTCTGCGTTGCATACTTTGGAAAAGAGGCTTTTTCATTGAAAACAGGGAGAGATGAACATCAAGAAAAAAAGGGGCTCCGAAGAGCCCCTTTTGCAAGGCTAAGTATGAATTAACTGATTAGTTGCTACCAGAGCCAGAACCAGAACCAGAGCCAGAACCAGAGCCAGAGCCAGAGCCAGAGGCTTTGGTAACAGTACCTGCTGCAACGGCTGCTTTGAGTGCAGTCACAGCTGTTGCCAATTCTGAGGCAGTTGGGTTCCACTTAGATGCAACAGTTGTCACGCCCAGGGTAGCAGCTTGTGTATCAACCGCGGTCTTGAAGGTTGTGAAAGCTGTTTGGAAAGCAGTAGCTTGCGTGCTATCGATCGATGTTTTACCGTCAGAGGCAACAGTTGCTTTAGGCGTGTTATCGATCAAATTCTTGAAGTAAGCCAATGCACCGCCTGAGCCAGCAGTAGCACCAATCTTCGCAATCAAAGCTGCGTTTGCATCAGCGTTCGCAATGTCTGCAGTGGTTTTAATCACAGCTGGGGGAGCGAAGATGTTGAAATCAGAGGGCAAACCTAAGGCCAGCAAGAGGCGGGCACCACCTTCGGTGATGGTGTCGGCTGTGAGACCAGCAGGCACTGCATTGGCTGTACCCAATGCAGCTGAGTCAATTCCTGACAAGCGTGCGGCCATAGATGTCAATGGAGTCACGCCAGCTTTGGTTGCGCCAGAGGGAACGGCAGAAACCAAAACGGCAGCCGTTCCGAAAGCAGCGTCAGCGCTTGGATTGGCTTCGTCGAAGTAAGTTGCGGTTGCATTGCCTTTGACCTGGACAATGGTGATGCCAGAGTAAGAACCGATGCTGACAGATGAAGTGCCTGCGGTGGCTGCAGTTTTAGCAGCAGTTGTGCTGGTACCGGCAGTTGTTGTGCCGTTGGATTGATAAACAGTCACATCAGCTGCGTAGATAGCACCTTTAGCAGGTGTGACTGTGATCGATGATGCAGCAGGCGAACCACCGCCGCCACCGCAAGCAACCAAAACAGCTGCTGACAAACCGAGAAAAGCTGCGCCTAAGAGTCTACGCTTCATGGAAATTCCTTTGAATTCTGTTGAAAAATGAAGATACCGAAGTGTGCAAAAGGCGCACGCTTGACGAATCAGATGAAATGATACACCTTTTAGTGGGGTATTGCCAAAAATGAAAGAAACCTGAATCCTGCAAAAGTTCTCTGTTGTCACTTTGCAACAGGTCTTCGCCCCCCCCCCTAATTCCGCGGCAGATCTGTGCCTTTTGAGCACCCGTATGGTGCCTTTTAAGGGGGGGGCCAAATTCAGCTCGGGTCAGTCCATCGAAAAGTTGCACTTTGGCGAATAGGGGAGCTAAAAGGTCATCAAATGGCATAGCGGCAAGAGCTCAAACTTTGGCCAGCGCGACCTTGATGAGCTCGTTATTACTCGGTTTTATGATTTTTCGCCTTGTCAAAGGTAAATTCTTTGCCGACTGGATCCTCTGTGCCTCGTCGTTGTCGTAGATGCCCGAGAGGCTAAAAGCAAGTCGCGCACATTGGGTCAAGGCCTTGTGGCGCAGCATGCGCCTAGGGTGTGTCAGCCAGGAGATGTGTTCACCCCGCACCTCCTGAAAGTATTCTTTTACCGATACAGGAACACTTCTGTCTTTGCGGTGAATGGTGCACTCGATC
>JACCDZ010354593.1_pt1 | contig 23749 bp, 20 predicted proteins | sample 7449551 | NCBI WGS metagenome assembly JACCDZ01 (sample SAMN15323452, study PRJNA562643) | freshwater metagenome | isolation source: river surface water | place: USA:Blue River Watershed | collected 2017-08-18 | reverse complement strand
TGAGCTGTTCCCTTAAGTGGGGAAACGAACGCAACCCTCGTTGCCTGTTACAAGTGTCAGGCGAGACTGCTCCCTCACGGGAGAGGAAGGTGAGGATGACGCCAGGTCAGCATGTCCCTTGATGCCTCGGGCTGCACACACGCTACAATGGGACGCACAACGGGACGCAATACAGTAATGTGGAGCAAATCCTTATAAAACGTCCCCCAGTTCGGATTGAGGGCTGCAACTCGCCCTCATGAAGTTGGAATCGCTAGTAATCGCGGATCAGCACGCCGCGGTGAATACGTTCCCGAGCCTTGTACTCACCGCCCGTCAACTCAAGGGAGTCGGGAGTGCCCGAAGTTCGCGTTTATCGCGACCTACGGTAAGCTCGATGACAGGGAGTAAGTCGTAACAAGGCACGGCTAGCGGAAGCTGGTCGTGGAATAATTCCAATTGGACAACGCAACTATTCTTCGGAATACTGTTTGCTAATTGGTCGGTGTTATGTGCCTCAATTGAGCACATAACGAGAAATGATACTCAATTCTCTGAAATGGTATCTGACTCTAGGGTAAGACCTAGTCAAAGGTAAGGCAAAATAAAGTGTAGAAGCTTTCGATGCAACAACAAGTATTCAAAATTTCAATGTAACGAAAAAGCACACCCATTGGGTGTGCTTTTTCCTTAGATGTGATGCGTCTTAGCCTCTATATGGCGCAGTCATACCTAGTGCGTATCAAAAACGTCATCAGACGAGGCGTGCACGTGAGGAAAGACGAAACGTATTACATATACGGTGAGTTTTTCTGAACGAAGCGCAACGATGTATGAGGATTTTTTGGGACGTACTAGCGGCCACTACAGAAGGCTTCAGAGGTTCCAAAAAGGGTAACGGTAGTTGCGAGTGCAGTCTGGATGGGGGTGGAAAGGGCCATAATTTCGCTGCTACTGCGGTTTGTAAGGCTGGCACGATCAATCCCGTTAAAATGGGCCTTGGGGCCGGCTGGGACCAGCGTACTCGCAAGAAAGGCGGTTAACCGAGGAGCACGTTCTGCTGCATCAAGGCTGGCGAGTGTGATGTAGGTTTCAAGCGTCGCAAGCTCGGGTAGGGTACTTGCAGTGTAGGGGCACGTGGTCGCAGTTTGCTGCACTGTCCAGACGTTTGTTTCATCAATAGTGACGTAGGTAATGGCGGGGTTGTTAATTGTGCACATGAGCTGCATATCTGCTGCTGATGGTCCGTGTCCGTTCATCGGAAGGCCTAAGCCGTCAACCCGACTATCGGGGTGCAGATGCACGATGTGCACATTGCGTGCACCAGCGTTCAAGATACCATCAAGGACGTCGCGGTCGTAGCCAATGTAGTTGGCGCTGGTGCGGTCGGTGATGTTTTGCCATCGCTTTTGCCCGGCACTATTTTCGTAGTAGACATAGGCGGCTTGGGTACCCTCAGCGCGGGCTGCAAGCTTGAGGGTGTTTACGCCGTCAATGCAGCTCGTTGTTTGGGGGATGTTGGGTGTACTTGCGAGAGCTGTTGAAACAACGAGCGAACGGTGATACCCAGCAGCGTCTTTCCCGGTACCAAAAATAAGTTCCGCTAACGGTGCGTCACTGCCGGCAGTTCCGCCGCCGGTACTCCCTCCGCTACTTGATCCGCTACCGCCACCGGTAGCGCCGCCACCGGTACTTGCACCACCACCGGTACCGCCACCTGTGGTACTACCACCTGTTCCTGCTCCGGTACTCCCTCCGCCGGTGGTGCCGGTACCTCCGCCAGGGATAATGGCGCCGCCACTCCCAAAACCACCACCGGTTTGGCTGTTGCAGTTTTGGTCAAATATACTGAAGTAATCGGCGCAAATTGACTCACGTTCAGTGAGATCAAGGCCTTGAATAAATAGCCCCACGATAAACCAAATCGAGATCAGGAATACAAATGCGGCAATGCCATAAATCGCATTGCGTCGGCCTTCTTCGCGAGAACCATCTTCATCTCCATGAAATATGAAGTACTTTGCCGTGTTGTAGATAAAAAAGAGGAAAGCAATTGAGAAGAGGAGCGGGAGAATGACTGCCTCTAAAAAACGACTAAAGGTCACCACAAAGCCCTGGGCAGTAGACTTATCTTGGGCGAAGGCGGCATCTGGTCCAAGGGTAAATGCCACCCCGAGGGCAAACACCCAAATACATACCTTATAGAACAATTTCATACGCTAATCATACCGTACGAGCGCCCTACATACGGCGATAAATAACAGTTTGACAAAAAGCTTATAATGTGCTATTATAATAAATAGGAAAGCTAGTGCAGACGCACTGCTACAAGTGCCAAAGAGCACTGATATTTGAGAGGACGAGCTCATGGAAGACTACAACGGTTACAACCCGCAGTACGACAAAATGTCACAGAAGCCGCGGGAGGAAGCGTTTGTCGACTTCCTCGACAACGTTTCACTGCATTCGAAGGTTTGGATCGCAGCTGCGGTGGCTATCCCTGCCGTCATCGCAATCCTGGTTGGGTTCAACTGCTTGTTGCACTGAAGCCGCATTGAACCTCATATCATCAACCCCCCCCGCACGCATAGCGCGAGCGGGGGATTTCTTTTTTCAATTTGACTGAAGTCCGACTATCATCTCATGCCCAGGTACGATAGTCGGACTTCAGTCTCAGTAGGAGTTGGTGTCATTAGTTACCAACCTTTTAATCGATTGAAAGGTTTTGGTAACAACCTGGGCTACACTAAATACGCTTATTTTTGGTACGTAGCAGAACCCCTTACATTTTTAGATATTATTTGCTATAGTAGCGGGCACAAAACGAGGCTACATAGAAGCCCGTGTGCGCGCGAGCTAAGAATTGCGAGAAGCAATTCTTCCGGTCGCGAAGCGAATCACCGATGTTTACGAGGTGATAGGGTTGGCATGTTTTGTTAAAAGCTTTTGTTTCTTTAGTGCGCGCTTAGCTCAGTTGGCTAGAGCATTCGACTGATACTCGAAAGGTCCTAGGTTCGACCCCTAGAGCGCGCACTAAGGACACAAACCTACAAAAACACCTGGTTTTAGCCAGGTTTTTTTGTAGGTTTGTGAGAAAGCAAACTGCTTTGCTTTCGGTCCTTAGTGCGAGACGGAAACATGTTTTTGCTCCTTCCTGGAGCAAAAACAGTTGAGTCAGGGTCGCATGTACTTAGTAGAATTGGAGCGAAGCGATAAATTATACTTAGTAACCTGTGACCACTAAAAACGCAAAAGCTTTTTAATTTTACGAGAAGGTCCTAGGTTCTCGTCTTACAGACGCTGTTCAGGTTGTATGATATTTTCTACTAAAATATCGACAACCTTCTGAAGATTCTCCCAGAATCTTCAGCCCTAGAGCACACACACGGGCTTTTATTGTGCGCGCGAGCTGAAAAGGGAAACAGGGGACATCCGATGTCCCCTGTAACTAAATTTCACTATAAATACGTTGGTGGATTTTTAGGTTACGCGATAAACGCTTTGACGATTTCAATGGCCCCGTAGGCGATGAGGGTGTGGTGGATAGCGGTCCCAATCATGAGGGGGACCAGGATTTTTTGAAAGTGAACGCCAAGCACACCAAGGGGAATGACGATGAGTTCATTTGGTAGTGGACTAAAGGCAGAGTAGAGGAGAACAAACGGTACAACCCAGTTATGGTGATGGAGCTCTAAGTCCATAATACGCGCGTACATGCGTGGGTAGTGATTCCCGACAAACTCCTTGCTGGCAACCCCAAACAGGTATCCGATTAAGTCGGCAATAGTTGTGCCGATAACTAGGGTAATGAGGATAACGGGGAAGATTAGTCCAGCCGCGGTGAAGACGGGCACAAACGAGGCGGGCGGGATAGGGACGAAGGTGCTCAAGCCGGCAATGACACTAATAGCGAGGACCCCGGCGTACCCAAAGCGAGCGATTATTTCTTGTGCGCCGTTATTACTTGCTACGTAGTCAGCCAGAAAGATAACCACTACCATGGTGGCGGTAAGCACGGCCAGAATCAGGGATAGCTCAAATATTTTACGTCGATTGAACAAATCTGACATTTTACCTAGTGTACCACGAGTGGCTTGAGCGCCTTGACGGCGCGGGGAAATGTGATTGGATACTGAGGAGGAGCACTGATGGAGGTTGCGATGCCTAAAGGAATGCCGCCGAAGCGAACACGTCGCGAACAACGCCGGGCCCGTCCGGTCTTGGTTGTAGGTAGCGAGGGGGTTGAGGGTGTGGTGAAGCGGTTCTTTAAAGATAAGCAGTACGGGTACATTCAACCCAAGAATGGTGCAGAGCGCATCCGCTTCAACTTGATGGATGTGCCGTACAATCGCTTGAAGTGTGTGGAAGAAGAGCGGACGGTTTTCTTTACCGTCGCTGCTAAATCAAATGGTCGGTTGGTCGCGATGATTACGTGAAGTACAAGGGTAGCAGCTGAAAGCTGCTACCCTTTCTTTTTTGGTGTATTTCTACTAGTATGTTCCTATGCAAGACTTTCAGAGCTATTTTAAAGGAAAGAAAGTGACCGTGATGCGTATCGGTCTTTTGGGTCGGGGGATAGGTGATACGGCGTATATGGCAGAGGCGGGGGCGCAAATTACCGTCGTTGATAGTGCTTCTGCTGAGGTGATGCAGCCGGCGGTTGAAGCACTCGCCGGTTTTGAAAATATTACGTTTACATTTGGTCCGTATAATTTTGCCGATTTCAAGGATGCGGATTTTGTGTTGGTTGGAGCGGGAGCGCCACTTGATGAGCCGGTTTTGGTAGCGTGCAAAGAAGCTGGTGTACCGCTGAAGCAGTCAGCCGCCTTATTCGCTGAGTTATCCGGGGTGCCCATTATTGGGATTACCGGAACGCGTGGCAAGAGTACAGTGACGCACATGATTCATCATGTACTGTCGGTGACCACGGGAGAAAACATTCTGCTCGGCGGCAACGTACGTGGGTTTTCAAACCTGCAACTGTTCAATGAGGTAGGAGAAGATGCACTCTGCGTCATGGAGCTCGATAGTTGGCAACTCCAAGGGTTTGGATGGGCAGGTATCAGTCCTCAGATTGCGGTCTTCACAAACTTTATGGATGATCACCTGAATTACTACCAAAAAAATGGTGCGTCCTATGAGGATGCGATGGATCTGTATTTCCTTGATAAGGCACAAATTTTTCTTCACCAAGAGGAGAGCGGTGTCTTGGTGACAACCCCAGCAGTCTTTGCTCGGGCCCGCACGCTCGCGGGGAGCTTAGGACAAGAAGTGGTACTAGCTGATGCATCGGTCTTGCCGGAGGACATGTTGCTTTCAATGCCTGGTGAACACAATCGTTTAAACGCTGCGCTTGCGTATGAGGCACTTAAGGCTGTGGGCCTTACCGAAGAAGAAATTTTTGATGGCCTCGCATCGTTTCCTGGGGTTGAGGGTCGTCTTCAGCTTATTTCCTACGAGAACGGGGTAAAAATTTATAATGACAACAATGCCACAACACCAACAGCCACAGCGACAGGCATTGTGTCGGTCGCAAATGGTCGGAACGTTGTCTTGATTGCCGGCGGTGCAGACAAGGGGCTCGATACTGAGCAGTTAACGACGGCCATTTTTGCACTCTGTAAGCAGGTGATTCTTACGCCCGGGAGCGGCACGGAAAAGCTGGTTGCAACACTCGAGGCACAAGACCTCATTGAGCTGGTGGTACTCGTGGAAGACTTGGCGGCAGCGGTTGAGGAAGCAAAGCTGGCGGCAGAAAGTGGTGACGTAATTCTTTTCAGTCCTGCCTTTGCTTCGTTTGCACAGTACAAAAATGAGTACGAGCGCAATGATGAGTTTATGCGCTTGATGCTACCGCCAGAAGAGGAAGATGATGACCGTAGACCAGAAGATGAATAAAAAACGCGGCGCTTAAGGCGCCGCGTGGTCGTTAGGGAAGTGGAGCTATGTGTGGTCTGGCCACCATGATGACATTGCTACCGCTTTTCCCAGCTCGCTTTGAAGCGAGGTCGGGTGAGGTGTAGGGATTGATGCGCACACGGGTTACGTTACTTTTGGGAATCCCAAAGTAGCAGAGTTGTACTGCTATCAGCTCAACCAGATCAAGGGTAGCCTCTACGTTGTCTTGCAGAATGGTTTCTCCCCAGAGTGCGGCCTGGCTTCGTACCAGTGCTTCATCGGGGTGGCCATGGTGCGCAAAGTGCACGGCAGCAATTTGACTGACTGAGAGCGAGTAGATTGCTTCAGGGGCGGCACCCCGGTCGTTGAGTAGTGCAATGCAGTTGCGCAAGATACTCACTCGTTCATGGGGTCGCGTCGCTGACATCAGCTGATTTCGCCCAGTGTGCACAAGGATGACATCACCGGTGTCTTTGGCGTGCAGAATAGTTGCACCGCAATCAGAAGTGGCAAAGGCAACGCTCTGTGTGGGTTTTCTAAGTAGCACGGCATCGGTATCAAAGAACGCCCCCGGTTCATCAGTGTGAATCACACATTGGTATCGTTCATGCGGTTGCTTCGGCGGCCGCATAATTGAAGTTTTGTTACCGTGGTCTATTGGCTGCGTGCCAAACATGATTCCTTGGTCAAATTGCGGACTGTACTCAGGTAAGAGTAGTCGACCATGGAGTGTTGTACTGAAGTAGTGGTTCGTGTGTTCCCAGACTCTCATGAAAAGATCCTCCAGCGCGATTTGCGCCTTTTACCGAGGATGATACTATGCTTTTTATATTGTATGTCAAATCCTGCGCAGCATATCCACTTCATCGGCATTGGCGGCATTGGCATGTCTGGCTTGGCGCGGTTTTGGTTGCACGAAGGAGCGGTGGTGAGCGGTTCAGATAGCAACCAGAGTGAGAACACCGAAAAACTGCGGGCTGAGGGTGCAGCAGTGGTCTACAGCCAGGGGGCGGAAAACATTACTGATGACATTGACTTAGTGGTCTACACCGAAGCGATGGCGCATGATCATCCTGAATTGGTGGCTGCCAAAGAGCGAGGTATCGAAACCATTAATTACTTTGAAGGCTTGGGGCGCGTGGCCAACGAGTACTACCTGATTGCTGTTGCTGGTGCGCACGGGAAGTCGACGACCACAGCCATGCTCATCGATATCCTCGAGCATGCCGGTCTTGACCCGACCGCAATTGTAGGAACGCTGCGTTCAAAAACAGGGAGCAATTTTCGAGCGGGGAAGAGTAAGTATGCGGTGGTAGAGGCGTGCGAGTATAAACGTGATTTCCTTCATCTGCAGCCTGACGTATTGGTGATTACAAATATCGACCACGAGCACGTCGATTATTACCCGACACTGGCTGATGTGCAGCGTGCGTTTAAGACGTTGGCAGAGATAGTGCCAGAAGCCGGTGCAGTAGTTGCAAATGTGACTGATCCGCATGTAGTCCCTGCGCTTGAAGGTGTTGCAGCCACGGTGCTTGATTACCGACCGGAGCTATCACTGACGCTCCCACTGAAACTACCAGGGCTCCATAATCGTCAGAATGCTGCAGCAGCCAAGGCCGCAGCTCGCTTTCTTGGTATAGCGCCCGATGTTATTGATGAAGCATTAACCAATTTTGCGGGAACCTGGCGACGCTTTGAGTATCGAGGCATATACAACGGTGCAGTTATTTATGATGACTACGCACATAACCCACAAAAGGTGGCTGCGGCGATTGCCGGAGCGAGTGAGTTGTACCCAGATAAAAAAATAACGGTAGTATTTCAGCCGCATACCTACTCACGTACTAAGGTACTCTTCGATGAATTCGTCGCATCACTGCAGACGGCTGACCGGGTGGTGCTCCTGCCTATTTACGCAGCACGTGAAGATTTTGATGGTAGCGTCAGTAGTGTCATGCTAAAAGACGCACTCGATGGAGTTGGTATTCGAGCCGAACACTACGATACGATTGAGCAGGTGCTTCCAGCGCTTGAGGCGTCACTTGATGCACATGATGTTGTGCTCTGTGTCGGGGCAGGGAGCGTCACCAATGTGGCCACACTATTGACAAAAAATTAGTGCACGGTAAAACTAATGCCGGCAATTGAGCTCTTTTAGAGGAGGGGTAGCTGGTGGTTGAAAAAAGAACGGTCCTCATTCTGGCACTTGGCCGTGGGTATCGCTACGCACCGCAGGGGGCGCTCGTCGGTATTTGTGCCGCCGGGCAGCGGCGGGCGAGTCTAGCTCTACAGCGCGCCACGTGTTTTGCGACCGCGTACCCCTTGGCGACCATTTACCTGGTTGCTTCGGCTGGTCGCGAAGGAAGTCGTACGGTGGGGCCGACTATGGCCCAGCTGACGGATAGGTACTGGGGTGATCAGCAAGCACCCTTTCCAACTATCATTAATTCAGGTGACTACCATGTGTGGGGTACCTTCGCTGAGATTGAGTGGCTTGTCTTACAGCTGCAGCGCGTGGCCGTTGATACGGAAACAGTTGTGATTGAGATTGTGGCGGCACCTCGGCAAGATAGGCGTGTTCGACTGATGCTTCGCTGGTTTTTCCCGCAATTGAACGCCACGGTGGTGACGAGCGGTGAGTCGCCTATTGCACGCTACCATGAAGTTCTTGGGTACCTAAAGCTATGTGCGTATAAGTTTGGTATTCGTAGGTGGGCAGATTGGTTTCGTCGGGTGAGTGCACGGCCGATAAAGGAGTAAGTACACAGGTCTTCGGACCTGTTTTTTAATAGGTACCCCCTACGCAGCTCTGAGGAGCACTTCGATTAGGTGCCATGTACTTTCTCCATTTGTATGGTACTGTACGTCGACTATGGAAACGGGACTACTCTCAGTTGTGGCGACACCAATTGGTAACTTGGAAGATATTACGCTGCGCGCACTACGCATACTCAAGGAGGCTGATTACATTCTTTGTGAAGATACGCGGGTCACTGGGAAACTTTTGAAGCACTACGCTATCGAAACCAAAATGAAGCGGTACGATGCGCACGCGAGTGATAAAACCAACGACGATGTGCTGGCAGATTTAGCTGGCGGGAAGCACCTCGCCCTCGTCTCAGATGCCGGCACACCTGGAGTATCTGATCCGGGAGTATTTTTGGTAGCGCGGGCTCGGGCGGCTGGTGTACGGATTGATGCTGTGCCAGGAGCGTCAGCGGTAACGGCGGCATTTTCGATTGCGGGCCTTCCGGGTAACCAGTTTTCATTTTTAGGCTTTGTGCCGCAGAAAAAAGGGCGTCAGTCGTTTTTTAATGATTTGGAACTCTACGAGCACCCGGTTATGTTTTTTGAATCAACGCACCGCATTTTAAAAACTCTGGAGACCCTCCACGAGATCTACCCAGGTGCCGTCGTTCTCCTTGGGCGTGAGCTCACCAAAATGCATGAAGAAATGCTCCAGGGTACACCGGCGGAGCTATTGGCAGGTATCAGTGCGACACCAGTCAAGCAAAAAGGTGAATTTGTGGTGATTGTGAGTTTGTAGTTTTGGGGGTGGGGACGGGTAGGGTATACTGTGAATATAGGAGGCAATGTTTTATGCGTTTGCCGTCTTGAACACCAATTTTAATCAAGTAGTCATCCAGTGTTGGCGTTTGCGTTCTGGTTCTAGCGATTCTCCCTGGGTAGGTCGAATCGAGAACTAAATTCAGAATAGTCGCTACGCTCGTTTCTTCATTTATCCATATGTCTCGCGAATCTGTTATTTTTCTGCTTGGATTTTTAATCATATTGATGCCGCATTTAGGCGTGCCGTCAGATTGGAAGATGTATTTTTATCTTGGGGCCGGTGCGGTCTGTATGTTGTGCGGCTATTCGCTGCGCCGGAGCGCCTATGTACGCAGTATTGAGCAGCGAAACGGAGAGCGGCATACTGATTCATTCGCTGAACATGCTGGTTCGCAAGGAGCTCGTAATGAGTCGCTACCGGTGAACATATGAAGCACGTTGCGTTCGCAGTCATTGGGACAGTTTCGGTAATAGCCTTGTCTTTTCTTGCGACCGATCTTTTAGCGGTGAAGTATGAGTCACCGTCGTATACAGCTGAACAAGCAGCAATCGTGGCGGCCGAGGAACCAGCGGTAGAGGTAGTCCCTGATGCTGGACCAGATACGCGCCCGGTGGTGCAGCACGTGCCGCTTCCGGAGCAGGTCAAGAATATATACATGACCTCGTGCGTTGCAGGTACGCCACAGTTTCGTGAGCGGCTCATTGCGCTCATGGATGAGACTGAAGTCAATTCAGTAATTATTGATATCAAAGACTACTCGGGGACTATTTCGTTTCCACCAAAGAGTGCTGCCTGGATGCCAGCGTGGCAAAACGCTCGCTGTGGTACCGCCGATATGCGTGAACTTGTCGCACGGCTCCATGAAAAGGGTATTTACACCATCGGTCGCGTAACTGTCTTTCAGGACCCATTTTATACCGCCGTCCGTCCTGACTTAGCAGTGAAGCGGGCCGATGGTGTAACGGTCTGGAAAGACAATAAAGGATTATCATTCATTGATGTGGCCGCTAAAGATTACTGGGACCACATTATTGAACTCTCAAAAGAAGTCTACAACCTTGGCTTTGATGAAATTAACTACGACTACGTGCGGTATCCATCCGATGGGCCAATGAGTGATATATCGTTTCCCCATAGTGCGAAGTCGCCGTACGGAAGTGATAAACCAGCTAATCTCGAAGCGTTCTTCCAGTACCTCCATGAACGAATGAGCGACGAATCGGTATTTGCCGAGTATCGCCACGAAAATACCGGTCGCGCATCATCAACACCGTGGCTATCAGCAGACTTGTTCGGTATGACAACCACGAACTACGACGACCTTTCAATTGGTCAGGTGCTTGAGCGGGCGGTACCGTATTTTGATTTCATTGCTCCGATGGTCTATCCATCGCACTACCCAAATAACTACCTTGGCCTTGGTGATCCCAACGATTACCCCTACAAGATTGTGCACCATGCCATGCAATCAGGGGTGCATAGACTTGCGTCACCGACCACGCAAGTGGCTGGATTTACACACACCAGAATTGGGACAACTACACCCGCGGTGTACCAAAAGCCAGTCTATCCTGCCTCGAAGCTACGCACCTGGATTCAAGACTTTGACTACGGCGGTGATTACGATGCCACCGATGTGCGTAATCAAATTCAAGCAAGTTACGATGCAGGTGTTATGGATTGGATGATCTGGGCGCCGAGTAATACCTACACGCGTGGGGCACTCTTAGGGCCTGAAACACCGTACCGGTCGGCAGACTAGCTGTTGGTTTCTGCGCAAATATCTTTATACACTCGCAGTGTTCTTCTGGGGTTGATTGGTGCGGTATGATGAAGCGGTGAGCACGGATCAGCAAAATATCCGGAATTTTCGCGTTGTATCAGCGCAGTTTGATGTACCCCAAGAATTTACTGCGGGAGTACTTATTCCTGCTGCTCGACGAAAACCGCGTGCATCGTCGCCATTGCGTGACAGGTTGTTTACAGTGGTCCGGATTGCGTTTATTTTCGTACTGTCTTTCTCGGTGAGTATTGGAGGTCTCGTGACGGCGAGTTACCAAGGAGCGAAGCTGGCCGTGCCAGAAACGGGTCCACTGCTGCCTGGCGCAACTACTGATTTGTACACTGACGCGCCGCTCCAGTTCGGTATTCAGGTTGCACTCAGCCAGCCAGACTTTTTTCAGACAACCCGAGAAGCATTTATTGCCAGTGGGAAAAGCTTCATTGAAGCTGATCTAACCAAGATGGAGATTCGCTACTTTGAGGCAGGTACGGAAGTATTTTTTGCGCCAATTGCGTCCAAGGGTAAAGAAGGATCATGGTGGGAGACACCAGCTGGACTGTATGCCATTGGTGTTAAAAAAGAGAACCATTTCTCTTCGTTTGGCGCGGTGTACCAGCCTTGGAGTATGACGTTTCAGGGTAATTTTTTCATTCACGGATGGCCGTATTACCCCGATGGCACACCAGTACCTGAAGGGTTCTCCGGAGGGTGTATTCGTCTCACGAATGAGCATGCCGAAGCGCTCTACGCGCTCGTCGATGTGGAAACTCCAGTCTTGGTACACGAAGCTGACTTTGTGAATGACGATTTCGTGTATGAACCAAAGATTCCTGAACTCGAAACACCACACTACTTGATTGGAGATATCCAAAATTCAACTATTCTTGCGGCCAGTGAATTAGATACACCGGCACCGATTGCGTCAGTCACTAAACTCATGACTGCACTCGTTGCGGTTGAGTACATCAACCTTGATAAAGATGTGCGGATTAATTACGTGCCCGATGTCACGAGCGTAATCCCGCGCCTTGAGGTGGGACGGACAGTGTCCATGTACAGCTTGCTCCAGCTACTCCTGGTGGAGTCGTCAAATGAAGCTGCCGAGTATATTGCCGGAATTGTTGGTCGCGACCGTTTCATTACGTTGATGAATGAAAAAGCGGCTGCGCTCGGGCTCTCTAACACCGTCTTTACCGATCCGTCTGGTCTCGATAACGGTAATGTTTCTTCGGTAGGTGATTTACTCCGCCTTTCGCAGTATATCTACAACAACCGAAGTTTTATCTTAGAGCTTTCAGTGAACCAAGATATTACTACGGCGTATACAAAAGACCAGTTCGGTACGCTCGAAAACTTTAATTCCATCCCTGGCGTTGAATCGTTTATTGGCGGCAAGGTAGGTGATACTGCGGCGGCCGGACAGACATCGGTGTCGTTCCACAAGCTTGTCGTAAAAGGTGAGGAACGCATCGTGGTCATAATTCTGCTCGGCTCAAAAAATCGAGTCGACGATATCACCGAGTTGATAACGTATTTACGTGAACGCTTCGGCGGAACGGAGTAACTATTTGCTATACTACTGCTATGAGTAGTTTTGATCCTGAACAAATTACGTTTTTTGCCAAGACTGATGCACGTGGCGTGCAGGTGCCCTTTGGTATTAAGGCGAAGGATCGAACCAAACACGTCTACGTGATTGGAAAAACTGGTATGGGTAAGTCGACCCTCCTCGAGAACATGGCAGTGCAAGATATGAAAAATGGCAACGGCCTCGCCTTCATTGATCCGCACGGTGCGACCGCAGAAGTGCTCCTCGAGTACGTACCCGAAGATCGGGTGAAAGATGTGTTGTACTTTGCGCCATTTGATACTGATAATCCGGTTTCTTTCAACGTAATGGAAGACGTTGGTCCTGACAAGCGACACCTCGTTGTGTCGGGATTGATGTCGGTCTTCAAAAAAATCTGGGTGGATGCCTGGAGTGCCCGTATGGAGTACATTCTCTCCAACACACTCCTGGCCCTTTTGGAGTACCCAGACTCAACGCTCCTTGGCGTCAACCGCATGCTCTCTGATAAGCACTATCGACGCAAGGTAATCGACAATATTACTGACCCGGCCGTTAAGTCATTTTGGGTTGACGAGTTCTTGAACTACAACGAGCGCTACATGCAAGAAGCGGGTGACGCGATTAAAAACAAAATTGGCCAGTTTACGAGTAACCCCTTGATTCGCAATATTGTGGGTCAGCCACACTCGAGCTTTGATTTACGCGAGGTGATGGACGGGAAGAAGATTTTGATTGCCAATCTCTCAAAAGGGCTGGTAGGGGAGAGTAACGCAAACCTCTTGGGCTCAATGCTTACTACCCGTTTGTACCTAGCGGCGATGAGCCGTGCTGACCTGTCAGCAGAGCAAATGAAAAGTATGCCGAACTTCTACTTCTACGTAGACGAGTTCCAGAGCTTCGCTAACGCAACCTTCGCTGACATTCTTTCGGAGGCACGTAAGTACAAGCTCAATCTCACCATTGCGCACCAGTACATTGAGCAAATGGAGGAGGAGGTCCGCAATGCGGTGTTCGGAAACGTCGGTACGATTATTGCGTTTCGTGTCGGTCCCTTTGACGCGGAGGTGCTCGAGACCGTGTTCACGCCGAAGTTTTTAGCGGCCGATATTGTAAACCTAGGCTTTGCACAGATTTACCTGAGCTTGATGATTGACGGTATTGGGTCGCAGCCTTTTTCTGCGGTGACATTGCCGCCAATCGTACCGCCACACGTGTCGTACAAGCAGATGGCTATGGCTGAGAGTCGTCGCCAGTTTGCCGGTGTACGGGCTGCGGTAGAGTCAGCGATTAATGCTTGGCATGCTGAAACACACGCCCCAGAACGGCCGCTGCGAGAACCAAGTGCCACCCCGAGTGCAGCAAAAATACGTACAGCGTCAGCCGTGGGAGATGCTCCTGCCAGAACTGCCGCACCGACCCCAGCTGCGCCACGGACGAATCAATCACCGCAGGGTCGTGACCGTGAACCAGAACGTGCAGCAGCATCGGAGTCTCGTTCTCAGAAGCCACCGGTAGAGGCGCGACCTCCTGAAGCAGGAGATAGAGCTGAAAAATCTGACGCACGCGAGCAGGCCCACCGGACAGAGGTGGCTCGTGGACGCCAAGAACAACCAGCACGAGCTGCGGCTACTCGGCCACCGCTTGAAGAGACCGGACGTCCGCCACGCAGTGGGGGTACAGAGTCGCGAGAACGAGTGCCGCATAAGACTGCTACTGATCTGAAGAGCGTCTTACGAAATTTGGCACACCAGGAAAAGAAACCGGCACCACCAGCACGTCCTGATTCAAAACCGTCCCTTGCCGCAGGTGAAACCCCAGTAGTCGATCCTCGGGAAAGTCTCAAGGCTGCGTTGGCGAGTGCTATCGGAAAGCCAATTGAGACGTATACAAAAGAAGCAGCTGAGGTGAAGGTGGCGCCCGTTGCACCTGTTGCTGAAGTTGCACCCCCGCCGGTAGCACCACCAGTACCGCCGCCTATGCCGTCTCACGTGCCGTCGTCGCCAGTACCGATGCATAACCCGTATGCTGAAATGAAGAGTAAGCGTGACCCGCTTGCGCCAAAACAGCTTGAACGAATGATGCGTGTTACCGGTAACGATCGTAACCCTTTCCGACCATAACCATATGCCCACTGTCCGCCTCAGTTGTGTACTCTTCGCGCTCCTATGCCTTCCTTCACTGGCCAAGGCTGCGATAACAATCAACGAGGTGGCTTGGATGGGTGCACCAACTTCAGCTAACCACGAGTGGATTGAGCTGTATAACAGTGGTGAGCGTGAAGTAGTTGATGGTTGGACTTTGAGTGATGGGATGAACCTCACTATCACCCTTTCCGGCACCATAGAACCTCAGAGCTACGCTGTTCTCGAGCGCACCAGCGATGCGTCCGCAGGCAGCGTAGCTTTTTTGGTGTATACCGGTGCACTGGTGAATACAGGTGCAACCCTCACACTCCGCCGTGCCGACGGTTCAATCGTTGACCAAGTGGCGGGTGGAGAGAATTGGTCAAGTATTGGTGGCGATAACGTCACCAAAGAAACCGCTCAGTACACTCCGAGTGGATGGGTGACGGCAATTGCAACGCCTGGAGCAGGTAACACGACTGATACCACGAGTGAAGAAGCGACCGAAGAAGAGGAAACGACAGAAGAAGATACAGAACAAGCTGGCGAGAGCGGAGGAGGAAGCAGTTCAGTTTCAAAATCACGTACGGCAACACCCGAACCTTTGAAGACTGAACCAAGTGCACCTACTATCAGGATAGCTATGGCGGGGCAGGTGTACGTGAATCAACCAGTTACCGCTAAAGCAACTATTGGAAACATAGGAAAAACGGTTGCGCAGTCAATGGCGCGTGAATGGAATTTTGGCGACCTGCATACAGCTACCGGTGAGACCGTTACGCATCGGTTTGCGTATCCCGGAGAATACATTGTCTCGGTAACAGCCACCTATAAAAATTTTGTAGCTACTGACCGGGTGGTAGTAACGGTCCTGCCGTTAACGTTATCTGTTACAAAAAATGCTGCCGGTGACGTGCAGCTTCACAATGATGCAAAGTATGAAGTAGACGTATCGGGGTATACCGTGGCGGGGGAGCGTACAGTGACCATACCACCTGGTACATTTATGCGACCAAATGCAACGCTCACCATACCCCAAAGCCAACTAGGTACAATAGGTAGACCAGTCTTAGTCCATGATAGTGCTCGACAGCTCGTGGCGCACGATGGCGGTAGCAGTGTGGCGCGTTCGACGTCCGACCTTAGTGCACGTGCGGTAGCAGTGCCGTTGCCTACGGTTGCAACGGCAGTACTGCCAGAAGCACCAGCGTTTCGGTTTGGTGCTCTAACCGCGTCAACAACAGTGACGGGTACGTCTACACCAGTTGCGATAGGTGCGCCTGCAGTGCCGGTACCAGCACCCGGTACACTTTCAGCAGCGGCTGGGGCTTCAGCGGCACCAGTCTACCCGTACCTCGGGCTCGTAGCGATTATTGGGATCGCGCTCTTGGCGGTCGTAGCTGGTCGGGCTCCAGTGTCTGTACCGACCTCGGCATACGAGGAAAAGGCTGCTACTGACGATTTTCCCTTCCGGTAGTACGCCACTGTGTAAGTAACGTTAGGACGGTTTTTTTGGTAGTATAGGGCACATGCAAAAAACAGTCTTAGTCACCGGTGGGGCCGGTTTTGTGGGCTCACACCTATGTGAGCGACTTGTAGCACTCGGTCATACCGTAATTTCGCTTGATAATTATTTCACTGGTACTCCTGAAAACCACGTTGAGGGCGTCATCTACCGTACCGGTCACACCAAAGATATCGCAAAACTTATTCCTGAAACTCCGGATGTAGTCTTTCACTTAGGTGAGTATGCGCGCACAGAGAAGAGTTTTGAAGACATTGAACTCGTGTGGGATTTAAACAAGACGGGGACATTTGCCGTACTTGAGTTTTGTCGCCGACATGCAGCCAAGCTCATTTACGCCGGGAGCTCGACGAAGTTTGCTGACGGGGGAGATGGACGAGATCAGAGTCCGTACGCGTGGAGCAAGGCGACGAACACGGAGTTGGTCAAAAATTACGCTACCTGGTTTGGGCTTACCTACGCGATAACCTATTTTTATAACGTCTATGGTCCGCGCGAGATGAGTGGTCCCTATGGTACGCTCATTCGAATTTTCACTGAACTCTATAGGCAAGGGCAGCCGTTAACCGTAACAGCACCAGGCACGCAGACGCGTAATTTTACCCATGTCTTTGACATCGTTAATGGACTCGTCTTGGTGGCCGAGAAAGGGCAGGGGGATGGCTACGGTATAGGAGCCGACCAAGCGTATTCGGTGCTTGAGGTAGCAGCGCTGTTTGGAGGTGAAACCATCATGATGCCGGAGCGAGCCGGTAATCGGTACAGTGGAGGCGTTGATAATGCGCAAGTTAAGGCACTCGGATGGCAGCAGACGCATACCTTAGTTGACTGGATTACCTCTGTTAAAGCCGAGATTGGCTCAGTCGCAAAAGCCAATCAGCGCATTCTCGTGTTTTCAACAACATTCTATCCGCACGCCGGTCCTGCCGAGCTCGCACTGTGCGATTTGATTCGACAGCTGCCGCACGTGCAGTTTGATGTGGTGACGACGAGGTTTTCAAAAGATGCAATGGGCGATGAGTGCGGTCTCCCAAATGTGACGCTCCATCGGGTTGGTTTTGGCCGTACCAGTGACAAGTACCTCCTGCCGATACGTGGTTCACGAATTGCTGCTCGCCTTAAACTAGAGCACGAGTACATGTTTCAGTGGTCACTCTTTGCAAGTTACGGAGCGCTCGCGGCATTCTTTGCTGGCGGTAGGAAGACACCTCACCTCATCACATTGGCTGACCAGAAGCTTGGTGCTATTCCGTTTTTAACCCGTACCGTCCTTCGGGTACTTCTAGGAAATGCTGACCAGGTGTACGCGATAGATACGTTTGAGGCGAAGAGTGCTGTCTCACTCGCGCGGCGCACGACACTGGTGCGGTCTATTGGGCAGGGTGATGCGCTGGCAAACCAATTGCGCATTGCCTATCAACTTTTTTTACGCCAGCGGCTCAAGTAAACGCATGTCAGTTCCGAAAAAAGTCTTACTGTTTTCGCTCGACTACTACCCTGGTGAGGTGGGTGGGGCGGAGATTGCTATCAAGGAAATCACTGACCGTATTTCTCGTGCGGAGATTGAGTTTCATTTGCTAACGCTCCACTACGACAAAGCTATGCCGAAGGAAGAGCAGATAGGGAACGTGCACGTACATCGAATTGGGTTCGGCTGGAAAAATCCAACCATAGCTGACCGCAAGAAGTTTCCCCTACACCTCAATAAGCACCTCTTTCAGTTTACTGGAGCCTTTAAGGCGCTCCGCCTCCATCGCACGTACCGCTTTGATGGCATTTGGGCAATGATGGCACATTCGTGCGGTGTCCCCGCAGCTATCTTTAAGTGGTTCCATCCTGAAGTGAAGTATTTGCTAACTCTGCAAGAAGGTGATCCGCCAGAGCATATTGAGCGACTGGCAAAACCTGTCTGGCCGCTCTTTACACGAGCGTTTACGACCGCGGATATGGTCCAGGTCATCTCCACGTTTTTGGGGCGGTGGGCTACACGAATGGGTCACCTGCATGAGCCTATCTTGGTACCAAACGCAGTGAACACTAAGCACTTTGCCCAGACAGTTCCGCTACCTGAGGTGGAAGCAATGAAGGTGTCGCTTGGTAAAAAACCAGGTGATGTGTTCTTGGTCACCACGTCACGTATGGTGCATAAAAACGGGCTTGATGATGTGATACGTGCACTTCCGCATTTGCCACCCCAGGTGCATTTTTTAATCTATGGCGGAGGCCCTGATAAAGACACGCTTGAGGCGCTTGCTCGCGAGCTCAATGTTTCAGATCGAACCCATTTTAAAGGACTCATTGGACATGCAGGTATGCCAACGATGCTCCGCGCGTGTGACATCTTTATTCGACCGAGTCGCTCCGAAGGGATGGGTAACTCCTTCGTGGAAGCGATGGCGGCTAAGCTTCCGGTAATCGCAACACAGGAAGGAGGCATCGCTGACTTTTTGTTTGACGCTGTGCGTAACCCTGATACAGCGCCTACAGGGTGGGCAGTTGACACCAATGCTCCCCAGCAAATTGCAGCTGCCGTTACTAAAATTCTCGCTGATAGTAGCGCTACCAGCCGTACGGTAGAAACAGCCTTCGCCATGGTGGTACGTGAGTACGACTGGGAACAGATTGCGCTAAAAATGCGTGAGCAAGTTTTTACCCCACTGCTCAGTAAGGTTCAGTAAGTCCAAACTATCCTTATTTTGACCAAGGGTTCCCCTTGGTCAAGGGAGTGTATGGTATTTGCCCAGACCTCGCCTAGGTAGCGGTACCCGGCTCAGGGCATCGGTGGTATACTCAATATTCAACGTTTATGTACGCAATTGTCCTCGATGGAGAATTAAAAAGTGCGCTCGCGGCAGTGCGGAGCCTTGGTAAAGCAGGTCGGGTGGTCACGGTCGGGAGTCAGCGCTCGACAGCCATGGCTGGATTTTCTCGCTTTACTACGTCGCGCTTTGTGTACCCTGATCCAAAAACCAATCAAGACAGCTTTATTGCACACGTGGTCAAAGCGGCGAGTGCGTTTCCTGAGCCACCAGTCTTGTTTACTTTTTCTGACGCAACCTACCTTACGGTCATTGCACACAGTAAAGAAATTGGGCTCGCGTGTAAGCTCATTTTGCCACCGATGAGTTCGGTTGGTATTGCGTTTGATAAAGCTGAAACGTACGCACTCGCACGCACGCTCAATATTCCAACCATTGCAGAACGTGACCCATTAGCGGTTAAAGAATTTCCGGTAGTGGTGAAGCCAAAGACGAGTGTGTCGTGGGCGACAGGGGAGGGGAAGTTTGGTACCGCCGAGATTGTCACTGACGCTGCCGAGCTCTTGGCTGCCACGGAGCGTGTACGAGCGCAAACTGATCAGCTTCCAATTATTCAGGATTTCATTGAGGGGACAGAGTACGGTGTTGAGTGCCTCACGTTTGAAGGTGAGGTGAGTAAAGTGTTTGTACATAAACGGGTTCGTTCGCTCAGTCCACGTGGTGGCGCAGCGACCGTTAAAACAGCGGTCTTGAATGATCCACTCATGGTGTCGATGGTGCAGCACACCAAGGCGCTCATTGCCGAACTCAAGTGGTCGGGGCCAATTATGGTGGAGTGGAAGTTTGATACAAAAGCAGGGGTCTCTAAATTGATGGAAATTAATGGTCGCTTCTGGGGGTCTCTCCCGTTACCAGAACGAATGGGTATCAGCTTTGTGCTTGGGTATGATGTGCTCGCCCGTGGCTTTGCTGCGCCAAAAGCTAAACCAATCACACCGCTAACGACGCAACATTTTCTCGGTGACGTACGCTGGCTCTGGCGCGTTATGACTGCGCGTGACCCGCTCCGGCCGCTGCTCTACCCATCGCGAATTACTGCTCTTGGTGCATTTCTTAAAACGACCTTCACTGTCCCGGGTGACGTATTTGCCGTCACCGACCCGGCCCCGTTTATAATGGAGTATATTGATGTGGTAAAAAAATATCTATGATGTACCGCGGCATTATTCACGTACACTCAACGCATTCATACGACGGCAAGCTGTCTCTCCCTGAGCTTAAATCGCTCCTGCGTGCGAACGGGCTCTCCTTTGCGTGTATGACGGAGCATACAGATAGGTTGACCAAAGAAGCGGCTGATTCGTTTGTGGCAGAGTGTCGTGCGCTATCGGACGAGACATTTCTTTTTCTTCCTGGCTTTGAGGTGCCGTATAAAAAAGCACACGTGCTCCATATTGGTGCCACTGACTTTCAAACTGCTGTGGCAGAGGATGGGCACGCGCTAGCTGCTTGGCGAGCAGTGACGCCACTGGTCGTGCTGGCCCATCCGGTCCGTAATCAGTATGTGGTTGATGATGCGCTGCTGGCTAGCCTCGATGGTGTCGAGATATGGAATCAGCAGTATGAAGGGAAGTATGCACCGCGCTGCCGGAGTGCCGCACTCCTCTGTACGCTTCGACAAAAAAAGTCACTCATTGCAACGGGTGGTGTTGACTTGCATCGAGCCGATCACCTCGGGAGTCCAGTGACCGAGGTGGTCATTGCGTCGCTTAAACCCGGAGCGCTTTTGGAAGCGCTTGCAGCTGGTGCGTATGTATTTGGACACGAAAAGGTGCAGGTAGCAGGGCTCGGTGACTGGCGGCCGAGTATCGGGGAACGCTTTTTAAGTAAGGTGTCGATTATAGTTATCGCACTGGGTAAAGCTGCTAATGCACTCCTTGCCCGACTTGGTATTCGGCTGCCGAAAAAAATTGTTAGGGCAATTCGCGCACGCGTGTAGCCGCTTCACCCATCGAGAGGCTCTGCATGCCGTAGGTATTTTGGAGTTTCGTGAAGTGATTGAGCAGTTCGGTCAGAAACGCTACGTTCTCTACTTGGTTCTTGCCAAAGTTGTGCGGATGCCACCAGAGGTGAAATACTTCACCACGCTTGGCGGCTACCGTCATGCTTTTTTTAATGCGACGGAGCCGTAGCGGCTCCAGGAAACGTAAGCGCGTACTCCATGGCCGTAAGAAGCGGCTGGCGGGGAGATTGATGAGTCCACTTGCGTGCCTAAGGTTGTTGGTGAGTGGGTACGTGTGGTGGCCGCTGATGTTTACGTAGTGGTCGATGAGGCGGATGAGACGGATGTACGGATTATTTTGCTCCCTGTCAGTCCGTGCTTTATAGAGGAAGTGTGTTTCGGTACCGCGAAAAGCGGTAAAGCCAAATGATGCCAGTGTGTTGAGTGCTGCATCATCCCACTGGTTACGAGGAAAAACGATTGAACGTATCGACGCGCCAAATGGAGCGACAGCTTGAGCAAAAGCTTCACAGTCAGCAGTGAAGGCTGCGGCAGCAGCGTGTACATCACGCTGCGCTTCGCGACAGTAGTAGTGGCTAAACGTGTGGCTCGCGAGCTCTTGGTCTTTAGTCTGGAGAATGGCTCGTACCAGGGGAGCGCCAAAGTAGTGCTTTGGCACGTGTGTTGGTGCAGCACTTCGCCAATGCGCATACGCAGAAAGGCTCTCTGTGTGGTACTGAGGTTCTTCGCTTCGGTCAGGTAAGTGCGTCTGGAGTTCGCCGGCGTTTGCGCTCATAAGCATACCGACGGTAGCCCAGGTGGCATGAATACCGTGGTCAGCAAAGTGTTGGAGTAGGTAGGGGAGCACTTCATGAACACCATTCAGGTTTTCTCCGTACGTTGCCGCGGTCACTTTATCAAACATGCCCCACATGAGCTCAAAATCAAGGGAAATAATGAGGGTGCCTGTCTTTGTGCCGTGCTGCATATGGTCATACTGTACCACGATTTCGAGTATCTTTTTGTATGCCCCCTTGGTTTAATAGTGTACGTATGGAAGCTAAAAAGTCGGTTGTGGTGATTGGTGGCGGTACGGGAACCCATGCAATTTTGCGGGGCTTGAAGCAGTACCAGGCACACATTGACCTCACTGCAATTGTAACCATGGCCGACTCAGGTGGCTCAACCGGACGCCTCCGAGACGAGTTTGGCCAGCTACCGGTGGGTGACGCGCGAATGGCTTTGGCCGCTCTCGCAAGCGACGACGATGAGCACGAGGAACTCGTACGTGAGCTTTTTATGCATCGGTTTGATAAGGGGAGTGGCTTAGAAGGACACAACCTCGGTAACTTACTCCTTGTAGCGTTGACGAGTATCCTTGGCTCAGAAGAGGCGGCTATTCGTGCAGCAGCGCGCGTACTACGGGTACGCGGCTCGGTGATACCGGTCTCAACCGAGTCAGTCCACCTCGTAGCCACCTACGCTGATGGAGTAGTAGTAACCGGTGAGCACGCGATTGATGAACCTTCGCCTGATCGCTATGGTCATTCAATTGTCGCGCTCGCGGTGACGCCGAGCGCTATGATTAATCCCCGAGCCGAAGCAGCAATTCGTAATGCCGATGTGATTGTGCTCGGTCCCGGGGATTTGTATACGAGCATTTTAGCCAACTGTGTTGTCGATGGAGTTCCTGAGGCGCTCCAGCGCACCAAGGCGAGGTTGGTGTACGTTACTAACTTGATGACAAAAGTAGGGCAGACTGCTGGCATGGGAGCACGCGAGCACGTGGCCGAAATTACTCGGTACATAGGTCGTCAGCCTGACGTTGTGCTGGTTAATTCCGGTGAGATTCCTGAGGAGCTCCTTATGCGGTACGCAGCACAAGACGAATACCCTGTTGCCATGAATTGTGAGGGAGAAACTTGTACCGTGCTGCAAGGTGATTTTACCGCCAAGGAAGCAGTGCGACTCCAGAGTGGTGATGTCTTAAAGCGAAGCTTGGTACGGCATGATTCGCAGGTGTTGGCGCGGTCGATTATCGATATCGTGGAGTTGAAGCGGTCGACGTACGCGTAGTTGCTATACTACTGGCTATGAAAGGACACGTACTGGTAGCAGCTGGATTATACCCACCGGAAATAGGTGGGCCTGCGACGTATGCTGCGATGGTTGAGCAGGCACTTCCTGAGCATGGGGTCAAGGTGTCGGTAGTGCCGTACCGGAGTGTCCGTGCGGTACCGAAAGCATTTCGGCATGTGGCGTATACCTGGAAGTTGTGGCGAGTGTCAGCTGGGGTGGATGTGGTGTATGCACTTGATCCAGTGAGTGTTGGGCTGCCAGCCTACGTCGTAGCTATGCTCCGTCGACGTCCGCTTATGCTTCGCCTTGGTGGCGACTACGCATGGGAGCAAGGACGGATACGATTTGGTCTTCTCGATACGCTCGATGCGTATACCCGTGCACGGGCGGCCGCAGCGTGGCAGGTGCGCGTGCTCCATGCGGTGCAGGCGTTTGTGGCGACGCGAGCGGCCGCGGT
>JACCDZ011905418.1_pt1 | contig 23770 bp, 28 predicted proteins | sample 7449551 | NCBI WGS metagenome assembly JACCDZ01 (sample SAMN15323452, study PRJNA562643) | freshwater metagenome | isolation source: river surface water | place: USA:Blue River Watershed | collected 2017-08-18 | reverse complement strand
GACTCACCTTACGCTTCTGGAGCGCATTACAAAGCAAGAGATAGATAGGAAGCTGGAGAGAGTTTTCTGATTCTTCTTTTTTACCCGTCTTAAAATCGATAATATGAAGCGAGTCAGTCTCGGGTAAATATTCAATCCAGTCCACAAGTCCATTCAAAATAATATTATCCTCCTCACTTATAAAAAAGTTTGGATTCATCTTATCTTGCGGAAGCTTCACACGCTTATTCGGCAAAAAACGGGGATTATTAATTACCGTCTTTATCATCGCCTCACCACGAGCTTTGTATTCTGCTTCTTCCTCTGGACTTTCAAATCCACCTCGCTCGCCACTCACCTTCTCCCACTCTTCACGAAACCATTTGAGTAAGTCTCTATCCATTCGAGTATCACTTGGAAATTCTCCGAGCCCTTCGAGTACCGCGTGCACTGATACACCGAGTGAAAGCGCAGGATTCACTATCGCCATCTTACGCTTCGTCACTGGGTCCTTGTAGACGTTTTTGAGATAGTACATACGCGGACACTTGATGAAGTCTCCGAGCGACGAATGTGATACCCAAACAGCACTGTATTTATCAGCCATAATAAATATTATTGTAACAAGAATAAATCTGAGGAGCGAGCTTGAATTATTTTACACCTCCTTCTTCTATAATACTTTCTTCAGATACTTTCTCTGTGAGCTTTTCTTCCGGGGTTACAAGTTTTGTCTTCTTCCAATCCCCCTTCATATACCAGAAGAAAGTAATGAGAGCTGTGATGACGTTTGTAATAGTAAATGACCACCACAATCCTGAAGTACCGAGAGTTGTGTGCTTTGAGAGTACATACGCGAGTGGAAATTGAAGCATCCACTGTGACACAAGCGCGATCACCATAGTCACCACCATATTACCCGATCCACGAAGTGCACCAGTGAGAGCCATCTGCACGCCCATAAAGCCCCAAGAAAGAGCGATAATGCGCAAAAACACTGTTCCGAGCCGTATCACTTCCGCATCACCTGGTACGAAGAATCCTATGAGTGGTGTAGCAAAGATAAATACGATAATTCCGACCAAGGTAAGCAATCCAAAACCAATAAGTGCCCCGAGACGTCCTATCTCTTCCGCTCGCTTTATATTCCCCGCACCGATATTCTGACCGACAAGTGTCGAGATAGCCATCGAGAGTCCGAGAAGTGGTACCATGATGACTTGAATAATATTTGACCCTGCTCCATATGAAGCCACAGTGAGTGTGCCGAAGCTTGCGATAAGGAACGTAAGTATCGTAAGGCTCAGTCCTCGTGTTGAGAGTTCTACTGACGCTGGGAATCCGAGCTTGAATGCGCGTTTGATAAAAGCAAAGTCTGGTTTGAAATCAGCGAGCGATAGATGAATTCCGTATTTACCACGAAGAAGCATTCGAAGTCCGATAAACGCTGCAATACTCTGTGTACCAAGTGTCGCGAGCGCTGCGCCCATCACACCGAGTGCCGGTATGAAGCCATAACCAAAAATAAAAAGCGGGTCGAGTATGAAGTTGAGTATCACCGTACCAAGCACGATAAAGAGCGGGACTTTCGCCTCACCTATTCCTCTCATAATTGATTGGAACATGAAGAAGACGAAATTGAACACAAGCCCGATAAACGACACGTGCATAAAGCCGAGTGCGCTCGCATATACATCAGGCGCTACGCCCATGAGTTTGAGTATTGAAGGTGTGAATAGATATCCAATACCTCCAAGTACGATAGACACGAGGATGATCATGAGGAGAGTTTGCCCTGCGACACGATTTACCATTTTATGATTCTTTGCACCGAAGTACTGAGCAATGAGAGTTGAGCCTGCGACAGCAAATCCCACACCAAGACCAATACTCAGAAATGTGATAGGTGTTGATACTGATACCGCTGCCACTGCCACACCACCAAGACGCCCCACCCAGAATGCATCTGTGAGCTGATAGCCTGCCTGCAATATATTTGCAAGAATTATAGGAACCGAAAGTGTAAGGAGTGACTTTAAAATCGGCCCTTCGAGAAGGTTGTTTTTTGTTGGGGTCATGGAGGTATTATAGCACTCTTTCTGTGTCTATTTCTTAAATAGACTAATTTATATAAACTTTTCAATTTAAAACTAGAAATTAGTATGAAAAATAGTATCTTTTGCATTTTTAAATACTTCGATTAACGTATAGACTTTCTCCTTAGAAAGTTTTATTTCCATGTTTTGAGTATATGAATACTTTTCAACTAAACCCCTACTTGGTTTGATATGATTATGTAGAAAGTAATTTCTGATTTCCCTTATTTCTTCAACTTCAAATTTTTTAGGTCCAATATAATGACAATCCGCTCTTGGTTTATAAATTATTTTCCACCACAAAAACTTCAAGTAATAATAGGTTTTCTTAATCTTATTCTTTGAAGTTCGATCAAATTTAGGTTCTGTGATCTCAAAACATTTATTAAAACGAGGAACATCTATTTGCTTTAATCTTCTCTCTAGCTTTTTTAAAGTCCTCCACAGAAGACTTGGAAAGACCATCATATAATCATCAAGATAATGTTTTCTATTTTCTTGAATAGGGTCAGTGGTCACTGTGGTTGTATCTGTGGCAGTGGCCGGACTTGAAGGCTTTAATAGATTATAGGATTGCAAAGCGGTTTCAAAGAACTCTTCAATTCCCCTTAGATCACTTTCAATTTCAGCTTTTAATTTATCGAGCTCAACATTCATAAAAGTTAAACTTGAGACTCAGGAGTAAATATTATCTTTTCATCTCCGATATAACAGCCTTGCAATCTAAGTTGTTTAAGGAGACCCAATACAGTATTTAATTTAGAAGGATCTATTTTTCTAACTTGTCCAAGTATTTCTTCTGTATGAGTAAAATAGAACTTAAAATCACTTATAAAAGGAAGTTTATAAGTGAGTTTAGTTAGGAACTTTTCATACAACTCAACACCCTCTTGTGGAGAAGCTTTAAGTACTGCGTTTATTAAAAACTCAAACTGCCCGACAGGTTCATGGTCAGCAAAATTATTAAAAAACAAAGGCATGTAACGTTTAACCCGATTGTAATCAGAAAGATCATCCTCAATGATTCTCCATGTGTGCCAAATCAAAGTGCTTTTAAGATGGGGATCCTTAGAGTCTTTAATATATTGTTCCAAAAAAGACTTGAACCATTCATCGTTAAAATTTGTATCGAATTTCTTTCTGAATTCTGCAAAAAAGAGTGCGAGAGGAACAACGTGACTTGTCAGATATTCTGGATTAATATTTCCTTTACTGTCGTAGCAAAAAATAGTAAGCACTTCTTTTGCTTGGGCTTCATTAATGAAACGAAGCTTGTCAAAAACATTTGATACAGATTCGAGCACCCTAGGTAGATCTCGGTTTTCCCTCAAAACTTTAAAGCTTATGTCGTAAACTCGGGCCCGATCTTCATCCCTAAAGTTAAAAGGTGTTCCGTCTTTATTTTGCTTTGCACGGACATTAGCGGCAAACATAGAAAGTGCCACCATAGCCTGTTGTCTTACGTAAAAAACCTTATCAGTCGTCAATCTTTCAATAATATCCAAAACTCTGGGGTAATGCTCAGTCTTGAGAGTTGCTATAATCATCTGTAATAACCAAGGCACAGTGCCGCGGACTGTATAGATGATATTTGTTTCTTCTCCTTTTTTTACTTTCTCATTCAGATTGTCATATTCAGGTGTAGGGTTTTCATCTTTTGAATATAAGTCAGCAATTTCTAATGCCTCACGAATATATTCACCTTTCTCTACAAATTCCTTAAGGAACCAGATAATATCTATTTTTGTGCTCGGATCTCGCCACTCTAATATTTCCTTACTCCAATCTGGCTTAGTGAGGTCAATCCTTTTAATTTGTTCTAAAACAATATCTTTTAATTTATCTCGATAGCTCATACTTTTTATATTAATTGATAAATATCTATCTGTGGAAAACTCGTTTGCTTGTTTTTTGTAAGTTTTCTATACTATTAAAATAGAATATTAGAAACAAAATAGAAAGTCAACAAAAATGATAACAAAGAAGCAAAAAGAAGTCTTAAATTTCCTAAACAGGTATTCGAAAGAAAAAGAATACGCACCTTCCCTAGATGAGATTCGTACACATTTTAAACTCGCCTCTGTGTCGACCGCTCACTACTATATAGAAAAATTAAAAGATAAAGGTTACTTAGAAAAGACTTCGAATCAACCTAGATCAATAAGTGTTCAATCACCCGAATCAATCACAAATATGCTCACAAAAAGAATGGAGTCGTTCTCTATACCTATTCTGGGTTCAGCTAACGCTGGCCAAGCTAGGCTGTTTGCTGAACAAAATATTGATGGTTATCTAAAAGTTTCTCAATCTTTAATCAATAAAAGAGACAATGTTTTTGCACTAAGAGTTGATGGGGATTCAATGAATATGGCAAAGATTGGTGGAAAAAATCTTGAACACGGAGATTTTGTTTTAATTGATTCTGAGTACAAAAACCCTAAAAATGGAGATTATGTGCTTTCTGTCATAGAAGGGTGTGCGAATTTAAAAAAGTTCCAAAGGAATACAAAGAGTGGAGATATAAAATTGATTCCTGAATCAAGAAACAAGAAACATAAGCCCATCTTCATATCAAGCGAGGATGATTTTGCGATAAATGGCAAAATAATTGCCGTACTTAAAAAATAATTTAAATAAATATGCAAAAAGATGCTAATATTAAATACACCATAGCAACACCGACACTATTTTCAAAAAAAGAAAAGAAGAGTTCGAAATTCAAAATGATAGATCTCTTTGCTGGAATTGGAGGAATCAGACTTGGTTTTGAAAGTATTGGAGGAGAAAATGTATTTACCTCAGAGTGGGATCAGCCAGCCCAAAAGACTTACCAAACAAATTTTGAAGAACTTCCCCATGGCGATATCACAAAAATCGAACCGAAGTATATTCCCCCTTTTGATATTCTACTTGCAGGCTTTCCTTGCCAACCATTTTCACAAGCAGGAAAAAAATTAGGCCTAGCGGATACTCGCGGAACCTTATTCTTTGATATTGCAAAAATTGTAGAACACCACAGACCAACCGTGGTATTTCTTGAGAATGTGAAAAGATTTAAAAGTCACGATGGAGGTAGAACTTTTGAGACAATCAAGACTATTCTAGAAGGACTTGGTTATGAAATATACTCTCAAGTGCTTAATGCAAAAGATTTTGGAGTGCCTCAAAACAGAGAACGAATTTATATTGTCGGCTTTCTTGGAAAGACAAATTTCTCATTTCCAAAACCATCGGGCAAAAAAACTAGACTGGGTGATATCTTAGAAAAGAACCCAGATCCAAAATACACAATATCTGATAAACTTTGGATTGGTCATCAAAGAAGAAAAAAAGAGCACGCTAAAAAAGGATATGGATTTGGTTACTGCCTCTTTAATGAAAACTCAGAATATACAAGCACAATCTCGGCTCGTTACTACAAAGATGGATCTGAAATATTGATTGAACAAAAAGGAAAAAATCCTAGAAAGCTAACTCCTAGAGAAGCAGCAAGACTGCAAGGATTTCCAGATGACTATATACTTTCAACGAGTGACAGTCAGGCGTACAAACAGTTTGGTAATAGTGTAGCTGTTCCTGTTATTAAGGCTCTGGCTAAAGAAATCGAGAAAGCATTAAAGCAGCTCACAAAGCACTCTGATATAGACTCAAAGAAAATAAATCTAGACAAAATCAAAAAAGAGAGTGTCGAAAAAGCAAAGAAAGGTGTCTCCTTAAAGTTAGTAAACCTCCGTAACTAAAGAATCCCAATACTTATTATCTGCTCGCCACTGTGAGTACGGTCGTATATTTCCTTGGTACATTCCACTATCAAAATAAATCAAACCCTTTCTCACTCCTTTAATCCACGAACTAAACTTTATCGGAGCACCGAACACGATACTTGAGTAAACACCCGTTTCGTTTTTCAAACACTTAAACCAGCCGAGTTTATTGAATTTTCGTTCAACTCTTTTCTTCATCATTTCAGCACTCCATTCTGCAATAACCAAGTTATCCTTTTGCATAACTTTTGGAACAATCTTATCTTTATCTACTCTTTTATCTTCACTGAAAGAATAAATTGCGGAAATATTACCGACATCATCAACTTTTAATATCTGTCCAAATGAATTGTATGTATCAATCTTAGGAGTTGGCTTACCTGACCATGAGTACCGATTTTGTTTTGCTAGATTAGGTGCACCAAAAATCATTAAAAACTGTTCACGGTCGATTCCATATTTTTCATCTTTAAAAATATAGTAACCGGCAGACCAGTCACCAAAAGTTGTTTTACTTGAAGTAGCATTCTTCATTTCAAAGCCAAATAAATCTGGAGCATTGCTTGCATTATGAGCAACACCCATTTGCACTTCTAACCAGTGACCGTCTTTACCATCATGTCTTAAGTTTGAAGCTGAACTATCAGGAATTTTACCCTTCACATTTTTATTAAAACGCTTAATGATTTTTCGTTTTACCTGTTCAACATCATCGGTTTTTCGTATTTTCTTTATGGTGGTCATAATGCGATAGATGTTATCAAACAAGCAAATATAAAGCCATACTACTAATTTCCCCAATCTATATTTTTGTGTCGTGAATTAATGACAAAACAATATGCTATCCTATACACATGAATACAAACATCACTGTAGAAGTCACCATAAACGCACCAATTGAGAAGATTTGGGAGTGTTTTACGGCTCCGGAGCATATAACCAAGTGGTGTCATGCATCAGAGGACTGGTGTGCGCCGAATGCTACAAATGATTTAACCGTGGGAGGCAAATTCAATACTCGAATGGAAAGCCGGGATGGAAAGTTTGGTTTTGACTTTAATGGTGTCTATACAGCCGTCGAAGAATACAAACATATTGAATATACAATAGAAGGCGGAAGAAAAGTTCAAATCACATTCGTGAAAGACGAGCTTGGATATAAAGTGATCGAAACCTTCGAACCAGAAAACGAAAACCCTCTCGATATGCAAAAATCCGGCTGGCAAGCAATTCTCAATAATTTTAAGAAGTATACAGAGAGCTTATAACCTATCGCTCATAGCTTATCGCCAGAAATATACATCCAGTACATCCGGAGGTCCGGCCTCCGGATGTATACCGACCTAACTCTCGATTAAAATTTCAACAAAAAAAAGTGCCGATTCGGATTGGATCCGAATCGGCACTTGCAATAGAAACATCACTCCGAGAAGTCGAGGTCTACATGTGACAGAAAGGTGATATGAGTATGTTCCTCAGGAACATTTCCCAAATCTTTTCTCAATTCAGGCCAGATAAGGGCAGAAATCGATGTTATATACAAGGTTTTCTTGCCATCCCAGAAGCCCGTGCCACTTTCTCTCGATTCTGAACCATAGAGCATCCCATAAACAAGAACTCCGTTCTTGTTTAAAAACGAGCTCATAATTTCGTATGTTTCACCTGTCACAACAGAGATTACCTTGAATGGCTTAAGTCTTGTCACCTCAACTGGTCTGCCCTTTAACCAGAATTCTTTCCAGTTTGTTAATTCAGAAGTAGTTGGAATTGGTGCAGGTATACCAATATGGCAAACAGCAACATCATCTATACTTTCACCAGTATTCGACGAAGAACCCTGTCTCAGGAGATCATGATCAACCTTTGAGAACCAATATGTTTCACCTTGTTTGCTATTTGGTAATAAAACCTGACAAGCAAAGTAGAGTGATGGTCCGTATTGGGTCGGAGCGAAAACATGAGCCGATGTAATCACTCGAGAAGGTTTACCTGTTCTCGAGAGAAGAAGTGTTCCGTTTGCACAGGAGGAAAAGTTACCCGACTCAGTCTTCGATATCCCAATAATAACAGGACGAAGGAGAGGATGAACATGTTCTTTTGGAACCTTGCTCATGTTTTCAAACTGGCGATTAGCAGACCGCTCCTGAGGAGTTTCCTCTTTTTTATGAAGAAAGAAGACAGTCAAAGCAAGTCCACAAATGAAGAACAGGGTCAAAATAACCCTTGGATACTTTACCTTAGTATGAGAGGTGTTGGTCTGAGAAGTCACCGACAAAGACTTTTTGTTTCTTTTTTTAGACATAGATACCAAAACCCAATAATGACATTAGAATCTGATATCCATGCCTAAACAGTATTCAAAGAACTTCGAAAAATACCATACCATAAAATACGATATATCACAAGTACTTGTGTGGAAAAGTTTTTTGTTACCTAGTGATAATAATGCTAATGTAACTTAAAGAAAAAGCACATTCCGTGTCTCTTTCAACCCTACCCCCCCCACCAACTACACAGAAAGGTTTTGTAAATGCTTCCAAGTTCAACTCAAACAGATAACAGACTCATACTATTCATAAATAAATCTTTTTCAGCACACATCAGTGGAAATGGTGACAAAGAGTTCTCAATAACCCCTATCGTTACAGAAACCTATGCCAGTTGTGGTATTGGCCTTATGGTAAATAATCAAATTTTTGACGAGTATGGATCATATCTTCCTAGAGACACCATCACTGGATGGAGGGCGACCAGACTCCTACTCGCTGTAAACTGGAAGAAGAGAACATGGTTCCGAAAAAGAATTAAATGGTCAATCGATGAAAACACCCTCTCACAGTTCTATCACGCAGCAATGCGTAAGACCTCTGACGAAGATCGTGCACAAGGTCGAAACACTGTTATCAGTATGATTGGGAAGAAAGAGTATGACAACATATTCAGACTTCCAATCCCTGAAACAATTATCTCGACAATATTCGAGGGACAGACACGAGAACCAAAACTCTGTGTTTGTCCATTAAGAGCAGAAATCCTGGCGGGGACAGTTCCAAAACAGGAACGTTTCCAACTCCTTGGAATTCACTAACACCCAAGCCCCGTAGTTTCAATACTATAGGGGCTTTTTTATTTCGGAGGACGGTCCTCCGCAAGGGTCACCAAGATGACATCTGAGGACCGTCCTCCGAAATTTTAGAAACAAAAAAGCCCCCATTATGAGGGCGGTTGGTTTGATGGGATTTTTTCGTAACTGGTATTAAAAGCAAAAGCAACACCATTCGCTTCTTCAAGACCTCCTTTAGAGAGACCTGAGTGAGGATTAAATAATCCTGCTTCGAGAATCTCCATCTGTGTCTCACTGACAACAATGTTGGGTTCAATACTGACCCGAATCATTACAATGAACGCTCTGTCTTTTTCCGAAGGAGCTCTTGCAATCAGTTCACCTAAGAAGTCTACAAGTTTCTTTTTCTCTGTTTTCATTAGTTTTTTGGATGGAAAAGAGAAATGATACGAAAAATACAATCTCTCTTCCCCATCCAAACCCTGTACTATCTATAATATATTATATCACGACTAATACATAAAAGCAAATATCTACTCAGTAGAGATATTTGCTTTTATGTATCTAAAAATCAACCTCTTCATGAAGGCAAACAACCTTCGTTTTTTACAATCTTTTAGATTTTTATACTTCTGGCTTGAAATTGTTACGACTCCAATTCCAAAGAATAGGATGAACAGTTACAGGTGCAATATCAGTACCAGCAAGTAATTCAAACCATGCATTTGCAACTTGCTCAGGTGTATCCCCTTCTTTTGAAATTCCAAGGTGGATTGAACATTGTTGTACATGAGTATCTGGAATAATCGAAAGCTTATGTTTGTTTTGTAACTTTATATCAGTATATGAATCCAAGATATAGAGCCAGTAATTCGACATCTTGCTACCGTTGAGGTACGGATATTGTTTTTTATTTTCTTGCAAATAATTTATTATGCGAGTCACACAAGAATGGCGGTCTTTGATAAGTGCTCTTGGATCACTATTCCAATCTCGATGAAGCCCTTTACATAGAGCAATCCAAATATCAGTATGTTTGTTTAATTGCAAAGAAAGTTTGTGTTTCCTTAAATCTTTCTGAACTTTTTCATACGGAGTCTCAACAACCTTTTCAGGATAAAACAAATAGTTTGTCTCTGCATCATTCCAAGTCAAAAGAGCTGCTTGCCAGAGTGCAGTACTTTGTCTTTGAAAATTAAGACTCGGCGCCAAAGTAAAATATAAATATCGCTCACGACTACCAAGAGGTAATTCTGGATGAACCTCATGTTCTTTAAGTCTTGGAATTTCATTGCGAGCCCATACACCCATCAACTTCTTTATTTTTTCCAGTGTATCTTTTTTACTCATGATCTTCGAGTGAATAAACATCGAAGGCAACTTCCTCATACGGATGAACTGCCTTCATTACTTTTATAACTGCATCAAGGTTTTCTCGAGAACAGATTATCTCGATTCTTTCTTCTATCACCTCTTCAAGTTTCCCAACTTCACCAACATGAGGATTTGCACCTAGTGTAGGTTTAAAACGGCCAATACCTTTTGTTGAAAAAGTACAATGAGTATAGTTCCCAATCTTACCTGCCCCAGCTTCACACATAGCGCTACGCACAATATCAGTGTGAGTCTCTGGAACAAAGACTACAATTTTTACGTTTTTTGAATTCATATTCTATAGTAACATCCTAAACCTGTTATTCTTAAAAGACAAACCTTTGGGTATATTTTGACTCTTGCAATAGAATAAAATTACTATATACTAGATAATCATATTAAGTTATGAGTTTGGGCCCTTAGCTCATCTGGTAGAGCACCTCATTTGCAATGAGGGGGTGGCAGGTTCGAGTCCTGTAGGGTCCACAGCATATTGACATATTATCTATTCTGTGATAATATGATTTTTAGGTTACAACCACACACCGAAACTCCTTCAACCCAGAAAGACTGACTCATGAACACCAAAGCACTTGAACAAATCATTGCAGCCCGGCAGCCTGTTAACGAAGCTCTCAAGAGCATCGGCCAGCAGATTGTCGAAAGCGGACGGCCCTACGACGAACTCAGCAATGACGAAATCGAGGCCGCCCTCCGCTACATCATCGAAACTTCCGAGACTGAAGACGAAATCAAGCGTCGCGTCAAAGAAGAGTTCCACTATCCCTACACCCCTTCGATCCACTCGCTCACAGCCCTGACGGCTGCAGCGGGAGAAGCGAAGATGCTCTGTCAGGCGATGGGCGGGCTCACGATGAAAAACGGCACCCTCGTTCGACTCATGATCTGGAGCCCTCGCGGTGAAACGATCATGATGTAGTTCGAAAATCGAACCCACTAACCTCAACACAGGAACCCCTGTCGCGAGATGGTGGGTTTTCTGTTTTTGTATCACAAAGAAAAGATTTCCGAACATCTCTCAAGATTCCGCATTTGTAAGGGCGAAATGCGAATTGGGTGAAGTATTCGAATAACGTATACTTAGGACCACCGTAGAAAAACTTTAAACCGCTTTATTGGCGGTTTTTTGTTTTTCCGGTGGACCTAAGTGAGCAAACGATTTTGCTCACGTCAGGACTCGAAAAGCTTCTCCTATATTTTTGAAGGTTTCCATCCGAAAAAATAGGAAAGCTGCACTGCTCCTGTAAGGAGAGAGTCCTTATGTTTCCACACAGAACCTAAAAAAATAAATAAGGGGATTCTTAAAAAGATATGATATTCTTTAACCATGAACTTAGAAACAACGATTGAAATACCTAAAAAAGAAGATGTTATCGAAATAACAAGAGTTCAATACGAAGCATGGCTTGCAACATATCCAAATGAAATCATTGGGATTACAAAAGATGATATAGAGTATCGATATAAAGATGCTTTTAATCTAGAAAATATAGAAAAGAAAGCTGAAGTTATACTTAATTGTGAACAGAATGAAAAAGTCTTGGTTGCAAAATATGACAATAAAGTAATTGGTTTTTGTTATGTTGTAAAAGAATCCGACCATAATAAACTAGAGGCAATGTACATATTACCAGCCTTTCATAACATGGGTGTTGGCACCCGCCTATGGAAAAACATAGAATCTTTTTTTGATAAAACAAAAGACACTTACCTCACTGTCGCTGAATATAACAACAAAGCAATTTCTTTTTATAACAAAATTGGCTTTATATCTACAAACAAAAGCATACTTGATGAAAGATTCAGAATGAGAAGCGGTGCGATTATGCCTGAAATAGAAATGGTATTAAAAGCGGGAAAATAAGACACACTCAAAAATAAATCAGGTTCAAAAAAACCGCTCCTTGCGGTTTTTTTCTGTCTTATATACCCTCCGCCCTCAACACCTCCACTGCCTTTCTCGCCTCCTTTGAAAGTTTTCGTGGAAGATCGATAAGTATAGTGATAAACAAATCACCTCGTGCATGCGCACTTACTGGCACGCCTTTGCCTCTCACACGAAGCACTTCGCCGTGAGTAATACCTTCTGGAATCTTGAGATCAATATCGCCATCAAGAGTTGAAAGCTTACGTGTGGTACCAAGAAGTGCCTCAGAGAGTTTGATGGGAAGCTCGGTTGTAAGGTTATCGCCATTCTTTTTCCATATAGCATGCTTTTGGACACGGAGCTTGATATAAAGATCACCCGGTGTACCGCCAGAAATGGCCTCACCTGCCCCAGTAAGCCTCATGGTCTCACCATTATCGATTCCTGCTGGAATAGACACTTCAATCTCAGTTTTACGCTTATGAACGCCTGCTCCGTGACAGGTGGTACACTTCTCTTCTGGGATTTTACCTTTACCATGACACGCGTCACAGACTCGCTCTTGTGCAAATGAACCAAGAATAGTTCGTTTTACCTCACTTATTTTTCCATGACCCTGACAGGTAGAACAGGTCTTCATCTTACTTCCCTTCTTCGCACCGGTACCTTCGCAGGTAGAACAATTTGAAACTTTATTTATCTCGATAGTTTTGTCGGTACCAAAAATAGAATCAGCAAATGAAATCTCAATATCAACTGAGATATCATTTCCTCTTTTCGCACGACCGCGACCTTGAGATCGTCCACCACCAAAGAAGTCTCCGAAAATATCTCCGAGATCAACATCCTGAAAACCTCCCTGACCTTGGAATCCTGAGAAATCAAAACCTCCAAACCCTCCCTGACCACCACCAAAGCCACCCTGCTGTGGTCCTGCACTTCCAAAGGTATCGTATTGTTTGCGTTTACCTTCATCAGAAAGCACCGAGTATGCCTCGTTTGCCTCTTTGAACTTATCAGCATTACCACCCTGCTTATCTGGGTGATGTTGATGAGCCATTTTTCGAAACGCTTTTTTTATCTCGTCTTGAGACGCGTTTTTTTCGACTCCGAGTATTTTGTAGTAATCCTTAGACATGGTTTTTTGTATAGACGTGTGCAAGAGTGCGGTGCCATAAAGCACCGCCTTCCTGCACGCGTACTTTTAGTGAGGTTTATTTCTTCTCCTCAAAATCAGCATCACGAACCGGACCTTCACCTGCACCCTTATCGTCACCTGCTGGAGCATCAGTCTTTGGTTGTGCGTCAGCCTGAGCCTTCATCATTGCTTCACCGATTTTCTGCATTGATACAGAAAGGAAATCAGTAGCTTTTTTGATAGCCTCGATATCACTTCCGTCTTTTGCAGTTTTGAGTTCAGCGATCTTTACTTCTACATCTGCCTTTATTTCAGCAGATACCTTATCACCATTATCCTTCACAGATTTTTCTGCAGTATAGATCATCTGTTCAGCAATGTTTTTCACTTCTACTTGTTCACGATTCTTCTTATCTTCTTCTGCGTGAATTTCTGCATCTTTTTGCATCTTCTCAATCTCTTCTTTTGAAAGACCTGAGCGTGCTTCGATACGAATAGACTGTTCTTTACCAGTAGACTTTTCCTTTGCCTTAACCGCAAGAATACCGTTTGCATCTACGTCGAAGGTTACTTCTACCTGAGGTACACCTCGTGGCATTGGAGGAATACCGTCGAGATTGAATCGTCCGAGAGACTTGTTGTCCTTCGCCATCGCACGTTCACCTTGTACCACGTGAATTTCTACAGAAGTCTGATTGTCAGCAGCTGTTGAGAACACCTGTGAGCGAGATGCTGGGATAGTAGTATTCTTCTCGATAAGCTTTGTCGCTACATTACCCATGGTTTCGATACCAAGTGCAAGTGGAATAACATCGAGCAAGAGCACATCTTTTACATCACCTGCAAGGATTCCACCCTGAATAGCAGCACCGAGTGCAACTACTTCGTCTGGGTTTACTCCCATGTGTGGCTTCTTCTTGAAGAAGTCTTCTACCGCCTTTTGCATTGCAGGCATACGAGTCTGTCCACCCACAAGAATCACTTCGTTTATATCAGCCACCTTGAATGGTGATGCTTCCATAGCACGCTTAGTGATTTCCATCGCTCGATCTACGAACTCTTGAGTAAGTCTCTCGAGATCTGTTCGAGTCATTTTCTTTACAAGGTGAATAGGACCTTCTGCGCCTGAAGTGATGAACGGAAGATTGATTTCGGTTTCCATCGCGGTTGAAAGTTCAATCTTTGCCTTTTCCGCAGCATCATCAAGACGCTGTTTTGAAAGGGTGTCCTTTCGTAAATCAACACCGTATTCCTTCTGGAAATCATCCGCAAGCCAGTTGATAATCTTCTGGTCAATATCCTTACCACCCAAGTGTGCGTCTCCGTCAGTAGACTTAACTTCGATAACATCATCACCCACTTCAAGAACTGAAATATCAAATGTTCCTCCACCGAAGTCGAAGACCACGATCTTTTCATCTTTCTTTTTGTTGAATCCGTATGCGAGAGCCGCAGCTGTTGGTTCGTTGATAATTCGCTTTACATCAAGGCCCGCGATCTTACCTGCGTCCTTGGTAGCTTGTCGCTGAGAGTCATTGAAGTATGCAGGCACAGTAATAACAGCTTCAGTGATTTTCTCACCTGTTCGTGCTTCTGCATCTGCCTTAATTTTCTGAAGAAGCATCGCAGAAATTTCTTCTGGTCGATAGTACTTCTCACCCATCTTTACTTCAATACCACCGTTTTCAGATTTACGAACTTCGTACGGCACAGCCTTAATGTCCTTCTGAACAAGAGATTCGTCAAAATTGTGTCCGATAAATCGCTTTATCTGGAAAATAGTATTCTTCGGATTACTTACACTTTGGCGCTTTGCAGATATACCCACTACACGCTCTTTTGTTTTTGATTCTGCGATGATAGATGGAGTGGTTCGCATTCCTTCTGCGTTTTCGAGAATTTTTGCTTCACCTCCTTCCATGATTGCTACCGCGGAATTTGTTGTTCCCAAGTCGATTCCAATGATTTTTGCCATAGTTATATTTAGATAATTAAGTAAGTTAATATCTAGCACAAATAAACCTTCGTATTGGACAAATTTCTAAATAGTTTCGAAGTGGGATATGTAGACGTACAGATAGTACGGCGGAGTATCACACTTAAGAAAATATGACGAAATTGGACCAACTTTAGCGAATGAAAATTCCTTAGTTTTAAACAGGATTTTCATGAGTACGAAGAGTTTATACAAATGATGGCGCTCGTGGAGATTGCTGTATCAAGACGTTAAAAATATAAGGAAGAAAAACTTCAGTAAATGAAAGAGTGAGAGTGGTAACAAAAGAGATAGTAGAAGCAACTGCTCCATTGAGCAAAAAGGCTTCAGAAACCTTCGAAGTTGTATCGTATGGTCGAGCACTCAAAACCTTGAATGAAATCTCGCCATTGCACTCAGAAACCAAAAAGAGCACGTAGAAAGTCTCCCCAAGGTCATTGGTGAGAATCTTTGGTACGATTCTGTATTGTGTCTTAAGTGCTAACATGTAGTTATTATACAATAAATTAGTTAGATTTCAAACACCTTAAAAAGTCTTATTTTTTAAGCTCTCCAACCTTTACCTTAGGAGCTTTTACCACCTTACCATTCAGACTGTAGCCTTTTGAAATCACAGAGAGAACGATGTGATTTTTACTTTCTGATTCAACTTCTACAAATTCAAGAACTTCGTCTCGAGCTGAATCAAACTTTTCACCCTGAGGGTTTAGTTCTTTGATACCATTATTCGTCAAAATACTTACAAGCTGTGTATGAATATATTCAACCCCTGCTCGCCAATTCTTGTCTACCTTTTCCCATACTTCTTTATTGGCAAATGCCATAGTGAAACTATCGAGCACTGGTAAGAGCTCTTCAAGAAGAGATTCGTTTGCAAACTTCACGACTTCTTTTCTTTCTTCTTCACTTCGCTTTTTAAAGTTTACAAAGTCAGCCTTCGCTCTCTGCCATCCATCTAAGTATTCCTGCTTTTCAGCGGTAAGAGTCTTAATCTTCGCTCGCAAATCAGCCACGGTCGCCTGAGCAGACTCTTCAGCAACCACTGAGTCATCAAGATCATCTGTATTTTCTACAGGCTTTTTTGAGCGAGATTCAAACTCACTTGTATCAATCACAACGTCGTCATTTTGAGTGTTTTTTGTTTCGTCGTTCATAAGTATGGTGAATTATATACTTTTTTCACTCATTTTGCAAAATCGCTTAGTCCACTTGTGTCGCTCCCGCTCCTTGGAAACCCACGGTTTTCCAACGTTCGAAGACTCACTGCCTTCCTCCACGGAAAAACCGGAGTTTTTCCGACCCTTTTCTCATTCCACAGTGGTCAAAACAAAAATCCCCTTTCGGGGATTTTTGTAACTATCGTTTTGACCACTGTGGAGCTTTTCGCGCCTTCTTGAGACCGAACTTACGTCGTTCCTTTGCTCGTGGGTCTCGCTTAAGGAAGGTAAGTTTCTTCAATTTCTTTCGAAGTTCTGCATCGTATTCGAGAAGTGCTCGAGAGATACCGTGTCTGGTAGCTTCTGCTTGTCCGTGGATACCACCACCAACGAGAATAACAGTTACTTTGAATTTCTGTGCAATCTTAGTCTTTGTGAATGCATCAGTTACAATTCCCTGGAGTTCAGTTGTTGGAAAGTATTCCTCAAGACCTTTGTCGTTGATATGGAAAGATTCTTTTGTTGCTGGAGTGATTCGCACTCGAGCAATAGCAGTTTTACGTCGTCCTACTGCTTCAAAATATTTGGTTGCTTCAGTTGACATAGTTTTATTCAGTTACAGTTAAGTTCTTAAGCATTCGTGACTGAAGCTTATTCTTTGGAAGCATGCCTTTAACAGCAATCTTGAAAAGTTCTCCGTAACCCTTCTTTGCAACCTTTTTTGGCATTGAAGTGTACTTCAAACCACCTGGGTAACCAGAGTAAGCCTTGTAAGTCTTTGAATCCATCTTCTTAGCTGAAATATCAGCCTTTGAAGCGTTGGTAATAGTAACTTCTGCATCAGCTACTTCGTTTGGCTTGTAGCCTGTGGTGTTCTTACCCATAAGGATTTTAGCAACCTCACTTGCAACACGGCCTATCTTTTTGTTTTGTGCGTCTATAGTGTACTTCATAAATTTTATACAAACTCAATATAAGCCATCTTGCTTGCATCAGTCTTTCGACGAGGAAGCTTAATAATTCGAGTATAACCACCTGTTCGGTCTTTATATCGAGGAGCAACAACATCCACGAGCTTCTTTACAACCTTTGCATCGGTTATTTTTGAAGCAACGAGTCGTCGTGCAGCAAGAGTACCAGGGCGAGCAGTGGTCACAAGCTTTTCAATGTGCTTGCGGATTTCCTTTGCCTTAGCCTCAGTGGTCTCCATGCCTTCATGTATGATAAGAGAGCGCATAAGCGACTTTAGAAGCGCATTACGCTGGTTTTTCTCTCTACCGAATTTTCTATTTGCATCGTGCTTTCGCATGGTATTTAAATTTAAATCGAAAAGTGAAAAAAGTAAAGACTATCGTAGGGTTATGTCGTATTCAGACATAATTTTCTTGATTTCCTGAATACCCTTTGGTCCGAGTCCTTCAATGTTTTCAAGATCCGCCTCCTTCTTACGAGCAAGGCCTCCGACTGTTCGGATGTTTGCGTTATTAAGAGCGTTTGATGTTCGCTGTGAAAGTCCAAGAGTTTCAATTCGAGTCTTCAAGAATTCATTGTCGAGTTCTTTCTTAGGTTCAGCTGAAGTGTGAGCTTCAACAACTTCTGGAGCAGAAACAACTTCTTCTTCCTTGAATCCTACAATAGCCTTAAGCTGATGAATCATTATCTCAATAGACTTTTCAAGTGCTTCTTTCGGAGAAATAGTACCGTTAGTATCGATTGACAATCGAAGTCGATTGAAGTCAGTTCGATCACCAACACGCATGTTTTCAACTTCGTAGCTCACGCGACGAATAGGTGAAAAGATTGCATCAAGTGAAATAGTACCGATATCAACTCGTTCCTTCTGATGTACTTCGCGAGACACGAAACCAAGACCTCGTTCTACGAAGATTTCAACTGCAAATTCTGTAGCCTTATCAGTAACAGAAGCAATGTGAAGATCAGGGTTCAAAACTTCAACCTGTCCAGGAACAACAATATCCTTTGCAGTAACATCTTTCACACCCTTAACTTTGATAGTAAGAGTCTGAGGTTCAGATGACAACATCTTGATGTGAAGCTTCTTCAAGTTAAGAAGAATAGTGATAACATCTTCCTTTACGCCATCAATGGTTGAAAATTCATGACTTACACCAGCAATCTTAACACTTACAATAGCTGCGCCAGGAAGTGATGAAAGAATGATTCGGCGAAGTGAGTTACCTAGAGTGTGACCGTATCCAGGGTAAAGACCATCGATTTCGTATACGCCTGAAAAACCTTCCTCTCGGATGATCTTTGGCTTTGATGGGAGATGTACATTGATGTCTGACATATGTTTTTATTTATTGTTTAATAAACGAAGCTATTTACTTGTTATTAACGGCTATAGAACTCAACCACAGCTCGGAGGTCAAACACGTGTTCAGTAGGAGTATATTTCGGCATACCAGTAACTGTTGCAGCTTTCTTCTCTGCATCATAAGACAACCATGAAGGAGTCTTAACATTCTTCATCTTCTCATCGAAGTTTACAAACGCAGCCTTCTTCTGACTACCTGGGTGCACAGTAATCACATCGTCGATAGAAACATGAGATGAAGAGATGGTAACTCGCTTACCATTTACCATAATATGGCCGTGAGAAACGAGCTGTCGAGCAAAAAGACGAGTTGAAGCAAAACCAAGTCGATACACAACGTTATCAAGTCGTGTTTCGAGTCGAGCAAAAAGAGTATCGAGAGTGTTTGCACCCTTCTTTGCCACTGATTCCTTAACGTACTTTGAAAATTGTCGCTCGGTGAGTGAGTATGAAAAACGAGCTCGTTGCTTTTCGAGCATCTGCATACCGTAGTCGGTCTTTGGTCTCCATGGACCTTTACCAGACTTTCGTTCCTGACGAAGCGCAAACTTCTGAGTTTGAGTCTTCTCAAAAATGTTTGTTCCTAGTCGTCGTGCAATTTTGTACTTTGGTCCTGTAATCATGTTGTTTACTATTGAAAATTACTCAAGGCTAATTATACTCGTCGAGCTCGCGGCTTTCGTGGTCCGTTGTGTGGTACAGGAGTCTCATCCTTGATAGATGAAATCGCAATACCCTTTGAAACGAAACTTCGAATCGCAGACTCTCGTCCAGATCCAGTTCCCTTCACAATAACAGCAACTTCCTTTACTCCGAAAACAGCAGCTTTCTGTGCAAGCACTTCTCCAGCCTTAGCAGCTGCGAAAGGTGTACCCTTCTTTGCACCCTTGAATCCAAGAGCTCCACAAGAAGAAGCTGCAAGAGCGTTACCATGTGCATCAGTAAGAAGCACTTTGGTGTTGTTGTAAGTAGACTGTACGTAAAGAACGCCCGCATCAACGCGTTTCTTTGATGACTTAACAGCAACTTCTGCTTTCGCTTCGGTCTTTGTTTCTGCTGACTTTACTACTTCTTCTTTTTTCTTTGCCATAGGGTTTTAGTGTATTAATGAGAGGGATTACTTTTTATCTGCTGCCTTACGACCAGTACCCATGGTCTTTCGAACGTTACCACGTCGAGTACGAGAGTTGGTCTTTGTTCGCTGTCCTCGTGCAGGAAGGCCTCGCATATGTCGAACTCCTCGATACGCTTTGATATCTTTCAAACGCTTGATGTTTGATGAGATTTGGCGTTTAAGATCACCTTCGAGTTTCAAGGTTTCTACAATCTTTCGAATTGCAGCCTCTTCATCAGTAGTGATGTCTTTAGCTTTCTTTGAAGCACTTACCTTTGCTTCTTTCAAAATAGTGTTTGCGAGCGGACGTCCAATACCGTAAAGCGCAGTAAGCGCGATATCGATGTTTTTGTTGTCAGGAAGTGTGATACCTAGGATTCTCATTGAAAGTGATTGTTGTTATTAAAAATACTGAAATTAATGTCAGTTCTGTAGATTAACACAGACCTGTTTGCAAGTAAAGACTACCCTTGTCGCTGTTTATGGCGCGGGTTTGAATTACAGATAACGTATACGTATCCCTTACGACGAACTGTCTTACAAGCGACACATTTCTTTTTTACTGATGATTTTACTCTCATGATAATCTGTTAGATGTTTGATCCTCAAAATTTATAATCGTTGTATTACTCGGCCCTTACCTCCGTAAGGTTCGAGTTCTACCTTCACCTTATCGCCAACAAGTACTCGAATACGATGCATTCGCATCTTTCCCGCAAGATAGGTAAGTATTTCATCACCATTCTCAAGCTTTACTTTAAAAAAGGTATTGGGAAGTGCTTCTGTAACTACTCCTTGGATACTTGGTTTCTGTTCTTTAATTTCCATTATTTTCAAATGTAGAATATAAGTATAATCCACTAACGAATGCAAGTCAAGGTATCATAAAAGGCACCCTTTGAAAGAGCGCCTTTTATACCCTATTCTGTGCTTTCGATTTTGATTTTTTCAGGGTTTGTTGGGAAGCTTGATTTCCAGAATGGATACATAGAAACGGCTCCTTTTTTGAGTGTCGGGAAGCTTTTTTGTACCAAGAAGAAATCTGCGCGTTTTTTACCGAGTAGCGCCTGTTTAAGAGCGACCGCATCCACTGCCCACACAAAGTGAGCATCACCTGAGAGCTTGATTGTTATAGAATCAGTGGTGAGTTTGAAGTTGTTATTTGCAGGCAGAGCAGAAAGTTCATTTATGTTCTTTATCATAATACTTTCACCCTTATAATCCTTAAGGGTTATATTTGCGAGGTATCGTGCCAAATCGTCCTTCTTTATAATCACACCAGTAAATGTTCCATTTTGTTTAATGCGAACTTGGTCGTTTTCGAGATTTTCCTGATTAAGAGATGTGTAATTGATCGTATAAAGTTCAGGATACAAGATGAAGCCTTCAGGAACTTTTGTCTGTGCATCAGCGAGAATATCGACGAGAAGTTGTTTACGGATCGCTTCTTCTGCATTTGCTTTATCAGTATCAGAGACAATTTTCATAATACCTGAGAAACCGCCTGCAAGTGGAGTCTTTGATCGAGCAAAAAATCCGGCATACTGCTTAGGCGATGTTTTAAACCCTGGGATAGTAAAATCAGTAAGACCCACATTGTACTTCTCGCCCACATCATCTGCAAAAACAGCAACTTCAACACTTCCCGGAACAGTGCCTTTCTTTCCCGGAACAGTCACTGATTCATTTATTCTAAAAATAAGACCAGCTGGAGTTTCAAAACGAGTATTCTTAATAAGACGCTGAGCTGTAGTACTGAAATTGTTATAGATCACAATCGTACCAGTCGCCTTTTTATCTACCTGCTGTTTTCCACTTGATTTCACAACAGAACTTCCCTCTTTTTGAACAGAAATAAGATCAAAAGCGAGATCATTTGAAAGAGCGCTCTTCTTGAGGTTGATATTAAAATCAATCTTTTGATCTGCGGTAAGTGGAGTGACTTCAACAACCGCCTTGTGAAATGCATTTGCAACCAAAAGACCAGCAAAAAGAGCTATCGCAGCAACTCCTCCTATAATAAACTTTGTGTAGTTACGAGGCTTCTTTTCATAAGAATGGAACTCCTCTCGAACTTCTCGGATAGTCTTCAAAGTAGGAACTTCTTCCTCTACGATTTCTTCCTCCTTCTCCTCATGATGATGGGTGTGGTGATGAGTTTCAGCATGAACATGGGGACGTACACGTCCTGTATCGTGAGTACGAGTCACTGGAATGTTACGAATTGATCGCGAGGTATTCGGTACAACGTCTTGGATAATCTTTTTTTGCATAATGCGTACAGTATATCAAATAATAAATAATAATTACTAGAAATTGAGCCTATTATATAACACTTTTTATAAACAGGGCTGAAAGGGCTTGATCAGAGTCTCTAACAACATCTTCTTTAAAATCGACAAAGGTTTTTGTAAATTCATCTGTGATAGGAACAACAGAAAAAAGAGACACATTCGCAACCGTTCCTTTTGTTGATAACTTCTCAAGTGCTTTATCGAAGAATGAAAGATACTGATCTGGTGCGTGTAGATAGAGTAAGTGTGGTATATACGTACGAAGACTTAGGTCTGTTATATATTTTGACATTTCTTCCACCCATATATCCTGAGCTTCTCCGACAAATGAGTGTTGACCACTAACATCAATCACAGAATCATCATGTTGAGTAAGAGCTGAATCGCTTAAGCCTTGATCGACACCATGGACCTCACTTACTTTCTTATTTAAATTATTATAACCAAAAGGAATACTAATAGTCTCCGTAACAACGCCTTTCTTGACCACGACCCACTCAGAGAGATTTGAACCAACATCAACAATCACATAATCATCACCTTCAAGTCGTGTACGTAAGAGTGAAAAGAGTGCGAGGAGAAACGAATGTTTTTTTACCGTTGAAAACAAGGGAAAGGTCGTGCTTATTTTTTCGGATAATCCAAGAGGGATCCATGAGAGCCAGAAAGCGATATCTATTTTCTCTGTCTTTTTTCCGTACGGTAAGGCTGTTTCATAGCCGTTGAGACGTATTTGGACTGTTTCGGATTCAAGAGCGAGCAAGTTTTGAGATGTGATAAGGGAACTCGCGGTGTTTTTTAATTTTTCTTTCTGGGTAGAAAGCAGAGATTGAACGAGTGCTTGATCAACCGTAATAGGCACGTCTTTTTTAAGTGACACAAGAGCTGTCTGAGTAACAACCCAGGAAGAGCTAAGGATGTAGCGAGAAAGCGTGAGGGGAATTTTTACACCAAGAGAAGCTTCGACCTTCGCAAGCTCTGGAGCAAGCTTGGTATGAAGGATTTGGAGAGTATCGATAACAGACTTTATAAGTCCATCACCCGCATCAGATGCCTGTGGAACAGACTCATTTAATACGAAATAGATGAGCGGATTTTTATTTTTTTTGTATTCAACAAGAGATACAGAAAGAGAAGCTGTATCAATAAGAAAATTGATTGAAAAAGATCGTTTGTTGAAATACGAGAGAAGTTTCATACCATTTCATTATACAAGACAAGGAGTGAGATGCAAAATAAAGAAGCCAACAACTAAAACCACAGACAACTAATCGAACACAAAAACAAAAGCAGGATTTAGGCTTTGCCTAAATCCTGCTTTTGTTTTTATTTCTAAATTTTAAGATTAACTTAGAACAGCTTTTATTCTTCTGATTCCTTGTGCCACCGCCTCCTCCTTCTGAATCTTAAATACCCCAAGTTCTTTTGTATTTTCTACGTGTGGGCCACCACAGAATTCTTTTGAAAACGCTCCTTCAATAGAATCACCCATATAATAAACAGAAACCATGTCTCCATACTTATCTCCGAAGAAATGAAGGGCGCCAGTCTTTTCTGCTTCAGCTTTT
>JACCDZ011184088.1_pt1 | contig 23784 bp, 22 predicted proteins | sample 7449551 | NCBI WGS metagenome assembly JACCDZ01 (sample SAMN15323452, study PRJNA562643) | freshwater metagenome | isolation source: river surface water | place: USA:Blue River Watershed | collected 2017-08-18 | reverse complement strand
TGGCTAGTGTTTGTGCGTGATCTAAACCGTAAAATGCCGTAAGCTCATGTCCAATCATGTGTGTCGCCCAATCACTTTGAACACCTTGGCTAATGAGTGTATTCAATGCCAGGGTTGCTGCCCACATAATATTGGCGCGGACATCATAATTATTCGGATCAGTCAGGACTTTTTGTCCTTCTTCGATTAGTGTGCTCAAAATCCCTTCAGCAAAGCGATCTTGCAAAGGTGCATTTTGTGGGAAGGTCAAGTATTGTTCCATTACATGGACAAACGCGTCAACGATGCCATTTGCCACTTGTCTAGCTGGAAGCGTATAAGTGGTTTCAGGGTCAAGTACTGAAAAAACGGGGTAAACCTTTTCATGCAAGAAGCCAAGTTTCTTATTTAAAGCGCGGCGAGATATTACCGAACCTGAATTCATTTCAGGAGCCTGTGGCAGGGAGCGTGAGTACACAACCAAAGGATAAAGCTTCGGTAATGTCGGCACGTTTTGCCAAAATATCCCAGGGATCGCCCTTAAATTTTGCTGCAGCGACAATAAATTTAGTGGCGTCAATAACTGAGCCGCCACCCACCGCTAACACAAAGTCAATTTTTTCTTGTTGAATCAGTTTTGCCGCTTTAAGGCAATTCTCATATTCAGGGTTAGGTTCAATCCCCGAAAATTCGATAATCTGATGTTGAGACAAAGCTTTTGTAACCTGAGCATAAACCCCGTTTTGCTTGATGCTGCCACCACCATAAATTAATAAAACCTTTCGATTTTTGGCAATCGCATCGCTTAATTGTGTAATTTGACCCTTGCCAAAATAAATACGCGTTGGGTTATGATAAATAAAATTTTCCATGAAGTACTCCATTTTTAGATCAATGTCATCAGAGACGAAAGAGATGTTTGATGACGATAGCAAGGCGGGATTCTAACATATGTAGACATGGTTTTGTATTGGTTTATTCAATTATTGGTTGTCGTTGACTTGCTGAGTTTGCCTGATTTTTAACAAGCGTAAACTATTAAAGACAACCAAAAGAGACGCCCCCATATCGGCAGCAATTGCCATCCAGATATTGGCAAGCTCTAGAATGGCCAGTGTCATAAATACGATCTTAAGTCCCAGTGCAAAAGTAATGTTTTGTTGGATAATGGCTTTAACTCGCTTAGCGTGTTGAATAAGCCATGGTAATTTTGCCAAATCATCAGACATTAAAGCAATATCGGCTGTTTCAATAGCAACATCACTGCCTGCATCTCCCATCGCAAGACTCAAATCCGCAGTGGCCAAGGCTGGCGCATCATTAATACCGTCACCTACCATGGCAACGGTGTGGTATTGCTGTTTTAAAGCGTTGATTTTTTCTACTTTATGCTCAGGTAATAGCTCAGAGTAAACCTCATCAAGCCCCGCTTGATCGGCAATAAATCGTGCCGCGCCCTTGTTATCTCCCGTTAATAACACAGTTTTTATCCCAAGAGCCTTTAATTGTGTCAAGGTTTCTTTGGCATTTTCCTTGATGCTGTCAGCAACCGCGAATAACCCTAAAATATGATTGCTATTAGCGAAAATAAGCAATGAATGCCCGGTTTTTTCTAACGCCAGAATCTGATCATGAAAATCGCTTAAGTCATCGGTAATTTTCGTTTTTTCATGCAGATACTGGTGGCTTCCAATCCAGTAACCATGTTCGTCAATATCGCCTGTAATTGCTTTGCCTTTAATAACCTGGATGTTGTTTGCGACAAACGCTCTAGCCAATTTCAATTCAGCCATTTTAGCAAAGATAGCCTTGGCTAAAGGATGATTATTTCCTGTTTCTAATGCCGCAGCTAATTGAAGCAATTGTTCATTACTGTATTCCTTGGAGATATTGATAATAGATTGGATAACGGGTTTCCCCTTAGTGATAGTGCCTGTTTTGTCAAAAGCAATGGTTTTAAGTTTGGCGGGTATTTCTAAAAAGCTCCCGCCTTTGATTAATATGCCATGATTTGCGGCGGCACTTAAACCTGAGACGATACTCACAGGGGTGGAAATCACAAGTGCACAAGGGCAAGCAATGACAAGAATAACCAGTGCTTCATAAATCCAGTTATGCCAGCTGCCACCAAATAAAAGCGGGGGCATGAGGGCGATTAAAAGTGCCAACAGCATCATCAATGGAGTGTAGTATTTGGCAAATTGCTCAACCCACATCTCCGATTTGGCTTTGTTTGCCTGTGCCATTTCAACCTGACGAATAATGTTGGATAAAGTTGAGTCTGTGGCAAGTTTAGTGACGCAAACATACAAAAGACCATCTTCATTTAAACTGCCAGCAAATACCACATCCCCTTCTTTTTTCTCGATAGGGAGCGACTCCCCTGTAATGGGGGATTGATTAATAAAACTCGTACCCTCCTTCACCACACCATCCAAAGGGATACGTTCACCAGGTTTGATGATAATCGTAGCACCAATGTTTACCTCTTCGACTTTTTTAACATCGATATCTTTATGATGTGCGCAGTACACATTGGCAGTTTCGGGGGTAATTTCCAACAGGGCTTGAATGGCTTTGCGCGCTTTACCTACGCTCCAGGATTCAAGCAATATCGCAATTGAAAATAAAAATACAATCATTGCCGCCTCTAACCACTGCCCTAATAACATGGCGCCGATGACTGCAATTGTCATTAAGAGATTGATATCAGGACGTAAGCGCTTTAATGCACTCCAGGCTTTGGGATAAATATAAATGCCACCAACAAGAAGTGACAAGGCATAGAAGATAAGCGAACTAACTGGCTGACTGCTCAGAGAGCTGTGTTCCCCAATAAGAGCATGCAAAAAACCATGATAGCTGCCATGAATGGCGTAGCCGATCAATAAAAATACTGCGCAGATAAGTGTTAAAATGCCGCGTATATGCTTGCGCCAAAAACCATCGTTATTCGTCTTCTGTTTTAGTTCATATTGCTGCCAGGTAACAAATCGATAACCTGTTGCCTTTAACCTTTTCTCAATCTCAGATGAATTAAACACTTTTTCTCGATCATGGACTATCAGCTTGCCTTTGAGGAGGTTAAATTGTAAAAATGCCTCATCTTTGACATAAGGCAAAAGCTCGCGCTTAACTACGGAGACCTCATCTAAGCAATCCATGCCATAAATTTTATATTCAAACATTTAATTCACCTCTTGTTGATTTAATGATTTAATGGCACTCCCTTAAGCGCTCACTACCCCGCCTCGCAAGCTCGGCACCCCTTCACGAGTGAAGGGGAATTGGGGTGCATGTGTAAATTCCCCTTCGTTAGCGAAGGGGGTGAAAAGCGCCCGAAAGAAGCAAACAGTTTTGCTTCTTTAGCTTTGAACGCCGCAAGCTCTGCGCGTGAGGCTGACGGGGTAGTTTTTTATAAAACTGCTTAAGGTAGTGTCATTAATTTAATGATTTTCATCGACCCAATGCTGGTACATATCCTGCAACATATGACGCACGTGCTCATCATATAGTGCATAGAATATCTGCTTGCCTTGGCGTTCGCCTTTTATTAGGCGTTGCTGCCTCATAAGCTTTAAGTGGTGACTAACTAAAGGTTGTGATAGCTCTAGTGACTCCACAAAACAATTGACTGGGGTGGGTGACTGACTGCACATAAACAGGATGCGCATGCGATTAGCATCTCCCATGACATGACAGACATCCGCCATTTTCTTTAAGACTGGTTCATTGATATCTAACATATATAAAAATAAATTCATATAAAATTATTTTTATGCAATATAAGCTAGAAGATGGAAAATGTAAAGCGTTAAAGATTTGGGCGATGACAATATTTTTTCCCATGATGGCGCATTACGTAGGGGTATTGCATACGCCTTTGTAAAAATGGGTGAAAATTCTGTCAAGCCCGAAATTTGATATATACCCATCGTAAATCATTTTATTTTACGATGGGTAATACTAAAACAAAAAATTACAGGGCTTTTAACCTGTTTTTTGCTAGGCTGGGACACCATCGTTTTTGTTCGCTACATGACGGAAAACGCTAGAAATTAATCTAAGCGCACCACGGACTGTCGGGCATATTAAAAGTTTCACACAGGATTTTTGGATGATTAAAAGGTTATTTCAACCCGCAAAGGCGATTACCCCTATAGCAAGAGATAAGATAAAGCAATATTACCCAATGTGGCGCTTGAGAATGTTTCTTGTTGCCTATGTTGGCTATTTTACCTACTATTTTGGTCGTAGTAGCTTTGATGTTTCTAAACAGTACATCACAACGCTCACCCCCGATCAGTTAGGACTTATTGGAACTGCCTTGGGAATCGCTTACGGTTTGAGTAAGTTTCTGATGGGAAATGTTTCTGATCGCAGTAATGCAAAGTACTTTCTGGCAACGGGTCTATTTATTTCTGGCGTTATCAATTTGGCTTTTCCTACCTTCTTAGGGGCAGGGGTGGCGATTATGTTTGTCCTCATGTTCATCAACGGTTGGGTGCAGGGCATGGGGTGCCTGCTTGTGCACGCATTATGACTCACTGGTTTAGTGACAAGGAACGTGGAACTAAAATGGGGATTTGGAATACTGCCCATAATGTTGGTGCAGGATGCTTAGCTATTGCCGTTGTCCCTTTGGGAATTTTTTTATTTGGAAATAACTGGCATGGTCTATTTTACCTTGCAGGGATGCTTTGTATTTTAGTGAGCGTCTTGATTATTTTGTTGGGCGCGGATACCCCACAGTCTGTGGGGCTTCCTCCCATTGAGGAATACAGTCATTGTACGCCTCCTTCTGAAACAAGCGAAATGGCCAAAAATCGTGAGAAAGAGTTAGGAGCCAGAGAGATTTTCTTCCACTATGTGCTTAATAACCCATGGATATGGACGATCGCCATCGCCAATGCCTTTGTTTATTGCGCACGTTACGGACTTCTTAGCTGGTCAGGCTATTATCTTGTGCAGGTGAAGCATATGTCTTTGACGACGGGGCTTCTTGGCTTTGCCTTATTTGAGCTTCCTGCCATTCCAGGAACCATCCTGATTGGTTGGTTGACAGACCGTGTGTTTGGTGGCAGAAGGGCGCCGATGAATGTCATTTGTATGATTTTGTTTATTGCGGTGCTGTTTGTTTATTGGCAAAGCAACACAGCATGGGTATTGCTTACTTCGCTATCGCTAATGGGCGTACTCATTTATGGTCCTGTTGCCCTTATTGGTATTATGGCTTTGGATCTTGCGCCCAAAAAAGCCGCAGGCACTGCAGCTGGGTTCACTGGACTCTTCGGATATTTTGTCGGTACCGTTGGTGCTCAAGCGGTGATTGGATTTATCGCTGCCTGCTATGGCTGGAACCAGGTGTTTATTTTCTTAATTAGCGCCAGTGTTATTGCCCTTATCCTGCTTGCAGCTTGTTGGAATGTACATGAACGAAATCATGGCCATCATGGACATTTAAGGAGGACTCGGTCATGAAAGGGATTCTAAGCACATTATCCTTTAAGTTCTGCACGCTCTTACAGCTACTAGGAGGTGCGCACAGTACAACTTAGACATTCTTCTGGAAATTTGATTCACTCAGTATTCATTGCCACAGGATGGGTATTATGATTCAAGCTGGGAAAGTACCTCCCATAGCTTATATTTTTGTTCAAGCTGAAGTTTTAGGCTTTCAAGGGTTTGCTGCATTTTTTGCACCGACTCTTTAGCCTGTTGGTAAAATGTAGGCTCCGCCATTTGCTGTTGCAATTGCTCAATGTCAACTTCCAGGCGTTCAATTTCATTAGGGAGTTCGACCAATTGCTTTTTTTCGGCAAAGCTAAGTTTCTGTTTTTTCGTTTTTGCTTTCTCGCTGGTGATTTTACTAGCTTTCTCGCTGGGCTGTTTCCCATAAGATACCTGCTTTTGGCGCAACCAGTCATCATAACCACCAACATATTCGCAAAGCTTAGCATCCTCTTCAAAAACTATTGTGCTCGTGGCGACATTGTTAATAAAACTTCGATCATGACTGACAATCAACACAGTGCCTTGATAATCTAAGATAAGCTCTTCCAAGACTTCTAAGGTTTCGACATCCAGATCATTGGTTGGCTCATCAAGAATCAATAGATTGCTGGGCTTGGCAAAAAGCTTAGCCAATAACAATCGATTACGTTCACCACCCGAGAGCGATGAAGCAGGGCTTTGCATGCGTTTTGGATCGAATAAAAAGTTCTGTAAGTAACCAATAACATGGACCTTTTGACCGTTGATATCCAAATAATCAGAACCTTCAGTGACATTTTCAACCAGTGAAGCTTCTGGATTAATTTGATCTCTTAGCTGATCAAAATACGCAATGTGCAAATTCTCACCATGCTCAATCGAACCCTCTTTTGGTTGAAGCTGCTTTAACAATACCTGAAGCAAAGTACTTTTGCCTGAGCCGTTTTTACCCAAAATAGCAATCTTATCACCGCGCTGAATTTCACAAGAAAAGTGAGTAAAAACGGGGTGTTTATCGTAGTTAAAACTGATGTTTTTTGCTTTGATGACCACCTTGCTTGATTTGCTGCCTTGGGAGACGTTTAGCACGACAGTACCTTGTTTCTCGCGGCGCTCTTTACGCTCTTCACGCAGGGCTTTTAATGCACGTACCCGACCTTCATTTCGCGTACGTCTGGCTTTGATGCCCTGGCGAATCCACGCCTCCTCCTGCTCAAGCTTTTTATCAAAGTGTGCATTTTGAGTTTCCTCTGCCTGCAAATAAGCTTCTTTTTGTTTAAGAAATTTCTCATAATTTCCAGGAAAACTGAGCACCTTCCCGCGATCTAGCTCCATAATGTCTGTGGCAATATTCTGCAAAAACGTGCGATCATGAGTAATAAATAAGATGCTTCCTCTAAATTGTGGTAAAAGGCGCTCTAAAAATTCAATCGATTCAATATCCAGGTGGTTAGTCGGCTCGTCAAGCAAGAGCAGATCAGGAGATTTTGCCAGTGCCTTAGCGAGTAACACACGGCGCTTAAGTCCCCCAGATAACTCGTCAAATAAGGTGCTGCCATCCAGCGATAATTGAGATAACACCTTATCTACCTGTGCTTGAAGATCCCAGGCATGCAGATCGTCAACCTGCCTTTGCAATTGATCCAGCTTGTGTAGATTTTCCTCATTGGCAAGATCGCTTAAGAGCAGTTTTTGATAGTCGATTAACAAAAAGCCCGCGGTGTCAAATCCGGATAAGACAATCTCAAAAACAGAGCCTTTGGTATTTTGCGGCACTTCCTGCTCAAGCCAGGCGATTTTGGCGTTGTCATGCACAATACGCTCGCCATGATCAGGCAATATTTGACCTTGAAGCACTTTAAAAAGGGAAGATTTCCCAGCACCATTGCGACCGATTAAGCAAATACGTTTATTGGTCTCGATATCTAAAGAGACGTTATCAAGCAGCTTATGATGCCCAAAGGCAAGATCAGCATTACGTAAAGAAATGATAGGCATAATAGAGGGGTACTTAACAGGTTACATAATTTTGTTGAGCTCGGCTAAATTGCGCGAGCCTAAGTCGTGTCCAATTTGTGCACCAAGGCGTTTCGCGATAAAGCTTGCTGAAATAATACCGCGTATCATGACTTGCCCTTGTTTGTCGTGCTCCTGCACCAGTAAATGATCAATGTATTTATCGTGCATCAAACGCGCAAGGTGCCCAACCAGAGTATCTTTTAGTACGACATAATCAATGACGGGAAGGTCATTAATTTTGGTCATTAGCATGCCTGAGGTAACCTCTTTAGGATGAACGCCTTCCTTTTGCGCAACTTGCGTGCGATGGATGCCTTGCAGTCTCTTCGCACTAATCAGTCCAGCCACTTCATCATCATTATTGACAACCAACAGCGACCTTACTTCAACCTTTTTCATGAGCTGTAAAGCATCATCTGCCAATGCTTTAAGGTGAACGATATAAGGTTTTGCTGTATGAAAGTCGGTGAAGACATGTAAGGCGGGCGTTTCTAGTGAAATTACATCGATAGTTTCAGGATGATAATAGGGAATACTTGTTTGTGTGCGATGGGTAATGGTTTCAAGCAATTTATATTCTTTAAATGGCATAAATCAGTCCTTGTTGAGTTTGCTGTTGCCAAGTCTAATCGTACTTGTGCCGCTTTGCAAACCGAATAAAGGGATGAGTTTAATAATCCTGGGGCGTATGCAATACATCCCTACGCAATCGGTCACTATGGGCGGGTAGCTGGTGTCTACATACTAACATTACTTTCTAAGCAGCGCTTCCAATACCACAGGGTGCACATATTCAGAAACTCTCAATGGATCAATTTTAGCAACCTGACGGATCATCGTTGAAGAAAGGCAGGTATATTTTTCATCTGGGGTTAAAAATATGGTTTCAAAGTCTTTATTCAGATGGCGATTGATATTTGCCATCTGGAACTCATAATCAAAATCGGATACAGCACGCAGACCACGAATCACAGCCTGTGCTCCAACTTGTGTAATAAAATCGGCAATCAATCCATCTAAACGTACTACGCTGACATTGTCCATATCCGCTAATACTTCACGCGTAATCTGCACGCGCTCATCTTCACTAAGCAGGGTTGATTTACCACTGGCTGTTGAAATGGCAACGATCACTTCTGAAAACATCCGTCTGGCACGCTTAATCAAATCAATATGACCAAAACTAATGGGATCAAACGTCCCTGGATATACCACCTTGATCACTATATCTCCTTAAAACAGACCTAGTTCCAACTTTGCTTCTTCTGTCATCATCTCAGAATTCCATGGCGGATCAAACACCAACACCACATCTGCTTTATCAACATTAGCAAACTGCTTTAACTTATCTTCAACGTCCTGGACAAGCACGGGACCCATGCCACAGCCTGGAGCTGTCAAGGTCATTTGCACACCGATGTGATAATTGCCATTCTCTAAACGTGTGGTTGAAATGTCGTAGATTAAGCCTAAATCGACGATATTCACGGGGATTTCAGGATCATAGACTGTGCGTAGCTGATCCCATACAAGATCAAGATTAACCTCATCCCCGGCCTTTATGCCACTTTTATCACTGGGTAACAAGATGACTTCACGATTGATTGCATCAGCATCCTTGCCATCCAGATATACCAGGTTCCCCATAACATTTAAGGTAAAGCTTGCTCCCATGGCTTGAGTCACCAAGACCTCTTGACCAGGCATTAACGTCATTTTCTCGCCATAAGGGACAGTGGTCACCTCAACCTCACGGCGCAAAATGGCAACATCAGATAGCTTCATTCTTCTAGCCCTTCTTTTTGCACCGTGAAGCTTTCACCGCAACCGCAACGTGCGGACTCATTCGGGTTAGTATAAATAAGTTGAGACAGTCCAAGCTCTTTCCTGACATGGTCGATTTGTAATCCATTGACATACTGGAGAGCCTTAGGATCCACATAAAATAGCAAACCATTCTCATCGATTTTAATAAACCCTTGTGGAATTTCATGCACGGGTTCAACGACATAAGCCAGGCCTGAGCATCCTGTTGTCTTAACACCGATTTTAATCGCAACCCCGCCTGTTTTTTGCAAATGATGTTTAAAGTGTGTGAGAGCCGCTTCGGTAAAAGTCACAGGCTGCTCTGACCATGGATCAAATTTTTCTATCATTTCTATATCCCATTAACCAATAAAACAGCACCAATATAGTATCATTTAAGTCTGCTTTTTTCTAAACTTTCTTAATTCATCAGTACTGATTGGAGCTACCGAGAAAAATCCACTCCCATGACTTCAAGCACTGCCACATGGATAACCCGCAATTGCTTTGGTGTTAATTGAGCCAAAGGCCCATCAATTAGTCGTTTATTGTCAATTGCTCTGATTTGATCAATCAATAAATCTGAGTCTCTTTCTAGCCTATCTTGCTTCTGTAGTCTGATACGTAACGGGTTTGCATCATCAATTAGATTGGTGGTTAAGGGGATAATTAAAGTTGAAGGGTGTTGGACATTCAGCAGTATCTGGCTTTGCAAAATAAGTACTGGTCTTGTTTTAGCTGCTTCTGTCCCTTCAGATGTAGATGGATTTAAATTTGCTAACCAGATTTCACCTGTTTTCATTGTATCATTCAGGGTCACGTTCAATCTCACCAAACTCTGCATTAATTTTCATGCTTTCTCGTCTAACCTTCAGACTTGCTTTTTTTAGTTTTGCTTCATTGATTTGACGCTGCATCTCAACATTCATATGTTCTATCGCTTGACGAATATACTCCGTCTGCGAAAGATGTAAAAAACTGGCATTTGACCTTACTGCTTGTAAAAGTTGTTCATTCAAACGAACAGAAACCATCGATGTCATCATACCCTCCACAAATGAAGTATATTTTGTAATACGCAACTGAAGTATATAGGTTTATTCAGGTCTGTCAATATACCCATCACAAACCATTTTACACATCAATATTCACAACATTCAGCGCATTGCTTTCAATAAATTCACGCCTTGGTTCAACGTCATCTCCCATCAAGGTCGAAAATAATTCATCTGCTGCAACCGCATCGGCAATGGTAACCTGTAACATCCTGCGTTCCTGTGGATCCATCGTGGTTTCCCACAACTGCTCGGGATTCATCTCACCCAAACCCTTGTAGCGCTGTACATTCTGCCCGAGTTTGGCTTCGGCAATTAACCACTCCATTGCAGGCTCAAAAGCATCGACATATTCTTTTTTGTTTCCGCGCTCAACATACGCATCTTTTGTCAGTAATCCGTTTAACTGTGTGCCAAGCGCAACAAGACCCTGATAATCTTTGCTTTCAAAGAAGCTAAGGTTAAATGTATAGTCGGTGCTAACACCATGCAATAGCCTTGACAGCTTAAGTTTTACCACTTTTTCATCCTCATGAATCGCCGTATGAACTGCAGTCGTATAAAACTCATAACCTGCTGTTTTTTTGTTAAGGTGCTCGGCAAAGCTTTGCCACCACGGCGTAAGTGCTTCTTCACCTGTGGCAACAGGATAAGGAGTGTAGCTGACCAGTGCCTTTAGCGCATTGACAGGATAACGGCGAGAAAGGCTGATCATCTTGGCATTGGTTTTTTGGTATTGCTGATATAAGTTTTCCAATCCCACGCCTGAGATGGGCGGAATGCTCTCACCAGGGTAAAGTGATGCCCCTTCAATACCAATACTTCCAAGATATTCAGCTAAAGCCGCATCATCTTTTAAATACGTCTCCTGTTTACCGCGCTTTACCTTATATAAGGGCGGTTGAGCGATATAGATATAACCACGCTCAATAAGCTCAGGCATCTGGCGATAAAAAAATGTCAAAAGCAAAGTGCGAATATGTGAGCCGTCAACATCGGCATCCGTCATAATGATGATATGATGATACCTTGTTTTATTGGGATCATATTCATCGCGACCAATACCGCAACCTAGTGCCTTAATCAAGGTCCCGACTTCCTGGGAGCTTAACATTTTATCAAAGCGCGCCTTTTCCACGTTTAAAATCTTACCCTTTAATGGCAAAATCGCCTGAGTTCTACGATCACGCGCCTGTTTGGCTGAACCACCTGCGGAGTCTCCCTCAACGATGTAGAGCTCTGATAGCGCTGGATCTTTTTCCTGACAATCGGCAAGCTTCCCAGGTAGCCCCGCAATATCCAATGCCCCCTTTCTTCTGGTCATCTCACGGGCCTTTCTTGCGGCCTCTCTGGCACGCGCTGAATCAATGATTTTGCCTGCGATTAACTTTGCTTCATTGGGGTTTTCAAGCAAAAACTCCTGTAACTTCTCGTTCACCAAAGCCTCAACCGCTGCTTTGACTTCAGAAGATACCAGCTTGTCCTTGGTCTGTGATGAAAATTTAGGATCGGGGACTTTAACCGACAGTACTGCAGTCAAGCCCTCACGCGCATCATCGCCTGAGGTGCTGATTTTATGTTTTTTAGCCAGTCCTTCTGATTCTATATAACCGTTTACCGTACGCGTTAATGCTGCTCTAAATCCTGATAAGTGCGTACCGCCATCACGCTGTGGAATATTATTGGTAAAACAATAAATGCTTTCCTGATAAGATTCATTCCACTGCATTGCAAGCTCAACGACAACACCATTACGTTCACCGTAAATGTTAATGATATTCTGGTTGAGTGGTGTTTTACTCTTATTCAGATGCTCAACGAAGGCGCTAATCCCGCCTTGATACTGAAAGGTAGCATGCTGATCGTTAATTTTATCAATCAGTTGAATTTTGACCCCGGAATTTAAAAACGACAGCTCACGAATACGCTTTGCTAAAATATCGTAGCTAAACTCAAGAGTGGTAAAAGTTTTAGGTGATGGCTTAAAGCGAATCGTGGTGCCTTGCTTCGCGGTATTACCAACCTCTTTTAGCGGTGCTAATGGATCGCCGTGTGCGTAAAACTGCTCATATTCCTTACCGTCTTTGTATACGCGCAGCTCCAGGCTTTCGGATAAGGCATTAACCACAGACACCCCAACGCCATGTAAGCCACCTGATACTTTATAGGAATTATCATCAAATTTACCCCCAGCGTGTAACACTGTCATGATTACCTCAGCAGCGGAGCGACCTTCCTCAGGGTGAATGTCTACGGGAATCCCTCGCCCATTATCACTGACTGAAACGGAGCCATCGGTGTGCATGGTGACAATAATATCGTCACAATAACCTGCTAACGCCTCATCGATTGAGTTATCAACCACCTCAAACACCATGTGGTGAAGACCTGAGCCATCATCGGTATCCCCAATATACATCCCAGGGCGCTTACGTACCGCCTCAAGCCCTTTTAATACCTTAATATTTGATGAGTCGTAGGTTTTGCTATCGGACATTCAGTCCCTCCACTTTTATTCAAAATAAATCGCCAGGGAGTATAACAAAATTTAGTGCCAAACACCTTAACTTATTGCCAGGTTCCTCGATGAATCATATGTGTCGAAAGAGGTAGCCGTCATGTACCGATATCATTTAAGAAGTTTATGACTGCAGCCTTAGAACATACCTGGCAATTCGCTGCCCAAATAATTCAGCTGTTCTCTTATCACCAACAGGAGGGGTTACCTCAGGGGAGTCATTTTCCGATTGCGTCATCAACCCTAAAGAGCCACCCATGCGATTTAACGCCTCTAAATGTCCACTGCTATGCTCATGCTGTCCTGAGGTGTTGTCGATACCTAATGACAACCACAGCATTCCATGCTGACAGGCAAATGTACATAACTGCATTAAGACGTTAAATTTATCGCCACTTAATGCCCCTGAATTGGTAAACCCCGCAGCTAATTTATCTTTCCAGCCTTTTTTAAGCCAGACCTTTGAAGCATCATCCATAAATTTTTTAAATTGGTATGGCACAGATCCCATATAAGTTGGGGCACCAAAAACAAGCGCCTCATAATCACTTAGTGCATCCACGTCCTGCAACTCATCCACACTGATTAAACTTGCATACACCTCCGATGATTGGTCTATACCCAGTTTGATATGCTCAGCGATTTTTTTCGTATGTCCATAACCGCTGTAATAAACAATTGCCACATTCTTCATGCCTGAAATGAGACTCATTACTTAAGTAAAGTTTCGCCATTGTAGCATGGTGCAAGTCCGATTCAATCACATAAGTCTTAAGATGCCAGGAATACTAAATCTGTTTGCTTTTTCGTGTGGATGCGCCTTTGGCTTAGCCATCCTGCGCTTTGCAGGGTTTACGCTAGATTTTCTTGAAGTATTTGCGACTTAAATCCACACCAAACCATTTTTCCAGCTTCATTTTAAATCGTTGGCGTTTCTCTTTTTTTGTGAGTGTATGGTTTGGATTGGCTTTAAACAACCCTTCTTCTTCTGCGAAAAACCCAGCAATAATCTCAGGATGTTCACCTGTGAATCTGGTTAGAATCTGACTGTCAATGTCGCTGTATTTAGAATCAAAGCCTTCTGATTTTCCCCAGTGTTTATTAACCTGACTGATCTTTTTACTCATTGCCGCTTCAGGGCGAACCCAGCCATAATGATAGATATAACTATCAAGAAGTTTTGCCTTTGGATAACGCGCGATGCGATTAGATTTTTCAGGATCAAGTACAAGCCAGTAAAGTCCATCTGGCGCATAACTTCTGACACTGGCTTTGATAATTCTCGGAGCGTAGCGATACCACGTGGGGGATGACAGATAGGTATTGGTGTTGCCATAAAAATGATAATAATGAAAAGCCAAAGCTTCAACTTCTTTATCATCTTGGTAACGATATAAGGCATCCTGTATGACAGACAGATCTTTTTCATGCACAATCTCATCACCCTCGAGATAGAACAGCCAATCTCCCGTGCAGGCGAACTGTGCAATCATTTTTTGCTGAGCGTAGGTATAACCCTTGACCTGCATGTGCTCATTCCACACGGTTTCAATGATCTTAATTTTTGGATTTTCTTTGACTAATTGGTGCAGGAGCGCGGGGCTGTTGTCATGCGACTTACCCAAGGCAATAATAAATTCATCACAAATCGGTAAAATAGATTGAATCGATTGAATATAAGGAAAGCAAAGCTCTTCAGCGTTGCGTAAAAAAGTAAATCCTGATAACTTCATAACACACGACAATTTCTAAGTTTGCTTTAGTCTATACGTAAATTAACAAGGAAATAACGTGATTCTGCAAAAAATTATTCAATCTAAAAAAGATGAACTTAAAAATTTACCCATCATTGATACGCCACTTATGATGGCGTATTGGCGGGTACCGTGCTTATGCGCAGCAGATAAAGCTGCCTTTTTGCAACAGGCACTGTGGTGAAATGATGTGTATCCCTGTTTGTTCTTTCTCACTAAATGCGCTATAGTGCGCGACAGTAAATTCAATACCATTTAAGTCTTAAAATTATGGTTCCTGTCATTGCAATTGTTGGTCGACCAAATGTGGGCAAGTCGACACTTTTTAATGCCTTAACGCACACGCGTGATGCGCTTGTATATGATATGCCAGGGGTTACACGTGATCGGCAATATGGTCAGGCGATTTTTGAGGAGCATCCTTATATTGTGATTGATACAGGAGGTCTGTCGGATAATGACACAGGTGTTGATGGCTCCATGGCAAGTCAATCGGTGCTTGCCATTGAAGAAGCTGATTTGGTGTATTTTATGGTTGATGCTAAAGCAGGACTCACCGTGGGAGATCAGTATATTGCTGAGTTACTTAGAACTCGTGGCAAACCTTCAGTGCTCGTTGTCAATAAAACAGATGGCTTACAGGAAGAAGTTGCTGCAGCAGAGTTTTATAGCCTGGGTTTTGATCAGCTGTTTGCCATTGCGGCAAGTCACAGGCGTGGAGTGAGTCACCTGTTATCACAGACGCTGCTGCCATTGTGTGAGCGGGCTTTAAACGACTCAGCTCATGCCGAAGGTGAAGCCAATAAACGTGGTATTCGCTTTGCCTTAATTGGTCGACCCAATGTTGGCAAATCCACCCTCACTAATCGTATGTTAGGTGAGGAGCGTGTTGTGGTGTATGATCTGCCAGGAACCACGATTGATAGCGTCTACATTCCCTTCTCGCGCAATGATGAAGATTATACCATTATTGATACAGCAGGCATCCGTCGCAAAGGCAAAGTCAGAGAAACACTGGAGAAATTCTCTGTCGTTAAGACCTTGCAAGCGATTAAAGATGCGAATGTTGTGATTGTTCTTATCGACGCCAAAGAAGGTTTGACCGATCAGGACATGCACCTGATGGGGTTTGCCTTAAATGTGGGGCGTGCCATGGTGATTGCGGTGAACAAATGGGATGGCATGACTCAGAACGATAAGGACAAGCTTAAAGAGGAGATCAACCGTCGTTTAATATTTTTAACAGATTATGTTGATATTCACTTTATTTCCGCCTTACACGGCACCAATGTGGGACATTTGTTTGCCTCACTTAAAAATGCCTACAAAAGTGCGACGAAAAAAATTGCAACGCCAGAGCTTACACAAGTCTTAAAGATGGCAACACAAGATCATGTGCCACCAATGTCAGGTAAATCGCGCATTAAACTGAAATATGCACATATGGGAGGGCACAACCCGCCGATTATTGTGATTCATGGGAATCAGGTCAACAATCTCCCAGGATCGTATAAGCGTTACCTGGAGAAGTTTTTCCGTGAGGCTTTCAAGCTTGTGGGAACGCCGATTAGCTTCGAGTTTAAGCAGTCAGAGAACCCGTATGAGCCAATCAAGCAGAGAAAACTAACACCGCTGCAGCGCTATAAAGACAAGCAGACACAAAAAGAGAAAATGCAGCACAAGCGCTCAGGCAGCAGTAAGAATAATTCAATAAAAAAATAAAATCATGCAGATAAAAGTCAGTAAACGACACCATCTTCAAGAAGTAAATATTCAGCTCTCTGGTGCAAAAAATGCCCTGTTACATCTGCTTTTTGCGAGTCTACTAACAGAAGACACAACAACGCTGACTAATGTTCCCTCAAGTTTACGAGATTATCATGCGGTTTGTGATATTTTGCTGGCAATTGGCGCAAGGGTCGACAGCATGGATGGCATCGTGGCGATTACCGCACCACAAAAAATCAGTCAGATTGATGTTTCCAGTAGTTATACAAGACGAACACGAACCTCATTAATGCTTTTGGGGGCGTTGGCAAAAAAAGTGGGTATATTGAGTATCGGTCATCCAGGAGGCTGTTCTTTCAGTGAGCAAAGACCTTTTGATATTCATCTTCATGGTTTTGAAGCATTGGGTGCCAGAGTAACTTATGATGACTATCACATTACGATTGAGCATATTACAGATAAAGAGGTTGAGTATACCTTACGCTATCCTTCAGTCGGGGCAAGCATTAACTTAATGCTGTATGCGGTTTTAGGCAGCACAGAAGTAACGCTGCATAATATCGCTCTAGAGCCAGAAGTGATTGAGGTGGCAAGCTTCTTAAACTATGCAGGAGCACAGATTAAAATTGACCACCATCAGCGTATCATGTCCATCAAAGGGGTTGAAAGACTATCAGGTGTTAATTTTCGTGTTATGTATGATCGAATTCAAACGATGACGTATGCTGCGTTAGCCTATTTGCATCAGCTGGATGTATGCGTTGAAGGGGTGAATACTAAAGAATATATTGCCAAGCCGTTACAAGTATTAAAAGAAATGGGGGCAAAGTGGCGTTTTGAACCTGATAAAAACAGGATTTATTTTCAAGGTAGAAAAAGTGTGCTTAAACCTACCCGTATTACTGCCATGCCTTACCCTGAGTTTGCAACAGATTTACAGCCTGTTTTTGCCGTCATGTGTGTTAAAGCGCAAGGGGTTTCTGAAATCACAGATACGGTATATCCTGAGCGCATCAAATATGTGGATGAACTGAGAAAGCTGAATTTTCCGATTGAGTACCATCAAGGAAAAATCCGTATTTTTGGCGGTGAACCCCATACACTGCACGCAGCGACCATGAAGAGTTATGACTTGCGCGCGGGGATGGCGGTTGTCATGGGCGCATCATTATCGGATCAGGTATGTACCATCAGCTCAGCAGAGCAGATTTTCCGTGGCTATGAGAATTTACTTGAGAATATGACCCATTTCATGCACATCAGTATCGACACAGGGGAATGAAAATGTTCTCTTTAAAGTCTTATAATACCTATCAGTTGGAGAGTTTTGCGCGCGATGTTTATTTTCCAACATCCGTTGAGGAAATATTTACCATTTACAAAACACATCCTCGCGTAGCGGTTTTAGGTAATGGGAGTAATATTATCCTTTCTAAGCCTGTTTATGATGAAATTGCATTTATTATTATTAGAGATAATTTTAATAAACTCTACACAACCGATGAAGGGATTTATGCTGAGGCAGGCTGCCTGCTAAAGCCTCTGTCTCTTTACGCCTATGAGTGTGGCTTAAGTGGTGTTGAGACTTTTTTTGATGTGCCCGCAAGCGTTGGTGGAGCGATGGTGATGAATACGGGTGCCTATGGTGATGAAATTTATGATCATGTGCTCTATGTTGATGTGTTGAATCAAAGCACAGGTGAGAAGGTGACATTAGCAAAGAAGCAGATTGATTTTGGTTATCGCTATTCCATGTTCAAAAACTCATGCTTTATCGTTTTAGGCGCATGTTTTCAGTTTCAGCCCAAAGAGAAAACTCAGATAAAAGCTAAAATGGAAGCCATTTTGGCACAACGCCAGGCAAAACTGCCACAAGAACCGAGTGCTGGAAGCGTATTTAAACGTCCGAATTATCCCATCACGGTTGGTGAAATGGTGGAGAAAATGGGTTTAAAAGGTTATCAGATTGGGGGCGCGCAGATTTCGCCAAAGCATGGCGGTGTTATTGTCAATGCAGGGAATGCAAGGGGAGAAGATGTGTTAAGCCTGATTGAGCATATTAAGACAGAAGTTCTAGCACATTATCAGGTTGAGCTTGAACTTGAACAAATCATTATTTAGCGTAGATCTTTGCAAACTATTACAAATTTGGAATGCGCCCGTTACACACTCTTGCTGCATGAGTTTTCTAATGCTGGCGAAGTTTCCAGTACGTTTCTACTCACTTTTAAGCGATCTCGCTAATAGTGCATGCGCCGTCGTACGCATGTCTTTGCCTTCATGCAAGATGCCATAGACTGCCCCAATGATGGGCATGGAAACCCGATGCTTTTGTGCGAGCTTATACACGACACGGGTAGAAGCGATGCCTTCAACGACCTGTTGAACCTCCATACAGGCTTCGGTAATACTTCTCCCTTGACCAATCAGCACACCAAAACGGCGATTGCGCGATTGATTGTCGGTACAGGTGAGAAGCAGGTCACCAAGCCCGCTTAGACCATAGAAGGTTTCCAGTTTACCGCCAAGGGTTACCCCAAATTGCGTAAGCTCATTGAGTCCACGTGTTATAAGACCCGCTCTGGCATTGGCGCCAAAGCCTAAACCATCGGATATCCCACAGGCAATTGCTAACGCATTTTTAACGGCACCGCCAATTTCAGCACCAGTTATGTCGGTTGAGGTATAGCAGCGAAAGTTGTCGCTATTAAATAGACTTTGAATGTGCTTGGCATACGTACGGTTTTTGGAGGCAGCAAGTATCGCAGTAGGTAATCCCTTGGCGACCTCTTTGGCAAAACTGGGTCCTGTGATTAAGCCAAAATGGTGTGATTCAAGAATGGCTTCAGCCATTTGATCTAACAGCTGATAGCTGTGGTGACAAAAGCCTTTAGTTGCCGAAATAACGCCTTGCGTGTCATTTAGGTAAGGTTTGAGTGTGTTTAATGTGTCAATAAATCCGCTACTTGGTGTGGCAACGAGTATATCATCGCACTGCTTGATGACGTTTTTCCAGTCTTCAATAGCCGTTAAGTTGGTGAGGAAATCAATCTCAGGTAAATAAGCGTGATTATGTTTATCCTCAATCATTTGCTTATTATGTGCTTGTTTCCATGAATGAAGATAAACCCTGTGCCCCGCGCGCGCGAGCTGCAGTGCCAACGCAGTTCCCCAGGAGCCAGCTCCCATTACCAGAATTTTATTGCTCATCGCACGGGCTTTCCATTTTTTTACAAAGCATGTTAGGCGATTATGCTTGAAATGAAAATAGAAGAGAGTGGCAGAAGCAGGGGAATCTCAGCTATATGCGAGTACTATTGCTTGTACTGGGTTTAGAAAGGTCAATTAAAGGAAAATAAGGGCAATTTGAGCCAACTTCATTGGTTATTCTAAAAATCAGAAACCTCGTGGATAGTGCTATTTTTTTCACAAAGTTTTTGCATTTTTGCTTAAAACAGGTAGGCTTTGCCTTTTGTGACGATAATGTATTTTTTACGTTAAATTTTGAGGAAAAATGATGTCTGAGTTCTTACAGGCGCTGAATAAACGTCGAACTTTTGCAATTATTTCGCATCCAGATGCGGGGAAAACAACCTTGACGGAAAAAATGCTGCTATTTGGCAATCTGATTCAATTAGCAGGAACGGTTAAGGGCAAAAAATCAGGGCGCCATGCTACCTCCGACTGGATGGAGCTAGAGAAGCAACGCGGCATTTCAGTGACGACTTCGGTGATGCAGTTCCCGTATAATAACTGCATTGTGAATTTATTGGATACCCCAGGGCATGAGGATTTTTCGGAAGACACTTATCGCACTTTAACCGCAGTGGATTCTGCGCTGATGGTCATCGATGGGGTAAAAGGTGTGGAGGATCGTACGATTAAGTTGATGGAGGTCTGCCGTTTAAGAACTACGCCGATCGTCACCTTCATTAATAAATTTGATCGTGATACGCGAGATCCCATGGAGCTTATGGATGAAGTTGAAAATGTGCTGAATATCCAGTGTGCACCGATGACTTGGCCCATTTGCTCAGGAAAGGAGTTTAAAGGGGTTTACCATTTGTATAAAGATGAAATTATCCTGTTTGAAACAGGGCATGGTCACCATATTCATGATTACAAAATTATCAAAGATCTGGGTAATCCTGAGTTAGATCAAAAAATTGGGTATTTGGCTGATGAGCTAAGAGAGCAGATTGAATTGGTCAAAGGAGCAAGTCATACATTTGATCTCGCCAAATATCGACAAGGTGAATTAACCCCAGTATTTTTCGGAACAGCGTTAGCTAATTTCGGGATTAAAGAAATGCTGGATACATTTACTGAATGCGCGCCATCCCCAACACCAAGAGTGACTGATGTGCGCGAGGTGCATGCAGAAGAAGAACTGCTAACTGGCTTTGTATTTAAGATTCAGGCGAACATGGACCCTCAGCACAGAGATCGCATGGCATTTTTTAGGATCTGTTCAGGTAAATATGTCAAGGGGATGAAGCTTCAGCATGTGCGCATCAATAAGCAAGTGCAGATTTCAAATGCCCTAACGTTTATAGCAGGTGAGCGTGAGTCTTTAGAGGAAGCGTATCCTGGAGATATTATTGGCTTGCACAATCACGGTACGATTCAAATTGGTGATACATTTACCCAGGGTGAGGTGCTCAAATTTACCGGGATTCCCAATTTCGCACCTGAGTTGTTTAGGCGTGTGCGTTTAAATGACCCCTTAAAAATGAAGGCGCTACTAAAAGGCTTGATTCAGCTATCAGAAGAGGGCGCAACCCAGGTTTTCAGACCCTTAAACAATAATGATTTGATCCTGGGAGCGATTGGAGTGCTTCAGTTTGATGTGGTTGCCCATAGACTGGAAAATGAATATGGTGTGAAATGCGGCTATGAGCAGGTAAATGTGGTTGCCTCTCGATGGATTGAGTGTAATGACAAAAAGAAGCTCGAGCAATTTAAGCATAAATACGCAGACAACCTGGCGCTTGATGGGAGCGAGCACTTAACCTATTTGGCGACTACACGAGTTAATTTGCAAATGGCAGAGGAGCGCAATGCCGATATTCAATTCTTAGCAACCAGAGAGCATTAAATCAGAAAATCGACGGACCACCAGCTCTATTCAAGGAGGGAGGGAGGAAGTTGAGCTGGCAACCCGTCGAAAGGCAACCAAACTATAAATGCCTTTTGGCAAGATAGAAAGATTTTTTTATCAATTGTTATAAAAATTTTAAGCCTTGACCCTATTTCTGCCCGCAAGGGCGTGTTCACGCCCATACGTTTATTCAAATAAAAAGGTGTAGACAAAACTTATAATATAATTAATGCCACTAATTTATAATTATGTTTGCTCTGGAGCAGGGTGAAATCAAAAGAAGCTGAGTGTATCAATACTTAGATTGATACCATTGGTGCGCGCTTGACGCAGCCAATAATTCGATTTAAAAATATCCGTAGGGACCCCAATTCCTTTCTTATACATATAAGCCAGGTAAATTTGCGCTTCTGGGTAGTCATTTTTCGCTGCCTTTTCTATCCAGTAAAATCCTACAGCAGGATTTGATTGGACGCCAAGACCTTGAAAATACATAAGCCCAAGCTTAAATTGCGCCTCAGCGTATCCTGTAGCGGCGGAGTATTGGATATAGTCAACGGCTGTATTGATATTATAAGTCTTAAGATTGTTAGCCTGTTTCGTGTATTCCACGCCCTTGTTGTAGGCAGCTTCTGGGCTTAAGTCAGTGTAGTTTGTTTTGTTATTTTCATGAGCTTCATGCACTATCCCTTTTGGATTCTTTTGCGAAGCGTCCGTAATGGCAGCATGAGTAGGTGGATAATGAAAAAACACAAACAATAGACCGATGGCAAATAAAATGACAATAAAGATCACCCAGAGTGACCAGTACTTCCTAACAAAATTCATTCGCGCTATCTCCAGGCTTCTCACCAAACATTATGCCTTGTTGTGTAAATGCTCACAAGCAAATAGCGTATTTTCAAGCAAGGTTGCGATGGTCATGGGGCCAACCCCCCCTGGGACGGGCGTGATATAAGAGGCTTTGGTAAGCGCAGTATCAAAATCAACGTCACCAACGATTCTGCCATCTTCAAGACGGTTAATGCCAACATCGATGACGATGGCGCCTTGTTTAAGCCAGTTGCCTTTGATAAAGTATGGCTTACCGACGGCAGCAACGACAATATCAGCACGGGCTACGTGATCAGAAAGATCCTTCGTGAAACGGTGGCAGGTCGTGACAGTTGAGCCTGCAAGCAGTAACTCCATGAGCATCGGACGCCCAACGATATTTGAGGCGCCAACGATGACTGCGTGCTTTCCTTTAAAAGTGTCAACGACAGACTGAAGGAGCGTCATGATGCCCTTGGGTGTGCAAGGGCGCAGCAATGGATTGCGCTGCATGAGTTTTCCAATGTTGTAAGGGTGAAAGCCATCAACGTCCTTATCGGGGCGAATTGCTTCAAGCACTTTTTCCGCATTGATATGCGATGGCAGAGGTAGTTGCACCAGGATTCCATCAATATTTGGATCGTTATTTAATTTAGCAATTAGCATCAATAAATCCTCGTTGCTGGTATCCCTTGTAAGGTCATGGTTTACGGAGAAAAAACCAACCTCCTCACAGGCTTTGCGCTTGTTACTCACATAAATTCGTGACGCAGGGTCATCGCCTACGATGATAACAGCAAGTCCTGGAATACGTTTGCCTTGATGTTTAAGCTCATCTACTTGAGCTTTGATTGTTGCTCTAATTTCCTGAGCTTTTTTTTTGCCATCAATGATGTGAGCCATATAGAATATCCCGTTTTCTTTATTTGCGATGCCGCTATCTTAGGTGGTCTATGATAGACAATTGAGGCTTTATTTAAAACAAGATTTATTAAGTTCTTGTATACTGCCAAAAGATCATCTAGTTTAGGCGGTAACGCTGTTAAGCCTTGGTCTCGAATAAATGAAAAAACATATTATTTTTACTGTTATTACGGTACTACTTACGCTCGTGGTAATTTATTTTTTGTTTCTTGCTTCACGTAAAAAGGAGGTTAGTTTCACCGTTGAGCCTACAGAGGTGAGCGTTGCTAAGGTTGAGCAAAGAAATATTCCCCTGACAGTTAAAGCAACGGGGTTATTGGTTGCACCAAACACCGTCACCTTGCGCGCGCAAATCGCGGGCATTGTCGATAAAATTAATTTTGATAGCGGTCAATATATCAAAGAGGGTGCGCTGCTAATGACGTTGGATGACACTAAACAAATGGCGGATGTAAACTCAAGCCTGGCCAGTTATACAAAAGCCGAAGCACAATATAAACGTACCAATACGCTCTATAAAGACAATCATGCGGTATCGCAAAGTGAGCTCGATAATGCAAAGGCGGACTATATGCAAACAAAGGCGCAGCATGA
>JACCDZ010435506.1_pt1 | contig 23841 bp, 25 predicted proteins | sample 7449551 | NCBI WGS metagenome assembly JACCDZ01 (sample SAMN15323452, study PRJNA562643) | freshwater metagenome | isolation source: river surface water | place: USA:Blue River Watershed | collected 2017-08-18 | reverse complement strand
GTGATGTGCTCTACCAACTGAGCTATCGAGTCATTATCATTTCTTGAATGCGGGTGCAAATATAAGGCCTTATTTTTGATATTTCAAAGCTATTTTATTATAAATTTGTCTTTTTTAAACAAAAGTCCTTAACGCCTTAATTTGTAATGTTTTATTACAATGAAAAAACTTATCTTATTAGGATATATTTGGTCTGGTAAATCAACAATTGCCGAAAAACTCTCCAGTTTAATCCAAATACCCTTTGTGGATTTAGATAAAAGTATTGAAACTAAAGCTGAAATGACTATCAACCAGATTTTTGAATCGTTTGGCGAAGTCTATTTTCGAAAATTAGAACACGATGTTTTTGTCGAATTATTAGCGGCTCCCGAGAATCAAATCATAGGTTTAGGAGGTGGAACACCTTGTTATGCTAACAATCATGAATTGTTAAAAGGGAAGGGAATTACTTCGATTTATTTGAAGGCTTCGGTTGAAACGCTTTTTAATAGATTGGCACACAATAAAAGCAAACGTCCTATTGTGGCTAATAAAACGGAGGCCGAATTACAAGAGTTTATCGCTAAGCATTTGTTTGACCGAAGTTATTACTACAATCAAGCAGAATACAAAGTAACTGTCGACGGGAAATCGATTGATGAAACAGTTGCGGATATTATTTCAATATTAGCTTAAATAAGCTAAATTTTGTCCGTTTTCATCAAAAACAACACGCACGTGTTCTAGTAAAGAAGTAGATAGTGAAATACCTTTAAAATCAGCTTTAACTGGATATTTTTTGTGATTACGGTCGACTAAAACGGCCGTTTTAAATTTGGTTAAAGGAACATCTAAAAAATGACGAACCGCATAAATTAGGGTAGTTCCTGAATTCAATACGTCATCTACTAAAATTAATCCTTTGTTAGCATAGTCTTCTTTGGATAATGATGTTTGAATAGCCGATTCAGGATGTAATTTGTTGACGTTAACTTCGCACAAAGCAATTTTTAATGTAGCAATGTCTTGTAGAGCATCCGCTATTTTTTGAGCAAAAATAAATCCGTTGTGTGCAATTCCTGCAATTACAATTTCTTCTTCATCCACAAAAGTTTCATAGATTTGATAAGCAATACGTTTGATTTTATGCTCAATTTCTTGATGTGTTAAGATGATATTTTGGCCCATAACTTATTTTTTGTGAAAGGTACAATCTTTTTTTGTTCGTTTTAATCCTGAGGTTTCAATTTTTACAAAAAGTATTCTTCCGAGTCTTCGGGGATTTCATTGCCGTATTCGTCAATATCTCTTCTGTCTTTTTTAGTAGGTCGTCCAGTTCCTGTTTTTCTGTAATGGTCTTTAGATAGTTTTAGTAACTCTAAATGTGCATAGGCTTCGGCAGGAGTGTCGTTTCGACGATAGATATCTACTAATTTAGCACCAACCCGACTTTCAGGAATGTCTAGTACGGTAATAATTTGTGTGATTTGGTCTTTTCTAAACGTAATTTTATCCGTTGGAAAAACCTCCCGAGAAGGTTTGGCTATTTGTCCATTTACGGTTACATGATTCTTTTTACAAGCCTCGGTAACCATGTTTCTTGTCTTGTAATACCTCACGCACCATAAATATTTGTCTATTCGCATAAATTTTCTAAAATCGAAGTTAAATAGTTTACAAAAATAAATCAATATTGTATCTTGCGCACTTAAAATTCGCCATAATGAACAAATTTAAGTATTATTTTATTGTATTAGTTGCAACCCTTTCTTTATTTTCATGTTCTAAAAATGATTCTACTGTTGTAGAACCACTTAGAGAATACTCGGTTCAATATACTACTGATTTAGCTACAATTGAAGAATACCTAAAGACAACTTATATTACTGTTACTAATCATGCAGGATTTACAGACGATCAAGATGTTACTTTTACTAAAATTCCTTCAGGTGGTACACAGTCTTCAGTATGGTCTTATTTAAATAGCGCGTCTTTCCCGAAATTATTGACTAGAGATGTTAATTTGCACGGAATAACATATAAAGTATACTATTTGGTTCTTAGAGAAGGTACAGGTGAAAAACCAACTAATGTAGATGGGGTTTTAGCATCGTATCGTGGAGATTATTTGACTCAGGTTGCTGCTACAACGACAACAGCAGCGTCTTTGACGGCAACACAATTTGAAGAATCCAAATACCCGCAAAGTTTTTTTAGTCTTACCAACACAATTGTAGGTTGGTCAGAAATTTTCCCGCAATTTAAAAAAGGTACTTATACTACTAATGTTGACGGAACAGTGTCGTATGCAGGATTTGGTGCAGGGGTGATGTTCTTGCCTTCTGGATTAGCATATTATGCTTCAGGGAGTGGTAATATTCCTTCGTATGCCCCTTTAGTTTTTAGTTTTAAATTGTATGAAATTCAGCGTCAAGATCAAGATGCTGACGGAATTCCGTCGTATTTAGAAGATTTGAATGCAGATGGTTATGTGTATGACTTTAGAAATACAATTAGTTATCCAACTACACCGACGACTAATATTGATGATACTGATGGAGATGGTGTTCCTAATTTTTATGATGTAGACGATGATGGAGATAATTACACCACTAAGCTTGAAATTAAAAATACTACTACTGGATTAGCTTACCCTTTTGTCAGTATTCCAGATTGCAGTGGAAATACAACTACTACAACTAGAGTTAAAAAGCATTTAGATAAAAACTGTCATTAATCAAAAAATATAAAAATAAAAAATCCCGATTTCATTGAAATCGGGATTTTTTTATGGTAAATAAAAAGTATTATTTTCTTTTAATCACTTTTTCTGCAGCGGCAACAATCGCTTGATTGTTTAACTTGTATTTCTCCATTAATTGCTCAGGAGTTCCTGATTCTCCAAAACTATCATTCACAGCTACAAATTCTTGTGGAGCAGGGTGATGTAAGGCTAATACTCTAGAAACACTTTCTCCTAAACCTCCTAAGATATTATGTTCTTCAGCAGTAACAATACACTTTGTTTTTGCCAATGATTTCAAAATTGCCTCTTCGTCCAATGGTTTGATTGTGTGAATGTTGATTACTTCGGCAGAAATACCTTTGGCTTCTAAAGTTTCAGCAGCAATTAAAGCTTCCCAAACTAAGTGACCTGTTGCTACAATAGTCACATCAGTTCCTTCATTTAAAAGAATGGCTTTACCAATTACGAAAGGTTCGTTAGCAGGCATAAAGTTAGGCACTACTGGACGTCCAAAACGCAAGTAAGCTGGTCCGTGATGGTCAGCTAAAGCAATAGTAGCCGCTTTGGTTTGATTATAATCACAAGTGTTGATTACGGTCATTCCAGGCAACATTTTCATTAAACCAATGTCTTCTAGAATTTGGTGAGTCGCCCCATCTTCTCCAAGAGTTAATCCTGCGTGTGAAGCACAAATTTTCACGTTTTTCTCAGAGTACGCTACAGATTGACGAATTTGATCGTAAACACGTCCTGTAGAGAAGCTAGCGAAAGTTCCTGTAAATGGAATTTTGCCTCCAATGGTTAATCCTGCTGCGATTCCAATCATGTTCGCCTCAGCAATTCCAATTTGGAAAAAACGTTCTGGGTGATTCTTTTTGAAATCATCAAATTTTAATGAACCAATTAAGTCGGCACAAAGTGCTACTACATTTTCATTTTTTTGACCTAATTCAGTCATTCCCGCTCCAAAACCTGAACGAGTATCTTTACTTCCTGTATTTGTATATTTTTTCATTTTTCTCCCCTAACCCCTTTTTGGGGGAATTCCTATTAGGGTGAATAGGTTTTTAAATAGTCTTAATTTAATGTTTTCTTTTTTTGTGTAAGTACACTAAAAGAAAATTAATAATCTGAGTTGCCTCCAGTATTATAATTTTGTTCCAAAGCGTTTTCTAGTTGCGCATCATTTGGGGCTTTGCCATGCCAAGCATGACTGTACATCATGTAATCTACTCCGTTACCCATTTCTGTATGCAATAACACACAAACTGGTTTTCCTTTCCCTGTTCTTGATTTCGCTTCGTTCATTCCAGCTATAATGGCTTCGATGTTGTTTCCTTCTGTTATTTCAAGAACGTCCCAATCAAAAGCTTCAAATTTCGCTTTCAAGCTACCCATACACAATACTTCGTCAGTAGTACCATCAATTTGTTTTCCATTAAGGTCAACAGTTGCAATAAGGTTGTCTACTTTTTTTGCAGAAGCATACATGATCGCTTCCCAGTTTTGACCTTCTTGCAATTCTCCATCACCGTGTAAAGTATACACTAGGTGTTTGTCATTGTTTAATTTTTTGGCTTGAGCTGCACCAATTCCAACAGATAATCCTTGTCCAAGAGAACCAGATGCCATGCGAATTCCAGGTAAACCATCGTGAGTAGTTGGGTGACCTTGTAATCTCGCGTTGATTAAACGGAAAGTCGCTAATTCAGCTACTGGAAAATACCCGCTTCGAGCTAAAACGCTATAAAAAACAGGAGAGATATGTCCGTTAGAAAGGAAGAAAAGATCTTCTCCAATTCCGTCCATATCAAAGCCTTCCTTGCGCTCCATTATATTTTGGTATAAGGCTACTAAAAATTCAGTACAACCTAAAGACCCCCCAGGATGACCTGAATTGACAGCGTGTACCATTCGAAGAATATCTCTTCTAACTTGGATAGTTAAATCGTTTAATTGTTGTGTGTTAGGCTTCATTTGATGTGTAAAAGTTAAACTGCTGCAAATGTAATTTTTATTTAGGGTTACCACAAACGTTTTTTTGAATATTTGTCTTTGTTTTATTAAGAAAAGGTGAGAATTATCAACAAAAAACTAAATTCAGTAAAAAAACAAAAAAGCCTTCCGAGAAGGAAGGCTAAAGGCAATGATTTTATGATGTGTTATAATTTATTTTGTAAGCTTGACCAGCCTCCACCATTGTGTACGTTCTTGTATCCGTGTGATTGTAAAATACTTTTTGCTGAAGCACTTCGCATACCTGAGGCACAACAAGTAATGATTGTTTTGTCTTTATCTTTTAGTTGTCCTAAATGATTATTTAAAACATTTACTGGAATATTAATAGCTCCTTTGATGTGTCCGCCGGAAAACTCTGCTTTTGAACGTACATCCAATATTATAGCCCCTTGTTGTACTAATTCAGAGTAATTAACGCTTGGTCCAAAACCCAAAATCTTTTTTAAAGTAGTTATCATGAAATTTATTTTGATTGATAGTAATTTACGTCTAGCCAAGATCCTCCATTGTAGCAATCTACTCCGTGTTGCGAAAGATAATGTTGCGCTTGTCCGCTTCTGTTTCCCGAAGCACAACAAAGTATTAAAGGCATGGTTAAATTTTTTAATTCTTCCATTCTGTCTGAAATTGTTTGTAACGGTATATTAATAGAACCGGCCACATGACCACCCATAAATTCTTCGTGCGATCGAACATCTACAATGGTGCATTTATGGTCTTTGATGATATTTTCTAATGTCATATTGTAAGGTTATAGATTGTTAATTTTTCCTATCATACAACTAGAATAACTTTTTAGTTTTAATAGTAGCCCATTTTTTTCGGTAGCTTCTGGATAACCAAGGTGGTGTAATTTGTCTATTATGCTGCTTCTAACTTCGTCTTTGTAAGTTACAGTTATCGAATCGTTGTCGTTATCTACTTTTACTTCGTTAACTCCGTCTAATTCTAAAAGCTCTTTTTTTATAGTGGTAGCACAGCCGCCACATTTAAGATTTGCGATTTTAATTTCTTCTGTTTTCATAGTATGTGAATTTTACTTCTGCAAATTTATGACAGCTGAAACCCATATACAGTAACTTTTGTTACATAAGGTTTTTTTAAACGACAAAAGGCAAGATTTATAAAATTTTGCCTTTTGTCGTAATTTGTATGAAAGTTATTTTGCGACTATTTTCTGAATCGCTTTTTCTAGCAAAGGTTCCATTGTTTGGTATCCTTTTAAGTTAGGATGTACACCGTCATTAGAAAATTCTTTAGGCAAGCCATTTTCAGCGTCAGCCATAGCAGTATGGTAATCAACATAAGGAATATGATGTTGTTTTGCATACGAATGGATCAATTGATTCAAATGAATGATAGTTTCGGCTGCTTTGTCGTTGGGTCTCCAATAAAAATCATTGGCTGGTAAAATAGCACATAAAATTACTTTTATTGCATTGGCTTTCGCCAATTCGACCATAGATTTAATATTTCCAATAATTTTCTCGGGAGTCGTAGGGCCTGTGTTTCCAGCAACGTCATTTACTCCAGCAAGGATAACGACCACATCAGGTTGTAAATTAATTGCATCAGGTCTAAAACGAATGAGCATTTGAGAGGTGGTTTGTCCGCTGATTCCTCGATCTATGTATGGCTTGTCTTTGAAGAACTCGGGGTGGATTTGTAGCCAAAACTCAGTAATGGAATCTCCCATTAAGACAATTCTTTTTTCGCCAGATTTTTTAGTCGTAAATAAGGCGTTTTCATTTTCGTATTTAGCCAAATTAGCCCAGTCTTGAGCGATAGATTGTTCGGACATACCTAATAATAAAAAGAATGATATATAGAGAAGTGTTTTCATACAATTCTAGTTTTAGACAAGTAAAGATATGAAAATAGTGCTATTTTTAATCAAATAAATCAGAAGACAAATAACGATCTCCACGATCACAGATGATTGCTACAACTACTCCTGATTCTAATTGGTTGGCTATCTTTACAGCCGTAGCCACAGATCCTCCACTGCTCATTCCTGCAAAAATTCCTTCTCCTTTAGCTAGGCGTTTTGTCATTTCTCGGGCTTCTTGTTCGCTAACTTCCATAATAGTGTCCACTTTTGAAGCGTCAAAAATTTTAGGAAGGTATTCTTGAGGCCATTTTCGAATTCCTGGAATTTGAGAACCATCGCTTGGCTGAGCACCAATAATTTGAATATTTTTATTTTGTTCTTTTAAGTAGGTTGAAGTGCCAATGATAGTTCCTGTAGTTCCCATCGCTGAAACAAAATGAGTTACAGTTCCTTTAGTATTGTTCCAAATTTCTGGGCCTGTCGTTTTGTAATGCGCTTTCCAGTTGTCTTCATTGGCAAACTGATTTAGCATTACATAACCTCCTTCGGCCATTTTTTTATCGGCATAATCGCGTGAGCCTATAATTCCTGTACTCGCTGGGGTTTGTGTTACTTTGGCACCATAGGCTAGCATGGTTTGTGTGCGTTCTTTGGTAGAATCTTCGGGTAAAACCAGTTCGATTTCAATGTCAAATAACTGCGCAATCATGGCTAAGGCGATTCCGGTGTTACCGCTCGTTGCTTCAATTAATTTGTCTCCTTTTTTAATATCGCCACGTGCTATTGCAGAAGCAATCATGTTGTAAGCCGCACGATCTTTAACACTTCCTCCAGGATTATTTCCTTCAAGTTTTAATAACAGTTTTACGTTAGGATTTTGAACTAAATTACGGCTAATTACTAAAGGCGTATTGCCAATTAATTCAATTAATTTTTTAGGTTCCATGTTATTTTTTCTCTTTTACTTTTACTTCGGTGGTTGTAGTGTTGGTTACAATAGAATTGGCTGGAATAGATTTGGTTACCCAAGAGTTTCCGCCAACTATACTGCCTTTTCCAATAGTGGTAGTGCCTCCTAAAATGGTTGCATTGGCATAAATACACACCTCTTCTTCAACCGTAGGGTGTCTTTTGGAATTTTTCATCTCTTTGGTAATGCTCAGTGCTCCAAGAGTTACTCCTTGATATATTTTTACGTTTTTCTCAATAACAGTAGTTTCGCCAATGACAATTCCTGTGGCATGATCTACAAAAAATGGGGAGGCAATAGTGGCTCCTGCATGAATATCGGTGCCTGTGATGCGATGTGCATATTCACTCATCAAGCGAGAAAACAACAATAAATCCAAAAGATATAATTCATGACTCAAACGATAAATCGCAATGGCATAAAAACCGGGATAAGCCAAATACACTTCTTCAATGCTGTTAGAAGCGGGGTCATTTTCTAAAATATAGGCTGCATCTTGATTTAGTTTTTCAAGAACAGAAGGTAATTGGGCCAGGTATTTGTCCCAAATCGAATCGCATAAATGGCTTGGTTTTTTGCAAGCAATAGCTGAGATTTCTTTGAAAAGGACTTCTAGTTCATCAATGCTTTTATCCAACGAAGCACTACCGTCAAATAAGGTATAGAAGAGTTTTTCAGTAAAAGTCTCGGTCTTTGTTTTTATACTATAATTCATTGAAAAATTACTTTTCAATGAATTGATATTTTGGATAATCTGATTTTTTGTCACGATTATAAAATTGATTCGGTTAAATGAGCTGTAAAAGTAGGTGTTTTTTAGAAAAGTGCCGAATAATTTTTTTGTATTTGGATGCTAATTTGTGAATTAGTTTAAAGTATTGCGTTCGTATTAATTGTGATTTTAAATATGTAAATTAGCCAGTAAATTAATTTAGATTGAAAAATGGCTAAAAAAAAACAAATTGTTAATAAATTGAAACGTTTTTGGCAACTACTTGGACCGGGTTTGATAACAGGGGCTAGTGATGATGATCCCTCTGGAATAGCTACTTATTCTCAAGCGGGAGCTGCTTACGGATTGTCTACTTTATGGACAGGTCTTTTGGCTTTTCCTTTAATGGCAGCGATTCAACAAATGTGTGCTAAGGTTGGTTTAGTTACTTCGTTAGGGTTAACAGGAGCATTGAAAAAAAACTACCCAAGACCTGTTTTGTATTTGATGTTATTGTTTAGTTTTCCAGCTATTGTGATGAATATTGGTGCAGATATCGCGGGAATGGGAGCGGTTGGGAATTTATTGTTCCCTTCAATTGAGGCTACTTTTTTTAGTGTGTTTTTTACTGTGCTGTTATTGGTTTTGATTATCTATTTGCCGTATTTAAAAATTGCAGCAATTTTAAAACACCTCTGTATTGTGCTTTTGGTGTATTTAGTAGTTCCATTTTTATATGATCAAGATTGGGGGCTAATAGTGAAAAATACATTTGTTCCAAATATAGAATTCAACAAAGAGTTTGTGGGTATATTGGTAGGAATATTAGGGACAACGATTTCACCCTATCTATTCTTTTGGCAAGCCACTATGGAAGTGGAAGAGATGAAACATAAAAATCACTTAGTAGTCGATAAAAAAATCATTAGCGACATGAAGCAGGATGTTGATTTCGGAATGACTTTTTCGGGATTAGTAATGTATTTTATTATCTTAACCACAGGGACAGTTTTGTATAATGGTGGGATTCATCAAATTGATACAGTTGAACAAGCTGCAATTGCGTTGAAACCTTTGGCGGGAAATTTAGCTTATTTACTTTTTGCTATTGGAGTTATTGGCACGGGATTATTGGCTATACCTGTTTTGAGTGGTTCGCTCTCGTATATTATTACTGAGACATTTGGTTGGGAACAAGGGTTAGACAAGAAATTTCACGAAGCTAAGGCTTTCTATGCGGTGATAGCTGTTTCGTTAGTTTTAGGATTGTCTCTAAACTACATAGGAATTTCTCCAATTAAGGCTTTAATTTACACAGCAATTTTGTATGGGTTGACTGCGCCGGTATTGATTGCTATTATTCTGCATATTTGTAATAACAAAAAGGTAATGGGGCAATATACGAATAGTAGAAAGTCTAATATTCTTGGTTTTTCGGCATTAATCATAATGACGATAGCGGCGGTTGCTTTACTTTATTTGCAATTTGTTGCTTAATTGGAACTACAAAAAGTGTTTGTAATAATATCCGCCAATCATAATAATGCCATTTAGGATAGCTAAAACGGTTAGTGATTTTTTATAATTTCGCTTCGAATCAGCAAAGTGTAATCCGATAAAAAGTATAAAAATAAGGCAAGAATAAATAGCAGGATACAGCTTGAAAGCAGCTTCAAAATTGCCTTGCAAAACGAGTATTAAAGCACGTTGAAAACCACAGCCCAAACACTCTATTCCGAAGAGGGTTTTACTAATGCATGGGAACATGTATTTTTCTAAATTCAAAGCAGTTTTGTTTTTACAATTTTACGAAAAAATACCAAACCTTTTTAAGAATAAATTTGATGCTATTTTAAATTGTTTACTTTTGGAAAACCAAAAAAGGAACTATGAAAAAAATTATAATTCTAATGATGTTTGTGGCTATACTAATTGCTTTTTATGAGCAACAAAAAGCGAATAGTAATGTCTATATCACGGTGGGAGCAATTGCAATTTTCATGTATGGAATGATGCGGCTGAGTGCTAAAACGCCAAGTAAAAATCAAGATAAAAACGAAGATGATGTTCAGTAAAGGAGATGAGGTTTCGGTTTTAGATGAAGCTGTGAATGGAGTAGTTTTGTCTGTCAAAGGAGAGCAAGTTACGATTGAATCTACGGATGGATTTTTGATGACATTTTTTGTCAATGAATTAATTAAAATAAACGATTCCAGTAACTTAATGAATTCTATTAGAAGTTTTAATTCAGGTGAAATAAAAAAAGAAAAAGAGATTCCAAAACCAAGAAGTTTTGTCAAAGAGCGTAAAGAAAAACGCGAAGTTGGCGTACCAGAATTTGATTTACACATCGAAAAATTGGTTCCTAATAAACGCGGAATGTCTAATTATGATATTTTAACTTTGCAATCGGAAACGGCAAAAAGGCATCTTGATTTTGCCATCCGAAATAGGATACCTAAGATTGTTTTTATCCATGGAGTTGGCGAAGGAGTTTTGAAAGCCGAGTTGGATTTTTTGTTAGGACGTTATGATAACATTTCGTTTCAAGATGCCAATTATCAAAAATATGGTTTGGGTGCAACCGAAGTTTATATTAAACAAAATAGCAAGTAAAAATCATTTGTTTAAGTGGTGATTTTGCACATAAAAAAACGTCAGTATTTCGATTGAAAAATACTGACGTTTTTATGTTTTTTAGTAGCTGAAAATCTGCTACAAAAAGGGTTTAATTTGTAGTGATTAAATCACCTAAAACATAGCTGTCTCCTAGAGTAAAATTATTATTTCCTTTAACAAAAGTTACCTTCTTTAAAACAATGTGGTGGGTGTAGGTATTCAGTACATTTGTAGTGGTCACTTCTATTGTACCTTTTACGTTAGCAACTCCTGCCTCAGCAATCCATTCTTGACTAATTGCCGGAGTGGTTGGAATAGTAGTATTGCAAAAATAACTAGGGGTCACAATTCCGTTGGTAAACAAACGATACACTAATTTATTAGCTGTTGTTCCAATTAATGCTGTTCTGGGCGTATTTAAAGGGGTAATTTGATTCTGAATTAAGTTAGTGTCTATGTTGTCAAGTGTTACTGCTTCACTACTATTGTAATTATAAATTTGTTTTGATGTAGGGCATTGTTCCAAGGTTTCGTCAAATCCAAAAACCAAAGGGGTAATAGTTCGGCTATAATCTCCAAAAGCAAAAGTCTCATAAACCTGAGTTCCGTTTTGTTTAGCAAAAGTGATGTTTTTAAACACTATGTTATGGTTGTATCCTGTAATAGAGGTTTTGCCTGTAGTTGCGTTAGTTGTTTTAATGGCTGTGGTCGTAATTTGAATTTTTCCAGCAGTGGCAATCCATTCATCAGAAACGGTAGGGGAGGAAGGCGGAATAGTTTCGCAAAACATACTGCTAGATATAGTACCATTATAAAAACGATACACTACACGATTGGTACTATTAATGTCAATAATTGTTGGACTGCCAACAGTGGTTGGCTCATTCGTAAATGAGCTGGAAGGAATTTGAATTAGTAATGCTTCCTGTCCTTTAATTTTATAAATAATATTGTTAGTACTACAACTCTGAGTGGTTGCCGTATCAAAACTAATTACTTCTTGGGTTAAATTTCCGTCGTCACAGCTATTGAATACTATTGCTATAATTAGGCCGTATAATGCTCTTTTCATTATTCATATATTTGGTTCAAAAATAGTCAAAAAATCGATAATTAATTAGTAGTATTGGACTATTTGTGAAGATATTTTATAAATTTGCCTCCTATGAAGAAAGTATATTTAGATAACGCATCGACCACTGCAATTCGTCCGGAAGTGATTCAAGAAATCACTCGATTAATGACAGAAGATTACGGAAATCCTTCCTCAACGCATAGCTTTGGCCGAAATGCCAAGAGCGTTTTGGAACTTTCACGAAAATCAATAGCCAAGCAGTTGAATGTAGTGGGTTCAGAAATCTTTTTTACTTCTTCAGGAACAGAAGCCAATAACTGGATTTTGCGTTCAGCAGTTCGAGATTTAGGGGTTAAACGTATTATTACTACTAAAGTAGAACATCATGCGGTATTGTATCCTGCTTTGGCTTTGCAAAAAGAATTTGATATCCAAGTTGATTTTGTTGCTATAAAACCAGACGGAAGTATCGACGTGACACATTTAGCTGAATTATTATCGCAAGACGTGACCACCTTAGTGAGTTTGATGCATGTGAATAATGAGGTAGGAGTGGTATTGGATTTAGAGCGAATAGCGATTATTTGCAAAGAACACAACGCTCTTTTTCATTCCGATACGGTACAATCTGTTGGGAAGACCGAAATTGATTTGAAAACATTGCCAATTGATTTTATTTCGGCAAGCGCTCATAAATTTCATGGACCAAAAGGAATCGGTTTTGCTTTCATTCGTAAAAATTCAGGACTACAACCTCTGTTATTGGGTGGAGAACAAGAAAAAGGAATGCGAGGCGGCACCGAGTCCATCTATCAAGTAGCAGGAATGGCAAAAGCGTTAGAAATGGCCTATGCTAATCTAGACGCAGAAAGAGCGTATATTTCGGATTTAAAAAAATACTGCATTGGTCAATTGGCTCAAGTATTTCCAAATTCAAAAGTAATTGGTTCGGAAAATGGTTTTTATAATATTATCAATATTATTCTTCCGCTTTCAGACGAAAAAGCAGGAATGTTGTTATTTCATTTAGACATCAAAGGCATTGCCGTTTCAAGAGGGAGTGCTTGCCAATCGGGTAGCAGTAATCCATCACACGTTTTGGCCGAAATCCTTTCTCCTGATGAGTTGACTAAACCAAGTTTGCGCATTTCATTCAGTCATTACAATACGAAAGAAGACATTGACTATCTAATTGAAGTTTTAAAAACGGCTTAGTTCTTCTTTTAAAATGGGATAACTATTCATCAAATTATATTCAGAGTATTTTTCCATAATTAATCGGGCTTTGAAAAAGCACAATGTAGATTCAGCACCTTGGTTGATATTTACATGTGTATCTTCTAATCCGTCATAAGAAGCTCCATTTTCAGGGTTATACATGATTTGCTTTAAGTGGTTGTTACCTAAAAACCAAACAAAAGCCAATTGTAGTTGGTCTTTGTACTTTTTATTTTGTGTGATTTCATAAAATAAATCCAACGCGATAATTGTAGTGGCTACTTCAATAGGTTGTTCTCCATAAAAGATTCTTTCATTTTCTTTTTTGAACCAACCACGGTTAGAAATGACTTTCAATTGCCCTTTCATAAAATAGTGAGACAATAAGAAGTCAAAAGTAATTAGAGCAATTTTTTTGTACTTCAAATCGCCTGTTATCAGATAGCTATACATCATAGCTTCGGGCAGTACATTGTTGGCATAGGTCATATAATCTTCGTACCAACACCAGTTTTCTCCAGAGTTTATATCGTAATGTCGTAACAATTCATCCGCGAATTTTTTTATAGTCAGCTTTATGTCTTCATTTTTATAAGCCAAATAGTAATGGTATAAGCCTTTTATCGCATAAGCAATTGCTCTAGGCGATTTTATGTTATCAATATTTTCAATGGCTTTGTCCCAACATTGTACTGCACGTGAAATCATTTCTAAAGGAAGTGTGTCTCGATGTGAAATAACAATTCCTAAACTCCAAAGCGCTCTTCCGTTAGCGTCCTCCAGATTGACTTCTCCATTTTGCGAAGTTAATTGGCCTTCAAAATCTTTATAATTATTGAACCAGCCATCTTCTTCTTGAATTCCTTCAATAAAATTGAGATACGTACTGGCTAATTCTAAGCAGTTCTCATTGGGATACACTTTATTGTATAATACCATATTGATTAAGGCTCTTGCGTTATCATCCAAGGTATATCCTGACTCTGGATCGGGTTGGCTAAATTTTGAAAATTGTAGAATGCCATAATCGGTAGTTAATTTCTTAATATGGTCTAATTTTATTGGAGGAAAATTAAATTTTAAATCGTCTTCTCTATTGGTTAGTTGGTCAAATAACAATCGGTATTGAATGGCGATATTTTTCCAAGAGGTTGCGCTAGAAGTTGCAAAAGCATTTTTGCCCATTGCAATACGCGTTTCGTTATCTTTTATCAAACGAAATATGGCATCTTGAAATTCGTCTGATTGGTCAAATCCATTTAATAGAATTCCGTTTTCGTGATGCAGTGCTTCTTTGGCATGTGGAATAGGAGTAGAAATTATAGCACAACCACAGCTCATAGCATAAGCAAAGGTACCACTTACGGCTTGGTTAGGATCTTTGGATGAAAATAAATAGATTTCAGAAAGTGTTAAATAATCTAGTAATTCTTTTAATTCCAAATACTCGTTGACAAAGATTACATTGTTTTCAAGGTTTTGTTTTTTGACAATTTCAATAAGTGAATCACGGTATTTTTCTCCTTCTCGGCGAAGAATTTCAGGATGTGTTTTGCCTATAACTAAATACACCACTTCGGGATAGCAACTCACAATTTCAGGAAGGGCATATAGTACGGTTTCAATCCCTTTATTTTCGCTGATTAACCCAAAGGTGGACATGACAATTCTATCAGAAAAATTAAATTCGTTTTTTAATTTTTCCTTTTGTTCCCAGAGTACAGTATGATTTCCATGCGGAATTATAACTGTTTTTGCCGATAGTACTTCATAATCCTGAATCAATATATTTTGAGAATTTTTGGTAAGTACAACTATTCTGTCAGATAGGTCAGCAATGGCATGGACTACTTTTTTTCGTTTGTCATCTGGGTTAGGTAATACGGTATGAAATACAGTAATAATTGGTTTGTTTAACGCTAGGATAAATGACAATATATAGTCGCCATATTCTCCTCCGAATAGCCCAAATTCGTGTTGAATACAAACCAACCCAATATCGTTTCGTTCGTTGATTTTCTCGGCAACCAATCGATAATCGTCAATTCTTGAGGTTGACAAAGTGTATTTTACTTCTTCGCTGTATTCAAATTTCTGACCTTCATTTTCTAAGGCACAAACTTCAATAGGTAAAGTATCTCCAAAAACATTGGCAACCGCCTCAACAATATCGTTCGAAAAAGTGGCTAATCCACACTCACGAGACGGATAAGAACTCACTAATATCATTTTTATTCCTGTATCAAATTTCATAATTACCTCATATTTAGGGTTGTTTTCTTAATTCAGTAAGTAATTCGTTAAGGTTGCATTTTGCAACGGCAACGTGTCTGTCTGCAACACCGTAATAGATATAAAGGTCGTCTCCAAATACCGCATGCCCTGTCGGGAAAACGACGTTATTTACAACACCTTCAATTTCCCAAGATTTAGACGGTGAGAAGAGTGGGTAGGGTAGTCTAGCTAATTCAATTTCAGGTTTGTCCAATTGAAGCAAGGCTGCTTTGGCGTGGTATATTTTTCCTGTAACAGTTTCTTGAACACCATGATAAATAAGTAACCACCCAAATTCAGTTTCAATAGGAGGACCACCTGCTCCAATATAATCTACTTCAAATATATCTTTTGGGTCAATTACAATATGATTAATTAGGTTTTTGAGGTAATCTTCCCAAAATGGTTTGGTTAGTTCTTTCCAATCTTCAAATTGTACGATTTGAATTCCTGGCCAAATGCGATGTAGTAATACAAATTTCTCATTTACCTTTCTTGGAAACAACACAATATCTTTATCTCTAAGTAAACGAAACTCGTCATCTACTAATCCTATTTGTGCAAAAAGATTGTAATATTGATGGTACTTAGGATTTAGTTTGCTCTCTCCACAGCAGTTTACATAATCTTCGTATTCTTGGTAATTAACGTGTGGTGTAATGATACCGTGCTTTTCAAAATGGATTAAATCTTTTGACGTAGCTAAAGCACCCATCGCATTTACTCCATCGTAAGCAGTATAAGTGATGTAATAGGTATCTTCAATTTTTACAATTCGTGGGTCTTCAACTCCGTGTTTTTCGTAGTCAAAATCACGTTGAATTAGTGGTTTTTCATTTCGTTCAATAATGCTAAGAGGTCCTTCCGTTTTGGCATATCCGATGGTAGAGAAGTTGCCGTGTTCTACCGCACGATATAAAATATGAAGGATATTGCCTTCTTGATAAATTCCTGCATTGAAAACACCATTATTTTCAAAATCAAGGTCGGTAGGGCTTAGTAGAATGCCTAATTTTTCTATTGTTATCATGATGTTTTTAGTATTTTTTATCTTTTTCTGTTGAAGTCTCTGTTGCTTTTTTATTTTTAAGTTTTGCTTTTTCTTGTTTTTTAAAATATCCTCTAAAGAGGAAATTATGTTGTAAAGCTTCTAAATCTTCGCTTAAGCGAGAACTAGCTGTAGTTATATTGGTCATTGTTGAATCTATTTTCCGAACTAATTTAGGGTCATTCGACAAGTAATTAAGAGCGCCTTTGCCTGCTTTTATATTGAGTATAGTTGCATCCAAATGTTGGACTACAGAATTTATTTTTTTACTTGATTGATCCATATTGACAATAGTGTTTCTGATTTTTGAAGCTACCGCAGTATCTCTTAAAACACCAATCAGATTGTTTTTCTGGTCTAAATTCCTTACGATTTGGTTTGCTTTATCTATTAATGCAGTAGTTCCTTGGCTGGTTTTTTTTAAGTTATATACTGTCGATTTTATTTCATTGGCTATTGCAGAGTCTTTAATTAAAAGACCAATAGTTCCTTTACCCTCGTTTATTTGCGTGGTAATTTTCAGTAAATCGGTAGTGAGTAAAGCTGCGTTTTTATTAGTAATTTCTAAGGTGTTTAACATATCGTCGGTATTGACTTTGTTGATTGATTTAATTGCATCTCCAGCTTGAACGGAAGGAGAATCCTCTTTTCTAGGTAGGATATTGATAATTCGATTACCTACTAATCCATCAGAACCAATTATGGCTATAGCATTTTTTTTGATGTAGCTAAAAATACTTTTGTCAATAATCATATCTACTTTTATAACAGTGTCGCTAATCATTTCAATGGAGCGAACAGTTCCTACATTGACTCCAGAATACCGAACATTATTTCCTAATTGTAATCCGTTGACATTATTGAATACACAGGTTAAATGATTTGTTTTTCCAAACATTTTTTGTTTATCGCCAATAAAATAAACTGCCAGCACAAAAAGTAATAAGCCAATAATGACGAATAGTCCTAACTGTATTTTTTGTCCAGTTGTTTTTTCCATTTTTGTTTTTATTTAAAAAAGGCTTGTATTTTAGTATCGCTTGACTCGGATAACTCTTCAAAGGTTCCTTCGGCATAATTAATTCCATCAACCAATAAAATCATCCTGTTTGAAATTACTCTAGCACAATCCACATCGTGTGTGATGATAATGGCTGAGGTATTGTATTTTTCTTGAATGGATTTCATTAATAATAAAATTTCTTTGGCTGTAATAGGGTCTAATCCTGTTGTGGGTTCGTCATAAAGAATAATTTTGGGCTGTAGAATTAATGTTCTTGCCAAGGCTACCCTTCGTTTCATTCCTCCCGAAAGTTCTTCGGGCATTAAATCTATTGTATGGCCTAATCCTACATTGTTCAAAGCCTCCATAACTAGTGGGCTTGTGTCCTTAATGTATCCAAATTTTTTAGTGTGACGCCTCAACGGGAATTCTAAATTTTCTCTAACAGTCATCGAATCATACAAAGCGCTTCCTTGAAAAAGAAAACCAACTTCGGTTCTTAGTTCATCTAATTTTTCTTGGGTTAGTTTGCTTATTTCCTGCCCCATTATAGTAATCGTTCCACTATCGGCTTCTTCCAATCCAATTAGGCATTTAATCATTACGGATTTCCCTGAACCGGATTTCCCCATTATGACTAAATTCTCCCCTTCGTTCAAAATCATATTAAAGCCGTTCAAAACGCAATTTGAACCATAACTTTTTTTTAAGTTTTTAATTTCGATAATAGGATTGCTTTTGCTCATAATTTATAAATCATAAAAAATATCAGTTACAAAAACAGCTACAAAATCAATTACAAATAGTAACATCGAAGTAAAAACTACTGCTGAATTAGCAGCGAGACCTACACCTGCGGTTCCTTTTTTACAATAATATCCTTTAAAACAACCTACTAATCCTATGGCAAAGCCAAAAAAAAATGTTTTTATAGTAGCAGGAATCAAATCGCTAAATTCTAACGAATCGAAAACCTGATTGTAATACAGTAAAAAAGAAACATTTCCTTTAATATTTTCAACTAAATAAGAACCATAAATAGCAATTGCATCTCCAAAGATTACTAGAATGGGTAACATAAAAATAGTAGCCATAATTCTCGTAACCACTAGATATTTGAAAGGGTTAGTCCCTGAAACTTCCATAGCATCAATTTGTTCAGTTACACGCATAGATCCTAACTCAGCTCCAATCCCAGATCCAATTCGCCCTGCACAAATTAATGCTGTAATGATAGGACCAATTTCTCTAATTATTGAGATACTCACCATAGACGGCATCCAAGAGACCGCTCCAAATTCTTGTAATGTTGGTCTTGATTGTAGTGTAAAAACTAAACCAATAATAAAGCCTGTTACTGCCACTAATAATAAAGAACGATTACCCATGTAAAAACACTGTTTTATAAATTCTTTGAATTCAAATGGGCGATTGAAAGTCTCTTTAAAGAAACGCCATCCAAAAAAAGAGAGTTCGCCAATCTCAATTAATAAAATAGTGATAAGATCTAGTATTTTAGAAAGAGTCTTCATACATCAACGAATTAATTTTAGTAAGAAATGACTTCTCAAATATACAATTATTAATTATTGATTATCAGTAATTTGCGTTGTTTTGTGTCGGATTTTTCGGTAGTTTGTCGAAAAAATATAATAGTTAAGAATGATTGAACCTTTTGTAAGGAAGATAGGTTACAATAATTTCGATGCCTCTTGTAATATAATAAGATAGAGCATTATTGATTTTAGAACTAATCGTATTTCTCGTTTGAAATGATTCAGGGGTTATTTTTTGGCATTGTAAAAGAATCTGTTGCAATTCTTCTTCAAAAAGGGCAGCAAAAGCAGGAGATTCAATTCCAACATTCATTTCAATGCTAGCATAAGAACTTAAGTTGTTGAGATTAAAAGAACCAATTGTAGACCAAGAACCATCAACTACCATCGCTTTTCCGTGTAAGACCGATTGGTTCCATTCGTACAATTCAATGTTGTGCTTCAATAATTTAGAATATAAATAGCAACTAGCCCTGCGGGTCATTGGCAAATCAGAAACCCCTGAAAGAATTAATTGGATTTTTACCTTGCTTTTTGAAGCTTCTAATAATGCATTGGTTAATTTTCGACCAGGAAGAAAATAACTTCCTACTATAATCACTTTTTCTTTAGCTTCACTAACTGCTTGGATGTAGGCTTCTGAAATTTCACTCTTTCTATTTAACCAATCATTTTGAAGAATTTGTATCGTTACTTTTTCTTCAGTGTCAAAGATTGGAGAGATTGTTTTTCGCAAAGCATTTTTCTTTTTGCTATAATTGGCTTTGCAATGGGATTGAATATCTTTTGCAATCGGGCTGTTGATTTCAATGGCAAAATCCAACCAAGGTCTTTCAACCGAAGTTCCTTGGTATCGGTTAGCAATATTAATTCCGCCTATTAAAGCTACTTTGCCATCAGCTACCACTATTTTTTTATGCAGTCTCCTTCCGATGTAAAAAGAGCTGGCAGAAAATAAGGGAGAAAAAAAACGGATATGTCCTCCAGCTTGTCGGAATTCCTTACTAATTTCATTTGGAAAAGAAAGGGAGCCAAAGCCATCCAATAAAAGATACACTTTAACTTGACGTTTTAGTGCCTCTTCTAAAGCCAAAAGAATGCGTTTGCCTGTTGCGTCATTGTCAAAAATATACGTCTGGATATGGATTTCGGTAACAGCATCATTAATAATTCGTTCTAATCTAGAAAAATAATCGTCCCCACTATGTACGAGTTGGACCGACTTGAAAGGAAGATTATTTTTTTCTGATACAAACATATAGTATTGTGTTGACCATTATAAAACTTAAAATTACATAATTTTATTGAGCCACAAAACCACCATCAATAACCATTGGATGTCCTGTTACAAATGAAGCTTCTTCTGAACACATCCAAATTACTGCATTGGCAATTTCTTCTGGTGAACCAAATCTCCCTACAGGTTCCATTTTTGCAAATTGTTTTTCGGTTTCTTTGTTATTTTTGGTTACTCGGTCAATCATTGGTGTATCAATAATTCCAGGACAAACGGCATTTATTCTAATGCCTTCTTTAGCATATTCCAAAGCAGCCGTTTTGGTTAAGCCAATTACGCCGTGTTTAGAAGCTACATAAGCAGGAGAGCCATAAAATCCCACCAATCCAGCTACAGAAGAACAATTAATAATTACTCCTTTATGGTGTTTAAGCATTTCGGGAATTTCGTATTTCATGCAAAGCCAAATTCCTTTTAAGTTGATATTTAATGTATTGTCCCAGTTTTCTTCAGAACAAGCTGCGGTAGTGGCTACTCGGCCTTCAATGCCTGCATTGTTAAAAGCATAGTCCAGACGTCCAAACGTAGCAATTGTTTTTTCAATCATTAATTTGACTTCTGTCGAATTGGATACATCACATTGAATAAATAGCATTTTTTCTGCTATTTTTTTAATGGAAGAAAGAGCTTGTGAATCTTCATTTTTGTCTACAACAACCACTTTTGCCCCTTTTTTTGCAAAAGCAATTGCTGTTGCTTTACCAATTCCAGAAGTTCCGCCTGTTATGAGTGCTACTTTGTTTTTGAATGGTGTTTCCATAATTTAGATAGTTTTAGATGTGATTTTTTTTAATTTTTTCTCTGCTTCCAAAATATTTTCAATGCCTTTTAGTAATGCGTCTGGGGTAAATGAAATACTATCAATACCTTCAGCAACCAAAAATTGAGCAAAGTGAGGAAGGTCACTCGGTGCTTGACCGCATAAACCCACTTTTATTTCAAATCGTTTGGCTACTCGAATCGTTTCTTTGATTAACGATTGTACCGCGGCGTTTTCTTCGTCAAATAAATAACTCACTAGCGAAGAGTCTCGGTCTAGCCCTAAAGTGAGTTGCGTTAGATCGTTGGAACCAATTGAAAATCCATCAAAGAGTTTCGCAAATTCATCTGCCAAAAGAACATTGCTGGGTATTTCTATCATAACATATATTTGCAATCCATTAATTCCTTGAACTAATCCATTTTTAGCCATTTCAGTAAGTACATTTTCTCCTTCTTCAACAGTTCGGCAAAACGGAATCATTAACTTTACATTAGTAAGTCCCATTTCATCCCGCACTTTTTTCATGGCTTGGCTTTCTAATGCAAAACCTTTTCGGTAAAAATTACTGTAATACCTTGAAGCTCCTCTAAAGCCAATCATCGGATTTTCTTCGTCAGGCTCAAAATAACTACCTCCGATGAGGTTGGTATATTCATTACTTTTAAAATCACTCATTCGTACAATCACCTCCTTTGGATAAAAGGCACAGGCTACAGTAGCTACAGCTTCGGCTAGTTGTGTTACAAAATAATCTTTTGGGTCAGCGTAGCTTTTGGTTAGTGCTGCTATTTGAGCAATCGTATCTTGATTAGTAATTTTTTCTGGTTCGCATAAAGCCAGCGGATGTATCTTTATGGTATTCGAAATAACAAACTCCATTCGCATCAAACCCACACCTTGATTTGGATAACGGCTTAATTCAAAGGCTTTTTCAGGATCTGCTAGAATGAGCATGGGTGCTGTTTCAGGTAGTTTCAACCGACTAAAGTCTTGTTCCGTAGTTTTCCAACTCAATATGCCGTTATAAATGACTCCTTCTTTTCCTTCGGCACAGGATACTGTAATTTTTTGTCCGTTTTTTATTGTAGTTGTAGCATCTCCACAACCCACAACGGCTACTGTGTCTAATTCTCTTGCGACAATTGCGGTATGGCTAGTACGCCCTCCTTTATTGGTCACAATAGCAGCTGCTTTTTTCATAATTGGATCCCAATCGGGATTGGTCAAATCAGTTACAATAATTTCTCCTTCTTGTACCAAGTGGCCTTCTTGAGCATTGTTTACAATACGTGCCTTACCCGAAGTGATTTTATCTCCTAAAGCAATTCCTTTGCATAAAACACTCCCTTTTTCAAGTAAGGTGTACATTTTTCTAACCTGCGAATGGGGTTTGTTATGGATTGTCTCTGGTCGTGCTTGTACAATATAGAGTTGGTTATTGGTGCCGTCTTTTGCCCACTCAATGTCCATCGCCTTTTTGTAATGCTTCTCAATGGAGTAGCACCAACGAGCTAGCTGAATCACTTCAGTGTCACTCAATGAAAACCGATTTTGTTTTTCTAAAGAGGTTGTTGTGTTGACAATAGTATTGGTGGCTGAAATTTCTTTTTCTATTTCATTATAAATCATAGTAAACTCTTTTTTGCCACAATGTTTTTTTAGGATTGGATTCCATTTTTCGTTTTCCAATGTAGGTTTGAAAACTATCCACTCGTCTGGTGTAACAGTGCCTTGAACAATGTTTTCGCCGAGTCCCCAAATTCCATTTATAATAATAGTATTCTCAAACCCAGAATCAGGATCAATAGTAAAAGCAACTCCCGAAGCCGATTTGTCGCTTCGCACCATTTGTTGTACTCCCACAGAAATGGCAATATCCAAATCCTGAAATCCCATATCGTATCGGTATTTGATAACGCGATCTGTAAACAAAGACACAAAACAATGTTGCACGGCATCAATCAATTGATCTTCTCCAGAAATATTCAAAAAAGATTGCATTTGTCCTGCAAAACTAGCTGAGGGTAAATCTTCCGATGTAGCGCTACTCCTCACAGCTACATTAAGCGAAGTAAGTCCGCATTGTTGGCTCAAAGCGTGATACGCTTTCTTGATTTCGGATTCAATAATTTGCGGTATTCGGGCAGAAAGAATTCGTTCCCGTGCAGTTGTTCCTATATGGGACAGGTTAGCAAAGTGTTCCGTATCTAAAGATTGAAATAAATCATCCAGTACCTTTTCTAACTGATTTTCTTTTCGAAATAGCCGATATCCTTCAGCGGTAATCGCAAATCCATTCGGAATTTGAATCCCAATAGGATTGAGTTGGTTGTACATTTCACCAAGCGAAGCATTTTTTCCGCCCACTTCGGTAATAGCGCTTATTCCTATTTCATTAAAGAATAGAATGTATTTGTAATCCCTCATTTTTCACCATTTAAAATTAAAAACAATAACTTAAAAGCTTACTGCTATTGCAATCTGCTTTTCAATTGAAAAATTTTCGGCTTGGGGATTAAATGAAGAGAGTAGGAGTCTCCTGGTAATTAATAAATATAAATATATAAAATAAATATCTGATTTACAATCTATTGTGTGACAAATAATTCAAAGGGATATGATTTTATGGCGTTTCCTGTTTGCTTCGTGACCTCGCAAAGACAGGCCGGGCTATTCGCTACAAGTCCTCGCCGTTGCGCGATGCTTCACATGCTGTGGTCTTTTCGCT
>JACCDZ010180592.1_pt1 | contig 23865 bp, 24 predicted proteins | sample 7449551 | NCBI WGS metagenome assembly JACCDZ01 (sample SAMN15323452, study PRJNA562643) | freshwater metagenome | isolation source: river surface water | place: USA:Blue River Watershed | collected 2017-08-18 | reverse complement strand
GTGTACACTCTGGGTATTGAACATTCCCATTCCTCTAGTGTGGAAGGGTTGATTGCAGAAAACTGTTTCCTTCTTGGCACCCACGATTCCGTCATTGGAATGTACAAGAATATCTCCGATTGCGCACAGATCTCGAAGTATGCGGGAGGCATTGGCGTCCACATTCACAATATTCGTGCTCGTGGCAGTCATATCCGTGGTACCAATGGCACCAGCAGTGGAATTATCCCTATGCTCCGTGTCTATAACGGAACTGCGCGTCACATCAACCAAGCGGGAAAGCGTTTGGGAAGCATCGCCGTCTATTTGGAGCCCTGGCATGCCGACGTAGAAGCGTTCTTGGACATTCGCAAAAACCATGGCAGTGAGGAAGATCGGTGCCGTGATCTGTTTACAGCGCTGTGGATCCCTGACCTGTTTATGAAACGTGTCGCCGACAACGGGGATTGGTCTTTGATGTGTCCTGACGAATGTCCTGGACTCCATGACGTCTATGGAGAGGAATTCGAATCCCTGTATCTTTCCTACGAAGCCCAGGGCAGATATCGCAAACAAGTGAAAGCACAGTCCATCTGGATGGCCATTATCAAATCTCAGATTGAGACGGGTACTCCCTATCTACTGTATAAGGATCATGTGAACCGTAAGACCAATCAAAAGAACGTGGGCGTCATCAAGAGCTCCAACCTGTGCGCGGAGATTTGTGAATACTCTGATGAGAAAGAATATGCAACTTGCAACCTTGCTTCCATTGCGCTTCCTTCCTTTGTCAAAGAGGGTGTCTATGACTTTGAAAGCCTTCGCAAGACCGTGCATGTCATCACCAAGAACATCAACAAAGTGATCGACCGTACGCTGTATCCTGTCATTGAAACCGAGAGAAGCAACAAGCGTCATCGTCCCATTGGTATTGGAGTTCAAGGACTGGCAGATACCTATGCACTTATGCGGGTGGCTTTTGACAGTGTAGAGGCAGCTTCCCTCAACTCTCAGATTTTTGAAACCATTTACTATGGAGCCATGGAGGCCTCCATGGAGCTCTCCAAGAAGCGTGCAGACTTGCGTGCAGAGCTGATGAATGTAGCTACAACGGATGAGAGAAAACAAGAGCTCCGCAAACATCTCCAACTTACGGAAGAAGAGGAAGCCCTTACATCTCATCTAGGTGCCTATTCCACGTTCAAAGGTTCTCCTGCGTCCCAAGGGATCTTCCAGTTTGATCTTTGGGAACAAACACCCTATGGTCGTTGGGACTGGGCAAAACTAAAGGAAGATGTCAAAACCTATGGAGTTCGCAACAGCCTGCTACTTGCTCCTATGCCCACTGCATCTACGAGCCAAATCCTGGGCTTTAATGAATGCATCGAGCCGATCACGAGTAACATCTATCAACGGAGGACACTGGCAGGAGAGTTTACCATCATCAACAAGTATCTCATTCAAGATCTACTTGGTATGGGTCTATGGAATATGGATATGAAGAACCGCATTCTGTTGGGCAATGGAAGCATCCAAAACATCCAGGAAATTCCCGAAGATATTCGTGCACTCTACAAGACGGCTTGGGAACTGAAGCAAAAGGTGCTGATTGATCAAGCCGCAGATCGTGGCATCTACGTGTGTCAGTCACAAAGTCTGAACTTGTTTGTGGAAGATCCAGAGTTCAGCAAGCTGACGAATATGCACTTCTATGCTTGGAGGAAGGGCCTGAAGACAGGTATCTACTACCTACGTACACGCCCCAAGGCCAAGGCGATGGCCTTCTCCATTGATGCTACCACCACGATGAATCACGCTGCCAATATCGCAAACAACGAACAAGAGTGTACCATGTGCAGTGCATAAACAACCCGTTCTTTTTCTTTCTATGTCAAAAAGTGACATAAATGCGAACATTCATTTATACTTATGTCAGACAACACGATTCATTGGAAGTATGATACCATGTATAAATGGTATGCAAAACATCGTGATCATCCAGAAGATTACATAACTGCATTCATATATCATACACAGAAATGCAGTAAGAAACAAACCCACTTGGAAAGCTTTATCAAGTCCAATATAGTATATGTCGGGAAGTCTCCATTACAAGACGCCAATGCGTTTCCAAACGGTCTCTATACAATCATGGATGACAATGCGAAAGAGAACATGTTCCTATACTTTGTATATCCACAGACGAAGGACTGCTTCGGGAAATCGGTGACATTTGCAGATCACTTTACTTTTTCATTCAACAAGAGTGACACTCGAAATGGTTGTCATTTCCACCAAACCTTGTATATCTGTGCGCAAAACGGACCCATCCAACAATACTATACGCTTCATACCAAGGATAACTTTCCCAGTACCATGGTTCTTCCACGGGAAGGAGATCTTCCGTCCATCATGAAAAAGGATGCACTCATCTATTATAAACCTTCTTTACTGGAGTTGATGCGACATCCATGGAACCATGACCATTCCACCTCAGGCGGTGCCAAACGTAGAGTTTCAAAACCGATTGCACGCCCGATCGTCTCGCCTGCGTTTGCCCATTTGTGGACATCCGCAGGATTCAAAGCCATGCATGCGTTCGGTATTCCTAATGCAAACGGTGGAGTCACATGGAGTGTTCGCTTCACAAGAAAAGGACGGGAACGAAATGGTCATGCATATCCAGCGTATATATTTCACACGTTGACCCATAGTGAACTCGAGTTCCAAAATACATTGGCAGAACAGGCACACCAGGAAATATAGTATCTTTTTACATGTGTAGAGGAAGAGTTCATGAATGTACAGCATTTGCCTTACGTGTTCGTCCTTGACTGGGACGGCACAATTGCAGGAAAAGTCGATTTCCAATCCCAAGCATACACACTCAAACAACTCTTGAAAAAACATGGGTTGAAACCCCTCGGACATGCAGCCACCGAAAAGGTCCCCAAAGCATTCACACCGTCTCATCAACTCATTCGACCTGGCTTTGTCTCCTTCATGAAAGCCCTTCACAAATTCTATACAGGACATTCCGTCTATTTCTTCATCTATACAGCTTCCGAAAAACAATGGGCACTCCAAGAAATCGCTTGGGTCGAAAAGGCTTTTGGAATTCAATTTGCTCGCCCCATCTTTACGCGGGACGATTGTATTGTGGACGGAGCAGGCAATTATCGGAAATCCCTGGCCAAGATCTATCCACGTATTTGTCGTACTATCTCTCGAAACCGTGGTCTGACACGACAAGAAAAGGACTATATTCTGGAAAATCAACTCATCATCATCGATAATAATGCAGTATATACGGATCGTACCGACAAGATGTTGCTATGTCCTGATTATGACTATTGTGTTTTTGAAAACCTATGGGATATGATTCCCCCAAGCAGTTTCCAAATTCCCGAAATTCATCAGTTCATCTATTCCATGATCAACATGGGCCTTCTGTGTCCCCAACCCAATGAATCCGACCCGATGCATAAACTTGCGATTCAATATAATTGGCTTGCCGTCAAATGTAAAAACATCCTGGAAGCCAACAAGGTGTTTCAAACCGACACCTTTTGGAAATACCTGCGTCGTATGATCACTGAAAATCAATTAAGAAGATACACACCTAATATAATAAGACAGCTACAGGAAGCAGTATGGAAAAACGCAAAGAAGAAGGGGTCTTCGTAAGCTTTGATATCGGGGTGAAGAATCTCTCCTGTTGTGTTCTGAATGTAGCTACAAAATCAGATCAAGAAGTGGAAGTTCTCTTATGGAAGATCATGCCACTCGCGCAAGAGAAAGAGAAGATCCCTGTGATGAATGAGATCGCTGGGCGTCTTTTCTTAGTACTGGATGAGCTCGTCGAGACCCTTCAATCCCAAGGTCATGAGATGATAACGCATGTTCTGATCGAGAACCAACCATCTCGGCTGAATGGTTCTATGAAGTCCATTCAAATGATGATCTATAGCTACTTCCAGCTTCGCAAACATTGGGACGGTATTGTAGCGCAAGTGTCCATGATCTCCGCTTCCCAGAAACTTCTGCATCACGAGCTTTCCATTCCAGAGTGCACCACCAAAACAGGATATCAACTGAACAAATGGAAAGCAGTACAATATGCACAAGAATACATCAAGGATTGTGCAGAACTCTCAGAGTTGTTCCGTTCCCATAAAAAGAAGGATGACTTGGCAGATGCCATGTTACAAAGCGTCTCTTGGCTACGGAAACACGGTGTCAATATTCAGAAAATTCGAGGTGCATGCGTATGAAATGATTTAAACAATGTATCGTACGTAAGGTAAGGCTAGATGCAAACTCCACCAATCTTTGTACAGACAGATGACGAAGATGAGGTCATGTCCGTGCATCGCGATGATATTACCCGCCCCACCTTTCAAATCCCTTCTGGCGGTTTCATGGGCCCTGCCATGGGATCCGATATGTTGATCAATAAAAGAAAAGTAAGTTCCGATGTTCTATCCGTTTCGTCTCGTAGTGTGAGCGATGACTCAGAATATACTACCGAATCCGAGCGGCCTGCTGCTCGTTTTGGCAAGATCATGTCCTCCTCCGAGACTTCCGAAACCGAGAGTGATTCGGGAAGCGATCGTGCTCCCATGAACCGCCAACCTGGTACAGATTCCATGGCGGCTCGTATTTCTCAGGAGCGTGCTCGTGCAGAGGCTGAGCTACAAGAAAAGAAAGAAATTCTGTATCAAATGGATCGCTTAGAGTCCAAGGGGTATCGATTGCCCCACAAGTTTGGTCTGCAATCCGATCTAGAGGAAATGCGAACTGAGTATAATCGTATATTGCGTGAGAAAGAGGTCGACGCGAGTATTCGTTTCCAACGCAAAATGCTGATGGCATTCGTTACAGGAATTGAATTCTTGAACACACGCTTCGACCCCTTTGATGTTAAACTCGACGGATGGTCGGAACAAGTACATGAGAATGTGACTGATTATGATGACATTTTCGAGGAACTTCATGAGAAATACAAGGCAACTGGAAAGAAGATGGCTCCTGAGCTACGTTTGTTACTCAGTCTATCGGGTTCTGCCTTTATGTTCCATCTTACGAATTCCATGTTTAAACAAAGTAATTTGCCTGGCGTCGAGGAGGTCCTCCGCAGCAATCCTCAGTTGATGAAGCAGTTCCAGACAGCGGCGGCTCAACAAATGGGCATGGGTGGATTTGCAGGTATGGCGGCTCCTTCGCAACCTGTTATGCCCAGTAATGCAGCACGTGCACCTGCGGGCGGTGGTCTTTTCAGTATGGTAGGCAACTTGTTCGGTCTCGGCGGAGGTGGCGGCATGCCTTCCATGCAACCCCGTCAAACGATGCCCAATCCTCCTCGTCCTGGTCAAGGACGTATGTCGGGACCCGATGATATCGAGAACATCATCGATGATATCCATGCCGAAATCACCTCTCGACCTCCATCGAATCTAAACCGCATTGAGACCATGTCCGTTTCAGACGAAGAAATCACTTCCATCATTGAGGACACAGCGGATCTAAATGGTATCTTTATGAATACGGAGCGCCCGAATCGCCGTGGCAGGAAGCCTGCGGCCAAGAAAACTCTTCAATTGTAAGAACCATAGAAAACAAACATTATTTTTACATATACGTCGTCATCTATCCACGACGAGTGAGCTTACGCACGGTCTTGGACAGGGCCTTGGGCACCTTCTTGGCAGAAGCCAGAGGGTTCACGGCAGCCTCCTTCACGACATCGAACTTGCCGTCCACAAACTTCACGGAGCCAATGGCCAGGGCATAAGCACCAGTTAGGACAAACACGACCAGAGGGATGACGAAGAAGGCAGACAGCAGGACAATCTCCAGGATGGAAGCGATGTACAGGATCTCACGGCGAACATCCTCGGAGCACTTGCACTTCTCCACCGTCAGGTAACGGACATAGATGAAAGCGAGGACGAAGAAGACGAAGGTGGCCAGAGTATAGATGACCTTGATCAGCATGTAGACCATAGCACCTGTGGGGCCCAACGCCTTCACGACGGCCTGGATGGGCAGGAACATGGTGACCAACAGGAAACCGATGGCAAACAAGCTGTACTTCTTGACAAAGTCGCGGTAAGGGTGCTCAGCACACTCGCAACCTGTGTTCTCAAGCTTGACAATGTAAGTGTAGGTCAAACCCAAAAGGATGATTCCAATCAGGCTGCCAACGACGCCAAAGAGATATGCTAGATTCATATTATCGTTCTATACCTAGTTTAGATTTTTCTTGATCTCACGCTCAGTAGGAGCAACGTATGGATATTTCAAGAAGCTGAAAATCGCCCGTTCGTCTTTCATGGTGGTGGGAATGTCAGGTGCCTCCTCCCGAACCTTTTTCAATCCATGTTCGTTCATGGTATATCCTTGGTCTAAAGCATGTTTCCGCATAGCAATATTAAACTTGTCCGATCCTGTGAAATAGAGGATCGCAAACGGATACTCCTCTTGATGTGTCACTAAGAGATCGATGCGTCGGGCAGGAGAATCCTTGTCATACCTGCACACTGCCATGCACTTCTTGTCTCCTAGAGCCAGTATGTCCGTGATGTATCCGATGGATACGAGCTTCTCACATAGTTGTTGGAAGGCTTTCGCACCCTCCGATGTAGCTACATTCGCGGGCAATGTCATGAGGACATCAATGTCACCACTGTCTTTCGCCCCACGGCGGTAACTCCCTACCATCTCATATACAAAGTCATTGTGGGCCGCACGGATTTCTTTTTGTAACAGTGTGTTGTGCTTGTCCATTTCTGACCGAGGAATGCGTAGTTGCAAGTCTTTTACATATTTCAATCCAATCTTCTGTTTCTCATTCAACAAGGAAGGCGTCTCCTTGACTGCTTTGGTCAACTGGCTGAAGGACCGAATGCCATGTTTCTCCACCAGTTCTTTCGCTTTTACGGGTCCCACACCATAAATTTGCATCAAATTATCCGTGACATCGATGGCACGCTCTTCCTTAATCTTCTCTGCCGCTTCTAGTTTTCCTGTTTCGAGGATCTCGACGATTTTGGCGCGGATTTTCTCTCCGATTCCCTCAACTCCCTCGAGATCCGCCATAGAATGTATGGGATCAGGTAGCGACTTGATTTGAGCGATGACCTTGGCATACGCTCTGGCTTTGTATACTTGCTTATCTTGTTGCTCCTTCTTATATAGAATATTGAGGGCATCCAGGATCTTTTGCTTTTCCGACATATTGGTTATCTTCCTTTCTTATTCTTAGGTTTGATCTCATTTTTTCCCTGAATCATTTCTTCTACATCACAAAGTTTAAAACGTATTGCAGGTGGCATCGCTGCAAACGTGGGTTTCCATTCATCCACCCAAGCATGTAGTTCCAAAAGATCAGGAGTGTGTAATGCCATGTATTGAAGCATTTGTTCAAGGAGCACTTCCAACGTCTTGGATGGAGTAGACATATGTTCAGAACAACTGTTCAATAGGTATGTAAATAGCTCGCGTACTATTTCACGATTCATAAACGGCGTGTGACCCAAACGAATCCAAGCTTGCACGGAGGCAATCGCTTTCTTTTTCCAGAGTAAGTAGCTACAAAATTCATCGTACTCTTGTTCTTCAAAGATATCAGGTGTGGCAATCCATTTCTTCTCATGACAATATGTGTCCCATAAGCTGACAAGGATATCTTGGATGGATTTTACGCCACCTGATGTAGCTACAATGGAAATGACTTCTATGTATAAATCTTGATATGCTGGAGACGACAGCATATATTCCCAAATCCATTGGATGTAGTTTGGAAGAAACTCGATACGCAAACTTTGCTGAATCTGTTTGAAGATGGATTGTTTGTTGGAAGCGGTCAGCTTATTCATGTGACTTACAAAGTCCTTTCGGGCAATGTTTTCTTTTGAAAGATCACGATTGCCGATTCTAGGTTTCTCCATGTTCCGCGACGGTTTGACCACATTGCGCTCGGACCGTTGCCACTTCTTTGGTTCGTTCACAGCTTCTTGAAAGCAGGAGAATGTATTTGCCAACCATTGAGCTTTATCTTGCAAGTGTTTCTTTGGCGTTCCAGAATATGGGAGATGGTCCAAAAATACCTCTATGGGTACAATCGTTATATCCATAGTGCAAGCTTACTTGGGAAGCCTTATATTGTAGAAACAAGATTTAAGAAGAGAAAGGGAGAAGAAATGCAAACCAGACAAAATGACTACCGTATGCGATATGGTAGAAGCCATTTACCATAGTGTGTCTATATACAAATCCTGCATTATTTGCAGTGATGAAAGTACCGTGATCGATTTATACGAACAATTTTCCGCATTGGATCATACGGTGGAACATATTGTTTTGAATTGTCTCGACATAGAACGTCCGAGTTATCTTCGGGCGCTCGAACATTTCCATCACGGTAGTTCACGGATGTTGATCATGACCTATCAAGTGTGGCAGGAACTACAAGAGTTGCTCGACGTATACATTATGGATGCAGATTTGTTGGTACTCTGTGATTTGTGCTCTCAAAGTCAACGTATTTTCTTCACGTGGTGTGAAGATGCACAAAAAAGAGGATACTGGAACCCACGAGGACTCCCCCGAGTTCTGATCACACCTTCCGTCGACGAAGAAACTTTTTCCTCCTCCGTAGTATAGACATAGGTTTATGGCTGTTCAACGTATGAATGGTGGTCGTGTTACACGTAATGTACTGTTGGGTCTGATTGCTTTGCTAGTTGCGCTTGGTCTCGTGTATTTCTTCCTCCAAAAGAAGGAAGGTTTCACGGATGGAAAGAAAGGCAAGGTGATCTACTATTATATGAATGGTTGCCCTCACTGTGAGGAGATGGATCCTGTGTGGGCGGAGTTTATCAAGAAGTCAGAGGTAAAGGCCTACGATGTCGATAAGATCGAGTCCAAGGATTCTCGTAAGCCTGCTGATGTGGTCGCGTTCCCCACCATTCACATGGTCGATGCCGCTGGGAAGGTGAAGGAGTATGAAGGTCCTCGCACCGTGGAAGGACTCATCAAGGCTTTGCCTTAGGTCACTAACATATATGAATATACTCGACGGATTTAATATTTGGACGAATTTCTGCTATTTCAGAAATCGTAAGGTCATTCAAAAGAGCTACAATATCTTTTTCGTCATAAACAAATGGTTTCAGTTTTTGTCTATACATTTCTTCGTTTGAAATGTTTACGATATATCCATACACAATATGATCACTATAAGTGCAACCACCCTCGGTCCATTCCTTCAACAATGTTTCTATGTCGTGTTTGGGAAATAGGCGGCTCCATATCGAACGAATTCTTTCATGAGAAAGATGATGGATGATGATACTTATTGCGAGCTGCATATCTGCACAATCGGTCCAGAATGTACCCTCTTCAGGATCATATCCTGTATGGGATATAATATACTTTGTACGATCATGGCGGTGATCATAAAAGGTTGCAATGGTGGTTAAAATTTCATTACACTTTTCAATTCTTTTTGTACTTAACAGTTCCTGTTTCAATATACGTAATTCGTCACCTAGCTGATCTACTTTAAGTAGAATTTTACAACATAATTCTTTGAGTTCTGCAATCGATGGCGGATCCATGACACTAGAAAAGGACAGAAGGTCATCTCAATTTTTGTTATGTACGACATATGCGCGCCATATGTCTAAATCCTCATTCTTCAAGATAAACAAACATGTTGAATTACAAAGATGGAATGCAGATTGCATGGTATACGTGTAACGGCGAGTAGGTGTTTGCACAACAGAAATGGGATCTTTATACCTACAGGCGTCGCTGTGTAAGGACCATGTAGATGGATAGTTTGCACCCCATACTACTTGAAATGACGAATTCCTCATGAGGGTGATTCGAAGGTTTCCAAAGGCCTGAAACGCAGAGTAGAGTTCAAACCACTTTTTGAACATGATGATCATTACTTCATGGTAGATCTGCTTCCTTAACGTAAATTTCTGATTTTGATGAGTCTGTCTTTCAGTGATTATCAGTTAAAACAAGTAATTTATTCATCTATCTCATCCATATCTTTCATCATATGGAACGCATACGCATTTAGCAATTTATCGAGAGAATCTTTTGCAATATCTCGATTAGATTCTTTCATTGATTGTAAGATACGGTAATACATTTCTTGGTGGTCATTTAATTTATTGAGAATTATATACGTCAACGGGTTGCCTATTTCAAGATTATATTGATTGAGTATATCATCAAGACGGCCTTTGAGGTTCTCAGCACGACTATGTTTTAAAGCAAGTTCTAGCTGAAATGTATCAATACATTTCTTTCCAATCACACATTTGTTAACATAATCAATCTTTAGTTTGGTAAGATGAGCTTCATATCCATCCTCATTAGACCATTTTTGAATGAAATTAATAATAATTTGCGAGTCAATGCCAATTGCTTGAGCAAACTCACTTATCTTTGTGTGTATATCGGCAATCATATACATTTAGAAATAGTATCTTTTATATTCATTTTGATTGCGATTGCTCTTTTCCAGTACAAAAACCGAAGAGGTGTGAAAAACAAGGAAGTACTATGTCGTTTTAACGTAAATTTTGGATCGGCATGGAAAAAAATGAAGACGATCGTAAGGGTTGTAAGGTGGAAAAATGCTCGTTCACAAGAAGAGTAAAAAGCAGATAGATGTTCTGAATCACGCTGAGTTGTGTTTGTCAGAGCCGCCATATGATATCATTCATAAGGATAAGTATGAGGTATTTTCGGAAGATCTATTGCCCAAAGGATTCAAGTGTGAGGAAGGACATCAAGCATGCATTGTGTATGTGCTGATGGAAGTGATTCCGAATGGGGTAATGAGTTATAATACAAAGTGTACATGGGATGAGTTGCATACTACGGTTACGAATATGGTTCGCCAGAGTGAGTATGTGAAATCGCCTGAGACGATTCTGGGAGTTGGATTGTCACCTGATCCTCTCTATCGCAGTGGGAGATCCAAAATAATTGATCCTAGACATGGGACGCCTTTCGAGTGCTTGCCAAACTGGGCAGTACTCTTTGTATCGATGATACAACGCGCGGAAGGTTGGAAACCATTTGCCATAGGCATGGAATTATGTGACTGCTGTGGAAAGTCGGGAAATACGGAGGTTATGCTCAAGAAGTGCAGCAAATGCAAGATGGCGAAATATTGTTCAAAGGAATGCCAATCGAACGATTGGAAACATCACAAGGCGAAGTGCCATGCTTGAATCTTGTGGGAAGTGTTCCCGCCCGCCTTTTGGCGGTTCAAACATATTTATGTTTTGGTGTCCTTAAATCCTTTTTGCAGGAGAATATGTGTAGCTACATCTGGAGACACAAAATCTGTGTTCCGTTCTTTCTTACTTCCAATGATTCAAAACTTTACAGAAAGTATGCAAGATTTCTATCACAAAATTGTAGCTACATTTCTTCAGCAACATTCTTCGCAAACCACTCCGACATCATTCGATACCCATACACCACACTCTCATCCACCTCCTCTGCATTCACATCAAACAAAATCCCATCCCTCTCTACCTTCATCTTGAAAAACTCCATCGGGGGATCCGTCAGAAACAACTGATTCTTACATTTCGTATACTCCTTGTCTGCATTGAATAAATACAAGTTCAGCATGTGAATCATATACTCCGCAAACGTCCATTCCCCCAATGGATTCATCGGCAAACTTACCTTCTTACTCACCTTCACCGCAAGCAACGACGACGGTATCGGCTTCCCAAAACACTCCACTGGATGATTCAACGCTATACCCCCATCCACATAATGCTTATCACCAATCTTGATCGGAATAAACAACAGCGGCACACTGGCTGACGCCTTCACCGCCAATAACACACCCACATTCGGATGTGTCTCCGCCGAAAAATAGGTCGCTTCTCCCGTCTCCACACACGTTGCACACACCATCAAATGCTTCCCCGTCTTCTTCATCAACTCCAAAAATGTAATATCCTCTTTCTCCCATTGTTTTTGTACATAGGCCCGTAATGGCTTCAATATTCCATCCACCGTATGACATCCCTTCCTTTGAAACATCGATAACATTTGCGTATTGTCGATGAACATCTCCTTCGTGTCCTTCGTCGCCTCTTTATAACCCTCTTCCAACTCACCAATTGGGATTTGCATCGCCATCGCACACGCAACCACCGCACCAATCGATGTCCCCCCAACATGTCGTATATACTGTGTCAGATTCTCCGTCTGTAAATAACGAACCACTCCCAAATATGCCATTCCTGCAAACCCACCCCCACTGAATACTACATGCGTGAATCTCATATGACTTTTATAATTTCTTATTCTTAGGGTACTTATCATTTTCACTCATGGCACCGCGAATCAGTCTGCATGAGCTTTACAATATGAAAAGTCAAAAAGAAAAGTCACGAACCTTATGTTATGATCGTGTCGTCGAACTATGTCATCGTCGCATTCGCACCGTAGCTGCCTATGGGGGTATGAACACGTTCTACGAAATCCCTGGTATGCTCGTTGGCTATCCTCTCTATAACGTCCATGCTTGCTGTGAATACCTCATGGATCATCTGCGCAAAGTCGGATTCTTAGTTCAAATTCTACCCCCTCCACATGTCGCCGTTGTCTATATCTCCTGGGACCCCCAAGAAATCAAACCTTCCAAAAGAACACCCACGCTGCCACGCCCCAATCAACCACCTCCCGCTCCACCCCCGCCCAACAACCGCTTGCGTCTCTTCTAATTTAAAGATACCAATGTAGCTACATTCTAGATTCAATATGAAACTTTATACACTGGATCCTTCCGTCAAAGATATGCGGCTGACCAAAATGGTCCCCTACGCCGCTTGGCACTTCTATATCCAATATTTCGTTCTCGGCCCTGGAAAAGAACATTATCCTCTCCTTGCTCACCTCGCCATGCAATGCGAACCTGGCGATATCATCGTCGATTTGGGAACCCACGTCGGTATGTCCGCACTGGCCCTCGCTTATAACGAACATGTCAAGGTCATCTCCTATGACCTTGTAGACCTCATTCAAACCGAGGAGCCCAGCGCCAAAACCTGCCCCAATATCGATCTTCGAATCATGAACTGCAAACATGATGTAGCTACATTGCTTCAGGCAAAAATCATCCTCATGGATGTGGACCCTCACGATGGAATCCAAGAGAAGGAATATATCGAACTTCTTATGAAACATGAATACAAAGGCATCGTCCTATGTGACGATATCTACCTAGATGCAATGAAACCCTTCTGGGATTGGGTTCCCCTCAAAAAACTAGATATCTCTCATTATGGTCATTGGTCGGGTACGGGAGCCATCATCTTTGACCCCAACTCCGCCGATCTACAAGTTACGCCACTGTAGAGTTCGCCGTCTTCAGCTGCAACAAGAAAGGCTCCAACAATTCCACCGTTTTACGCATTCCTATCATCACCGCCAGCTTGAACAATTGTTCGCAAAGCAAGAGAATCAAAAGCCCCGCAGCTACAAAGATCGCAATGTCCCAAATGTTATCCCATGGATTGATGTTCACAGGGGCTGACGTAACAGATGGCGCTACACGAACTTCTTTTTCATCCTGATACTCCAACATCGCCTTGCGGAATGGAGACGCAGAAGGATCATACGGTTGCGCTTGCAAGTCCTCCTTCGGTAGAGGCGTAGGAGGCACCAACACCGATCCCTTCATGTCCTTCGTCTGTAAATACTGCTCGAGCTCCTCATCATAATAACCCGATACTCCTTCCATATCCGCCTTACGCATTTGGGGCCGCTCAGGAAGCCCCTCCGAGGAGTTTTGTGTCAGCGAAGCCTTCAATGCTTCGTCATATTGCGCCTTGGCCTTGTCAGAAATAGGCACTTGATACGACATGGGACCATTCACACAACGAGACGGTTTCTTCGGAGCCTCCTTCTCTTTGGGAGAACGAGCATCCTCAAACGATTCCACCTTCGGACCACAAATTCCAAACGTCTTGCAATAGTAATCATAATCCGCACCTTGCGCACGATAGGTGACCTTCTCCCGAGGACCCATTTGCGATGCAGAAGGCTCTTCATTACTTACAAATCCCTCTTGCACCCGAGGCCGCGCGGAAGCATAGGCAGCACGTTCACCCTTGCCCGTTTCAGGAAAATATGGATCATAAGGATCTGCCGTCGCACGAGATGGAACGGCACAAGCAGGTGCCTGCTTCCTCTCAAAGGACGGAACATTATATGCTTCTTGCAGTGTACAAAACATGTCACTGACCTCTACACTCCTAAATAGATAATTCTTTTTCTTTTTGCCTTCATATTATAGCGATTCATACATGTTGGAAGACATCTTCAGAGGTCTCCTGATTGGTATTCTTGTAGGCATTGTCCTCGTTTATAGCTTGCGTCCTAAAGTTCCTTACCCCAAATGGATGACCGTCGCTTATGATCAACCTTGGATCTTCATCTTGCTCTTCTGCATCAGTCTCTATGCCCTCTCTTGGGATCGGTTGATCGGTTCCTTACTCCTCATCATCACTACTGCCCTCTTGGCGGATCAAGCATTGCTCGTTCGCGATGGTCAACCAAAACACATCACTCTGGAACCATCCCCTCCCATGATACCCCAAGGATTTTCGGAAAACGTCGAAAGGATTACCATCGATACCGAAGGCCCCTCTCCTCCCGTCGTCCCCGCACAAGCCATGAACTATCCTATGTTCGCCATGGAAGAAGAATATCAACCAGGTCATCCTGCACCTTTCTAAAGGCAATTTTCTTTCACACTTTTAGGGTTACTATATGGAAGCAGAAGTTCTAGGTGCTTTTTCCACACTCATGACACAAGTCGGATCACGCCATCTCGCAATCAACTTCACCAATGCACAAAAAAAACTCATGGCACATCCTATTTCACAAGCACTCATCTTGTTAGGGATGTTCTATATGACTACCCGTCGTATCTTAGTGGCACTTTTGTTATTAATCGTTTATTACATCACTGTATTGGTCCTCATCAATGAGAACCACCCGTGGAATGTCATGTCGCGTCCATGGCTGGTCTCCCAAGGTTACAAACACCAAGACAAATCTTCTCAAGAACTATATTACGAGAATGTAAACAAATTGCCATAAAAATAAATTCACCACTCTTTTTTATTTATAGACCTTCCGTGGAAGGCTTACCCCAGTAATACTGATCACCCTTGGTGCGCACACGACCTGATGTATCAATGATGAACATCATGGTCCCTATTAACAGGATCACTCCAGCACCAATCAGGACGACGTTCTTCATTCCAGACATATCTCTAGTGAAGACAAGAAGACCTGCGGTTATCGAAACCACTACCATCAAGAAGATGAAATAAACCATCTTGGAACGATTGTTGTTCTTCTCCAATCTGGATAAATTGCCTAGCTCACCCACGCGCACATTGGTACGTTCCAATGTATCCAAACGGTTCACATAGTAGTTCTTCTCCTTGTTCAACGTGTGGTTGATGTTGCCATACGTAGCATAGCTTTGGAGGGTCAACGCAAGATAGATCGTATTCGACAGATACAGAGAGGCCTGTGACAAGATCCAAATGGTTGCATTCCCTGCTGTATTCGCAAGATTGGATTCCGCTGTACCCAATGCTAGATTGTTCGGATTCACAAGCGCCACTCCTTGGAACCCTTCTACATTCGTATTATACACTAGATTCAAGAGGGTGCTTACCACAATTCCACCACACACTACACCCAAAGCAAGAATGGTGCGTTGCTTCTCCTCCAAGGGCGCCATGATCGCAATGGCACCCGCTCCACCAATCGCAATCAACATCACCAATGAGACCAACATGAACAACTTCACCTTTTGATTCTGCTTTTGTTGGGAATGGACGCTCTCCACACGTGTCTTCAAAGTCTGTTTACCTTCCATCAATTGAGTGTCCATCACGGTAATATCTTGAGATGTCTTCTTGAATGCATTTGCACGGTTGTTCATCACTTTCGTCAACCGTGTGATCGCATTCGGATTCGACGTGGAGGAAGAGATCATGTTCTCGTTAAAGTATTTGAGCGCACTGTAATTCAGATTCACCACATTCGACATAGTGGCACGCTTTCCGCGGTTCGATTGATCGGTTGTATACTTCCTATCTGCCTCGGCAACCGCTGCGTCATAGGTAGTCTTCGCAGTATCCTTCTCCGTCTGGGTTTTTGTAGTGTCATTATTGATCGCATTGTAAGCAGTCAGTGCAGCTGCCTTTTCCGCATCACGATCCGCTGCAGTGTAACTAGGAAGTTGAGCATTATAATACTTCAACATCACATTGACAGCAATGTAGAAATTGGCCATGAGCTCATACAAATACAACAGTCTACGCAATACAAAGAGATTGGTCTCTCTTTGGAATACAGGAGATGCATAGGTTCCTTCACTGACAGAATCCGCCCTCACCTCCGTCTGCACCTCACTGAACAAAATTGGCGTAGTTGATTTGATACGTAGCTTGCAATTCTTACCCGCGGGAACACGGCGGGTAATCATAATACGCTCCCATTGTCTTGTCAGTTCAAAGGACTTCTCTACATTCCTTACCTCTGTGTCCGTAGAATTCTCAATGTCCAAGGTCAATGTTGCAGTACCAACCGTAGGATCTGTACCCTCCTGACGTACCCTCGCCATCATTGATACGGTAATATACATATCCGTCCTGTTGGATGCCATGATGTTGATGTCGCTCGATGGACCACTGGTAGTTCCTGGAACCAATTGAACCACAGTGTCCTCGCGTACACCATAACGGAACTTCAGAGTAGGAGTATTGATCGGGAATGCAGAAATGGTAAGCGATGCGTTTGATGCAATCACCAAGTCGGACGTTGTCAAAGGAATGCCACCACGCAAGCTCACAACCAACTTTTTCATGTCATTCAGATTGTTGGTCCCTGTGACATTATCCACCACCACATACTGCGTTTTGAAGTTGGAATCTAGTTCATATTGAACGATTTTTAAGTTGTTCTTCGATGTATCATTGGTCTTGACAAGATTCACATAGGTCTTGTAATTCTTGGGATCCAATAGACTATACAAACGCCTGACGGCATTCATATGGTTCATGAGCTTGCTGTTGGGCGCAACGAACTTGGACATGTTGATCTCCTTCGCCGAAGTAATGGTAGTATCATTCGCCGCGGGCTCCGTATATACAGAGTTAGGAAGGGTTGTGTCCCGAATACGAACAGAGGTTTCATTCGTACCCGTAATACTGGCACCATATCGTGACGCAAACATTGTATATCCACCCAGCACCGTGTTTGCCAGATAACCCAATGGATTGTTCTCACTCATGGTTGTATCATTGACAGACGTGACATCCTCAAATGTGGATGATGCAGAACCGATCACCAAAAGGCTATTCTTGACGGCGGATTCCATAAAGTTGTCTGAAATGTAGTCCAACTTGTTCAGCAACTCAGTCTTGATTGTATTTTCATTCAACTCCGCCATCGCGTATTTGTTCTCTAACAAATGGGACAGAAAAAACAATGTTACATCGATCTACAAGCAACAACGGTAATAGAAGTACTCTCCTGATGTGTCATTATATCGTGTGATACGAACGATATCTCCATGGCGCAATCCCAACCAACGTGCAATCACATCGTTCCGATGAATCAAAGGCATCTGATACTTGTTCTTGATCATGTACTCCTCCATCAACTTCTTTACTTCCTCTTCGCTCAGCTTCTCATGTTTCGGAACCAGATTATGGCGTGTCGGATTATACATCAGCTCTTTCATCAAGAACACTTGTAACATCCCACCTTCCCCATTGAACTTCTTATCCCATTGTGTCAATGTATTCATCGTAGGGGTTGATGGTGGATCCATCACAACCATCATGAAGTTTACGGCGGTGTAAGTCTCCATCAAGGCAGTTGCAGAATCCTTATCTTTGAAAATTTTCAGCACATCCTTCAAAACGTCTTTCGTTAAACAAAAGAACACACATGTACGATTGGTATTTAGGATGATCAGTTCATTGTAGTATCTAGGACTCGGTACGGCATCTCCATGTTCCTCAAATTCCGATACATCTTCCCCACGATCTTCAAATAATTCCTTCAAATGAATGCGCACGCGATCAATATCCATGACTCTCTTACCCTACTACTCTACGTTTCGCTTATATTCTTTTCTTCAAATTTTATTCCGCATCGGGTTCATCTTCTCGTTCACTGACTAAATAACGGATACCACGCCATCCTTTGCCGTCGGATGGGTACACCCCAAACTCCTTCTCCATGTATGCACGGAACTGATTGCGGTCGGGAATCTTCTTGCCCTTCTGTACCGCTTGGTAGGCCCATACCTTGAAGTCGGTATAGATCTTGTTAAGAAGAAGCTTGTCGCTACTCTCCTCATCCTTGACCATCTTCTCCCCAATGTACTGTCCAATGATATCATTGTTCTTCTTGTAGCCTTCCGTGGCAATTCGTACCTCCACAGGCTCATGAATCGCCTTAGGATCCATTTGTTTATGATGTTCCACAACCATACTAATGAACATATCCGCCCAGCGATCAAACTTATCTGTGAGTTCAGGATCCATAGGAAACTCTTTGGGCTTGCTGGGATTCTCCACGAACTTCGATGTGAACTCAACAACACGAATACGACGCCATGTACCACCATCATCACTCGGGACTTCGGGAAGATCATTGCATGTCATAAACATCTTGAACTGAGGTTTGAATTCCACAGGTTCCTTGAACAATCCACGACAAATGATGCGATCTCCTCCTGACAATTCCTTCATTAATCCAATGTTCAGCTTCTCATTCTCCCCAGGCTCCTGCATGATCGCTACACGACGACCACGCGTTCTCTCGAGTTCTGATTGTGCTGAATTACTTGCTGCACGCTTTTGTGTAAGTAATGCAATGGGCATGATACAGAAATAGTCCCCCACTGCCTTTTGCATAAGCTCAAATAGCTTCGACTTCCCGTTCGAACCGCTTCCCGTAAGGATATAGAACTTCTCTTGACGTATACCACCATCAATCGCGCATGCCATCACATCCTTCATATAGCGTCGAACCTGATCATTGGTAAATACAGAAGCCATGAACGCCTCAATCTCGGAAGCCTCAGGACTCGCTCCATCAAACGGAATGTAATACCGTCCCGTGCAGAAGCTGACATAATCATCAGGAAGACCATCCCGAAATTCATGCATACGAAGATCATACACGCCATTCTCAAATCCTAACAAATGAGGATGACTGTCCAATAACTGCTCGAAATGCTCATCCGTAAACAAGCATTTGCATTCCTTCATCACACTGTCTTTGTACCCCGATTGTTTGAGTCGCAAAGCAATCTGCGCCAATTTCTTGCTTCTCTCTTCATACACCACCCTCGTCTCGGGAACAGCACGCATCGCCTCCGTACTCCAATGCATGCTGCGATCCATGAACTTCGAACATACCTCGTTCGATAATACAATCCGTAATTGCAAACCCTCCTTCGTACGCATCCAACGGTGCTTTGCCTCACGATATGTATACCATATATCTTGGGTCGTAAAACGATAGCGGTCCTTATACATCGCATGCACCACTCGGGCCACATCAAAATGTGCACCCTCGGAACCCACACAACGATCGACCAAGGACATCACATTACTGTCCATGATCTCATTGTACTTCATAGGATTGTCATGACGGGCCCACCAACGCAGTGTTCCCATCCCCAAAGTGTCAATCCTCATCTTCGCCCAGAATGATTGGCATTCCCCTTCCAAGTACTTGCTTGAACAACGTGAGAATTCTACCCATGCATCCATCAAACGATAATCAATGTTGCGCAAAGCCCATCCCACCTTGATCCAATCCTCATAGCTCTCCGCACGACGAGGATTTAGACACTCTGTCACCAATTGGCGGGCAAGCGTCAGCTCCTCCTCGCTCACATAGTTCTTCGTATGGTTCAAAGACTTACCGAACACCTGGTTATGAAGCTTGTTTTTCTTTCGTTCGTCCATCGTTGGAAGAACCAGTCGAACATATTCGTCCAACTCCGCCTCTTTCTCGGCCTTCACACATACATTTTCCGAACCCTTGTGACGCATCGAAAACAAACTCACAAATCGCAATTCCTCCTCAGCACTTGGCACCGCCATCTCCGTGATCTCACATGTTTCGCAATCATACTTGAACACCTTGGTGACACGATATGCGTCGCTGTCAATCTTGCGACTTCCGTACATCTGCCAGTTGTTCTTGTCAATGATCGCTTGGTCCACAATATCCTCATAGGTGTTGCACAAAGGCATCCCCACAAAGAGGGCATTTGCAACATCCAAGATCTTCTTACGAACCATATGTTGAAGCGTATGGGCAATCGGTAAATGCGGATAGACTATATGAAGTCCATCCTTGATTTTGCCACGATACTCTACTGGATTCGGCTTTTCCATGACATACGCCACCCAAGCCTCTTCAGGAGCATCCACATAAGATGAAAGCACTTCGAAGTACATACGCAGAATACGCAAGATGTCTTCGAGCTGATAGCAACGATGGAGTTCTTTGCTCTCCCCCATCATGCTACGAAAATCAAGATCCACACGCATCGGACTCGGGTCCGTCGGCTTCTCCGTCAAGTGTAATGGATATCCTTTGACCATGGCACGTGTGTACTCCGCGTGAAACTCTGCCGCTTTCTCTTCGGGTACATGCAATGACATCTTCGGATTCCCAATACTCGTGTGTGTATAGCTTTGTCCTTTATCGCACCGAAACTGGTTTAGATAACGTCGAAAATCTTCCGCCATTTCCAGTACGGGCCTCTCCTGGAATATAGACATGGATTATTTTTAAACCATATTCTACTCAGCAAAAGCACGAAACTTTTTATCTCACCTATACTATTTATGGTGCATCATCTCTCAAATTTTATTCTAAGTAAAATAGTAAAGTATTCTAACGTATGTCCGAAGGTTTTTGCAGTCCAACTCGTGTGGATGCCTTCAAAAAGGAACACACTTGTTTCACACGCAAGGCATTGATCAATCTCGCCAATTCTTGGAATGAGACCTATCCTAGTCGTAAAATCACCAATGTAAAAGGCAAGTCGAAGTCACAATTGTGGTCGGCCCTAAATCAACGCATGATGGCAAAATGTGGGGAGGGACAAGAATGGTGCTGGGTGGATGAACTGCAGGGATCCCGTGCACCCAAAGAAGTATCTGAAAATCTGCGCCCTGTCAAACCCAAAGAGTGGTACAAACAACCGTTCACTTGGCTTACCAACTTTGATATCGAGGCGGTGATGAAGCAATACGCGGAAAATCCTGATCTGACATACAAGTTCTTAGGTGTATACCCGATCGACTTTCAAGCAAAGAGCATGTTTGGGGCTTGTTTGTTTCGGGAGATTTGCGCCTTGAACGTTGCCAAGTTCGCCAAAGCAGGCATTCGTTTCTTAGGAATGGTCACTAATTTGGATCGTCATGATCAAAGCGGCTCTCATTGGACCTCTTTGTTCATATGTATCGACCCTAGTTTGCCATGCTTTGGAGCTTATTATTATGACTCCGTCGCCCAAAACACTCCTGGTGAAGTTCAACAATTCATGCAATCCGTGAAACAACAGGCGATGCAGCTACCTGGTGCCCAAGGAAAGGTCTTCCAAATCAAACACAACACGGTCAAACATCAATATGGAAATTCAGAGTGTGGTGTATTCTCTATGGCATATCAGATTCGTTGGCTAGAACTTTTGCAAAAGAATCCGAAAACATTGTTCGAAAACGTGGTCAATATCAATATCCGTGATAAAGATGTCCACAAACTACGCGGACGCCTGTTCCGACCCAATACCAAAGCACTTAAGAATTCCCCATAAAATGGTATTAGAGATACTATGCAACGAGTCATCCTTCCCAAAGTTGGACAAGTGCCCCTTCATGTACGCACTGGACGAATTCCCGTGCTAGCCCATGCAATGCCTGCGCCTCCTGTAGCACCTTCGATGACCCCGCGCAGGTCCAGGAAAAAACGTCATGACTCCTTTCGTATCACCTTTGAACCTATTTACCGTGTCATACTGCATTATACACAATGGAAAGATGACAATGTCATCGCTGAAAAGGTCGTCCGTGCTGTGAATCATATGCGATTTTTGGAAGGTCTGCGAATCGCCCAAGCTGCAAACTTGCATGGATCTTCGATTGTAGTCACCACCAATTTGGATCAGGCCAGCGTGATTGAAGAACGCTTGCGTCTCAATGGACTGCGCGCTACCGTAGAAGTCGCTTAAGGCACTTGATATATTCTTTTTGTAATTGAAATGTCCACTCCTGCATATCTATCCAATGCCAATGTGGAACATGTTTTCAATCTCTGTCAACGGTTCTTGCAAGAGCGTAAACAGGTTACGATTGCCAATGATGCATTATTGGGGATTGTAAAAGGGACTATGCAGTCCATTTCGATGAACCTTGGACCGAATCCACCTCCTTTGATAGAATTGAATAAACTGACCATGGGCAAAGTACGAGACACGGTATTAGCTTCCATCCCTCTTGCACCGCCTGCGCCTCCTGTGCCTCCCCAACCTGTTCCTACGAAAACCGAAACAGATCCTGCAGAAGAAGACACATTCTTTCAAAAACTGAAAGAATTGGAACTTCAACGCTCGGCCCCTGAAAAGACACAGCCTGCACCTGTGGCTTTGAAAGCCGATGTATCTGAGGTATCTCCTGCACCTGTGTTGGCTCCATCGGCCCCCTTACCTACTACCGTCATCGTTCATACCCCTGAACGTCGTCCATCTAATGCCATATACATTTCGTCCCGTCAAAGATCTTGGAATGTCCAGACACAAAGGTCCACCTTTCTTTGGGAAGGAGATATGCCCAATGCATTTGAATATCAATCCGAGGCATTGATTGTGTCGGTCATCGTGCCTACGTCATGGCATCCTGTTCTTTGGTTGAATTTGGAAGGTGCAGGGGGTCAGACACAATCGTGTTACTTGCGTGCTACACATTCACATGGTCCTTGGACGTACTTTGCTCCATTTCGTGAAGCAACAGGAAACATACGATTGATCTCTCCTCCTTGGAAGATTATGTTATGTGATGATCAAAAAGAACCTTTAGATCTTGGGGATGATGCCTGGACGATCTCCAAAACGGTAGAAACATCGAAAGGTCATGGGGTATTGTTTGTGAATCCTCCTGTATCTACGATTTCCTCCTCTGCGATCTTCCAGGAATTCCGTCCACAAGACATGATCTTGATCCAACCTATAGATGATATGGAGTTCTCAGTGGTCCGAAAGGTGGTTCAAGTGCACCACGATTTGGGAGTGGAGGTCGATGGGCCTGTGCCAAAGTCAGGGATTGTACTTCATTTAATGCGACAAGTCTCGTTGTTGTTAGAGGTGTACAGCAAAAAATGAATTCAGAGAAAGAAAAATGTAGCTACAAGAAACCATGAATATCCCATCATTTGTTTTGACCATCCTGGAACAAGAGTTATATGAAATCCAGGCAAAGTTGATCCACAAGATCGCCAAGGATCACGATCTAGATGCAGAAGCGTTGATCTCTCAGCATTTGAAGAAACCATTGTGTGTAGTTCCGAATACAGAGAAGAAAGTGGAGATTATCCGACGGAATGTGGAGCGACCATCGACCCCTCCTGATGTTCGATGTATTGCCCGTGTTTGGAACCGAGGTCGTGGAGGACAATGTACACGAAAATGTCACGAAGAACATGGATTTTACTGTATGCAGCATGGGAAGGAGCTTCAGGACAAGAAGAGTCTTCGGCATGGAACCATCC
>JACCDZ011800210.1_pt1 | contig 23867 bp, 19 predicted proteins | sample 7449551 | NCBI WGS metagenome assembly JACCDZ01 (sample SAMN15323452, study PRJNA562643) | freshwater metagenome | isolation source: river surface water | place: USA:Blue River Watershed | collected 2017-08-18 | reverse complement strand
CGAATCTTAAAGTAAATACGAATAGATTCCAACAAAGGCTTGTCAAACAAACCAGTTACTACACCCAGGTTATAAAGAATAGTTCTTTTGAAAGTATTGATATCTTCGGTTTTATCAAAGTCTTTTAAAAAGTTGTTGAGTCTCTGAGGAATATGACTTAATTCCTTGATTTGTCTATTAACAAACAATTCAACATTGCTACAAGCATCATCTGCTTTAGCAAACTGGTCAAGCACCGCATTATATATCTTTACTTCAGTTGTAAACGTGATGCCTTTATCTTCCCGGCCAGAAGTATCTGTTGCTTTCACAAACGTAGCTTGAAAAGACCTAGAATTGGTCTCTGATGCTAGTACGTGTTTACTAGGCAAACAATGCGAGTAATGTAAATTACCTACAATAGAGTCTTTACTCACGTAAATATCAAAACCATCAGGTGGATTGTCAATACCTTCATAGCGCTGGTATTGACTCGTTGGCATCATTGCAACTGGAGCAAACTCAGAAGCAGTTGGTAAAATAGTGACAACAGAATCTGAGGCACCTTGCTGAATCAAAGCATCGGCTTTAGCAAACTCAGGCAATACCCGGTTAGAAACAAACTCTGTCGTATTCTTCCAGTATTGCATTAAAAAGACCAGCGAATCATAGACATCCATGATCATATCGCCAGCATCTTTAGTTTTATTGCCTTTGAGAAGAACTGAAGTATTTTGAGTATGTACTTGATTATTAAAACGATCTTGGAGTTTACCCACATATTGGTTTAACTCTTTGACCTTCTTTTCAGTTTCAGCAATCTTGGCTTTAGCGACAAATAAGTCTTTTTCTCGCTTGGCGTCTTTAATCTCATCGAAGAAAAAGAAATCACGGAGCCAGCTGATGACAGACTTCACAAAAGCGATGATTTTATTCACCACATCTTTGATCATCTCACCAAGACCTTCTAAAGCGAGCTCAGTGCCCTTACGCTGCGAAGTATAGGTGTTGGTAGTCCCAAGTGATTCTAAGGCCACAGAAGGGCTATAATCGAATCCTAGAGCCTTTGCTTTGCTAGTCACATCTTGCATCAAGCTTTGCGCTTTATCAAGACGCATACCGCCTTTAGCTTTGGATACTTTAAACTGCTCAAAGGCAGAACAAAGAATATCAAAGCATTCAACGGCTTTTTCTAGCCCTGCTTGATCTGGTTCAGCATCAGTTGAGTCAGAATTTTCTGTGGTTTCCTTAGTTTCAGTAGTCTCTTCGGTTTTCTCTTCTGTTTTTGACTCTTTATCTTTGGAATTATCTTCAGGTTGATCAACAATATCGCCAACCGTTTCATCACCAGTAGACTCTTGCTCAACATTATCAGTTGACTCACCTGAATTATTATCAGGTGTTTGAGCTTCGCTGTCTGTGGCGTCACCCGAATCATCTTGGTTATCTTGTTCAGCTTTTTCTAGCTCTTCCAATTCTTCTTGGTAAGACTTGACTTGCTGCATATCCAGGGGATTGGTTGAGTCTTGCTTGTTGACAATGTCAATTGCCTCATCAACATTTAAATCACCAGACTCCTTGGCTAAAGAAAATAGTTTCATAATCAATATTACTCCTATTTCAATTAGGTGTTGTTAAGATGTGGATTATCACAGAAGATAATACGCAATGAGCGCAGCATATCTTCAAAACCACCAGGTTGAGAAACCCAAGACTGAATTGTACCATTGACTGCAAACGATCTTCGAAACAACGCTACTTGATCCATCTTGAAATATTCACGATAGAGAAAAGGTGTCTTTTGATCTAAAGCACTGGCTTGCTTGACCGTTACCAGGCGATCCCAGCTGTTGATATTCAGCTGACGTTCACCCGTATGAATGAAACGGAAAGTGTCATTCATGAAGCGCTTATGCAAATCCGTAAAGTAAGGATTCTCTAATTGCAACTCACACCAATCATAAAACGAATTGGTACCAAAAGCAGCAATAGCTGCTTTTAAGATACGCTCACGAAAATCCAAGGTTTTCACTCCTGGCTCGTTTTTATACGTCTTGGTAAAGAGTGTTTCAATTTCACTATTAGAGATAACCGTACGGTCTCTAGAAACATTGACTTTGTTAAATCGTACACTGGCCATGAGTTTTTTGATATCGGTGTTCTCAACTTGCACAGGCAAACCAATATCGTAGCCAAAAAACCCACGCGGATATACCACTGCTGCTTTTAGTTTCATTGCACACTTCCTTCTGCTTTACGAATCTTTTCATCAAGAGAATCAATCCGAGACTGAATAATCTCGATTTCACGATCCAGCGTGGCATCAGCGCTACCGGACTGCTGTTGTTGCAGGTTAAGCAAACGCAGCTCCAGTACACTTTTCAGCTCTTTAGCGCGCTTGTAACGGTTAGCTTGCATCTCAGCGACTAAAAGGCCAACATGGTAAATAGGGTTGTAGGTAAAACCTTTGACACGGAAAACACCCAATGGGTCAACCTTGGCTTCACCGAAGACTTTGAGTGCTGACTCACCTCGCTCAGATACCAAGATTTCTGGAATAGAGTCAAGCGTTTTTTCCACACTCTTAGGTTCACGAGCAAATGCAGCGATCGCCAAACAGAACTCAGGGAAATGGTTCTTGATCATGGTGATTTCACCAGGAGTCAAGTTTTGCCCGACATATCCTGCTTGACCAGTGACTGCAGTAGTTTCCAGAACATAAACGTAGTTGAGAAAACGCAAAGCGTAGGTAGAGATAAAACCAGCTACTTCAACCAAACGCAAAGACGTGGCTTTACTGATGGTCATGCCTGCAGTCATGATTTCATCTTCAAAGCGAGCCTCAGCCAGTTTATCGAGCATATCCAGTGTAGGCAGACATTCTTCGAGTTTACCATGAATAGAAGACACCAGTGAGCCGCGCTTAGCATTTTTCACATAAGTGAACCATTGCTTTTCAAACTCTTTGGCTTCTTTAGATTGCAGATTCTTCAGTGCACCTTCTGCATTTTGATACATCACAATGGTGGTGTTTTGCATCTCGTTGCGGCAGATGTTGATATCTTCTTGCACCCGCTCTTTGTTAAAATGTGGCAGCAAGGATTTCACGTAGTTTAAAATTTGCATGATAGATAAATTCCATTTACATTAAATAAGGGTTTTCAAGCTGCTATTAAAGAGTAGGGGCAGCGCCTTGCTTATAAGCGCTTAAGATATCCATGATGTTAGGACCAGAGTTCTTATTGGCATTGCGCAGATCACGCACACCAACTGTGGTAGGCAACTTGATGCCATCGTGATAAAAACTCACACGCTGGTAATCACGGTCAATAATCACCAAGATCATGGCATATGTTTCTTCAAACAACTTTTGACGTTGTGAGAAGCTGCTCAGATCAACACCAGATGTGCGTTTGATCGCTGAAGCAGTAGCCTCAGAGATGATATACATATTGGATGCTGTAGCCATGGAAGGACGCTTGGCCATCAGGCCAGCGATCTTGTTCTTATTGGCTCTGTGTGAGATTTCCGAGAACACGCCATCTTTATCGTTCATCAAATCTTTCTTATGCTCTCGAATCAAGTCTTTGCAAAAGATAAGATCATTGAAAAAGCTAATGCGGCCAGCCTTCCATTTGTAGTAACGCTCAATAAAACTCTTTTCAACCTCGCCTTTACCAAACATTTGAACAATGGTGTTAGGACGCAGTTCATTGACAATCAAGCGAATGGCGATAGGTACAGTCAAAGTTTGATCGTTACTTTGAATCTTCACATTGATAAGTTTTCCCACTGACAGGTTAGAGAGCTCTTGTACAGAGGAAATAGCTTTATCAGAGATAGCACCCTTGGAGTCTTCAGCTTCTAATGCAACAGCGCGCTTATTAGCTGTAGTAGGCAAACGCCACTTGTAGTTTTCAGCAGACAGCTTCCAGCTGTTTTGCGTAAACGACTCTTTAGCCATATGCGCATCTAAGTTACGCAAAAATTTAGCTAAGTCTGGGTCACGGTTAGGATTGAGTGGATCGAGCTGACTAATCACTTGAACATCACCCACGCGCGACATCAAAGACACGGCTTGCAAATAGTAACCACTGAAGATACTTTGCAGAGTTTGCATAACCTCAGAGATGTACTCTAAATTAACACAATCAGAGTCCACAATCACCAGTGGCTCTACCCGTGCAGTAGAAGTCATTCTGACCAATGAACCACTTTGGGCGTGCGTTGCAGCATTGACCACACTGTCCGTGAAATTGGCAATTTTATTGAGGACATCTCCAGAGTTCATTGCTGCTCCGGCTGCTGCGATTATTGACATATTTACCTCTTATAGCGTATGTTGATCTGGAAACAGTTTAAAAATAGATAATTCTACTCAGAAAATTTAAGGTTTTTTCTAATGGCTGATATTGATTTGTCTCTATCTGATATTGGTGCGTTGGGTTTTGGCTCGCACACCTTCTTAGATAGCGCGACACCAAACCAGTATGTGGAAGGCACTTCCAACCACATGACTAACAACGTTTATGGTATCAACCATAGACAAATGCCCTTGCCGATTCCTATTAATAAGGATCAGTACGGCCTCACATTCTTTACTCGTCCACAATTGAATATGCGCAGGGAAAACTTAAAAAACCTACGCATTATGCATCCGTTGCTTACCACACAATCGACCAGCTATCAAAGACTAATTCGTTGCACTCTTGATCCACGTTTAATGGTAGGTTATAACAATGGCATCAGTGTAGATGAAGATATGGAAACCACAGCCATTGATTGTCCACTGGTTGATCCAGAGATGGCTTTCATTCCTATCTTAACAAATAGCTTAAACACCATAAGTGGCTGGCCAGATATCAGAAGCCCTACCTTCACCAGTAAGCCTGGACCATACAAAGAAGAACATTCGATGGTCGATGGCGTAGTAGTAGATTACACAGCATTTGACTTGACAGCATCCTTTAGAAACTCTAGGGGTGACCCAATCACCAGCATGATCTACTATTGGATGCATTATCAAAGTGCTGTGTTTGAAGGTACCATGAGTCCATACCCTGATTTCATCATTGAAAATGAAATCGATTACAACACCCGGATTTACCGACTGGTGATGGACCCTACCAAAACCAAAGTGCAGCGTATTGCAGCTTGTGGTGCAGCTTTTCCTACAGCCGCTCCTACTGGCGGTATCTTTGACTTCTCCAAAGATAAACCGTATAATGATGTCAATGCAGATATTCAAATTCCATTCAGGGCTATGGGGTTTATTTGCCAAGATGACATATTGATACGAGCGTTCAATCAAACAGTCGGTATTTTCCAGCCTGGTTTGAGACACGGCTACCCGAATGGTGAAATGCAAAAGATTCCTAGAGAATTTTTGAGCGTTTTCAACAATCGTGGTTATCCAAGAATTGATCCATTTACATTTGAGCTTGAGTGGTATGTCAGAAAAGCAGACTACGATGCACGCATTGGTTCATTTCAGCAACTCGATAAGTTATTGGATAATGCTTTAGGGTTTTCATTGGCTACGGATGAAGCAGCCGAGAGAGAACGCGCTCAGCGCTGAAAAAAAAAAGTACCAAACCACCGTAATTACTTTAAAAAGATTTTATATGGCTATAGATGAAACCAGTGCTAATGCTAAATCTTTGATGCGGCAAGTAGCTCAATATAAATACAATCCCGCTAATATTCAAAGAGCGGTATTGGATTACTTAAGAAACATCACGGATGGTAAGATTGATGTGGTCGATCCCACAAACCCTTTTGTGTTTGCTCTAGAAAGCAGCGCAGTTAATACTGCTGCTTTCATTATGGACAATGAGACCAACACAAGAAAGCAATACCCCAGTGCAGCGCAAACTCAGGAAGACCTTTATCTGCATATGTCAGATAAAGACTATATTGATCGTTTTGCCACTCCAGCTAAAACCATGTTTAAAATGCTCATTGATTTAAATGAGCTGAAAAACAAGATGGTGCTTGATCCAGCCACTGGGATTAAGAAAGTTATCATTCCCAGGAACTCTGAGTTTTTAATTGCTGAGACTATTTTCTCACTGCAATACCCTATTGAAATTAAGCAGCTCACTCATGGCGGTTTTCAGGTGGTGTATAACACCGAACAAATATCACCACTACAACCTCTGAATACCAACATGATCAACTGGGAGATTAGAACCTACCCAGTGAGCAAACAAAAGATGATGTATCTTGAGTTTGAAGTGCATCAGTTTAATATTCAGTCTTATAAGGGTGATTTACTTATCTCCACGGGATATAAAAAAGAGTTGACGTTTAAAGACCAGTATTACTACTGCAGAGTATACTTTAAAAACAACGCCACTCAAAACAAGTGGAGAGAGATCAAAACCACGCATACAGATCAGGTTTATGATATCCATGATCCAACGGCTGTGTTGAAAGTTTTACCGGGTAAACTCCAGGTAATGATTCCACAGGTGTATTTCACCACCAACCAGTTATCTGGCAGTATTCGTGTGGACATTTATCAAACCAAGGGAGAGTTAAACCTCTTGCTTGAAAACTATAAGCCATCGGCTTTTAGTGCCAACTGGTTGGCTATTGATAAAGAGTCTATTGACCAAGCTACAGCTGCTTTTCAAGTCATTGATTCGGTGTTTGTATACTCTAACCAAAGTGTGGTGGGTGGTAAAAACGAAGTAGATTTTGAAACATTACGCCAGCGTGTGATTAAAAACTCTATTGGCTCACATGAGCTGCCCGTGACCAACGTTCAGATTGAAACTGCGCTAGAGAACTCAGGCTTTGAAATTGTTAAGAATATCGATGTTGTAACCAACCGCGTATTCTTAGCCACAAAAGAGCTTCCGGCTCCTTTTGATGAAAAGTTAGTCACTGCTGGTGCAGCATCTATTGAGTCTTTAGTGGCTTCAGTAGATCAGCTCAAAACTCATGCATTAGTACACAATAACGGCTCACGTATTACACTCACACCAGATATTGTTTATACCAATGAAAATGGTATCATCAAGATGCTGCCAGAGCCAGAAAGGCAAGCTTTGCTTGCCATGAGCCCAGACTTACTCACTGATGAGATAGCTAAAAAAGACTATTTGTATACACCGTTTCATTACGTATTAGACACCAGTGTTGATACCTTTGAAGTCAGGCCTTACTACCTAGATAAGCCAGAAGTAGTTACTTGTCAATTTGTATCTCAAAACGAGAGTACACAATTACAAGTCAACACACACAACTACAGCATTATTAAAACAGACTTTGGTTATAAGCTATTTGTTGAAACCATCTCTAACGATGAGTATAAGAATTTAGATGATTCTTTAGTACATGTTCAATTGAGCTTTTATGCATCTGGTGAAACCAACCAAGCGTACTACAATGGTATCTTAGTTGGCAGAACCGATACCAATGAACGCATCTATGAATTCAACATCCTAAGCAAATTCGATATTGATGACAAAGACTATTTGTGGCTAGAGTCGTTTTATATTCTCACCCAAGGCTCTCAAAGCTTATCCAGTAAGCTAGAGCAAAACTTTAATATTTACTACTCCACCAGTGCTATTTTAAACGGCAATTGGAGTCCAAGGCAAGAAGATACTGAGCTTGGACTTTTCATGCTGCCAAGTCGAATTGCATTTATCAATAAAGAAGTAATTACCTTAAAGTTTGGTACAGCACTGAATAATCTCTGGTCATCTTCACGCAGTATTCCTGCAGCCAGTCCATACCAGAAATACACAGCTGATATTGTTGCAATCTATCCTGAAGACATTTACAAAAAAGACCCTGTCACTGGTGATATCTTCACCTTTGATGCCAATGGTAATATTGTTTATAACTTGCTTCACAAAAAAGGCGATCCAGTATTATCAGCTAATGGTGATACAGTCTACTCTCATAGAGCAGGCGATATTGTTTTAGATGCTACAGGTAAACCGATTGCCACTAGTCAAAATACATTGGTCAGGCAAATTGATCTGATGTTTATTGATGGTGTTTATTACTTTGCCAACGATATAGCTTCTACGACGTACAAACACATTGTAGTTTCCACCATTGTGAGCTGGATTACCTTTGACTTAGCTAAGCTAAGTCAGAGATTGTTAGAGCAAACCAAACTCTACTACTATCCTAAGACCACCATGGGTGTTATTCGAGTGATGGCAGAATCTGGTGTAGTTACCAGCATCGATGCTGCGCAGCGCTTTACAGTGCGTCTATATGTCTCTGATACTGTTTACGACAATGTAAGCTTGCGTAATGCACTCGCACTTAATACAATCAAAGTCATTGATAAAAACCTAAAGAACACAACCATATCAGTATCTAGCATCACCAGTGATTTAAAACACAGTTATGCCAACGATGTGATTGCTTTTAAAGTCTTTGGTTTCGGTAATGAACAAAACTATCAGATGCTCTCCATTTTAAATAGTGGTGAACGTTGTTCAATTAAAAAGAAACTCGTAGCACTACCAGATGGCAAACTCATTGTTGCTGAAGATGTGACAATTGAGTTTTTCAAACACGATAAATTACTGACTTAAAATTTAAGCGGACATAGCTCCCCTACTCCTAAGGCTAGGAGTAGGGGAGTATTATGTCCGTTAAAACGATTATTGCTCTTGAGTATCTTCAGCTGTTCCTGTCTGAGGCTCAGTAGCCTCTTCAGGATTTTCTGTTGAAGACTCTTGTTCAGATTGCTCTGGCTTTGCGCCTTTATCTGTTTGTGTTTGTTCAGTGGTCTCACCAGTCTCAACAGGTTTATCTTCCACACCGTTTTCTTGCTGCTCTTGCGGCAAGCGGTCATTAAAGATCAAAAACTGTTCATCGTAGATTTGTTTGACCTTGGCTTTGTCTTCTTCACTGGTATCATCACTCATAAAGATGAAATCAGTGGGTTTAAAAGGCAAGCTGCCAATATTCAAAGAGATGTTAAAGTCTTGCACATCGATACCTGCTGCTTTAAACTTCTCTTCCATACCTTGAATTTCAAAGTCAATCTTACACCACTCGCTTTGCGATCCATTAGAGTTCGTATAAACATCGACTTCAAATTTCATGCCTTCAATATCCAATGATTGGTTGTTTCCAGTCACTGTCATTTTCTCGACATTGAAGATATACCGAGCTTTCTTTTGATAGCTCTCCACCGTACGGCGAATCATTGAAAAGACTTCTTCAGAAATCTTAGCAGTGCGTTCATCAAAGGTTCTGACGTTTTCACTACTACCGCCCAAATTGACCTTGGTGGTTAAGGTATACTCATTAGCTTGACCGTTGATAGAAGTCTTGCGTACACGCAAACGCCTGGTAGGACTAATTTTAACTTCAGCTTGAATGTGTTGCTCAGTGTCGTTAGCCTGGGCAAGTCCAGCTGGGTTTTTCATACGAGCATAAATTGTAATTTCTTGCTCGCGCTCTTTTTTGACCACTTCTTGAGCTTCTTTCTCAAAGGCCATTGCTAGTAATTTAAAAGACATGATTTGGTTTTAAACCTTTTTGAAAGAGTTCAAAGAAATGCATTTATTTACCAATTGATTCAGGTGACAATATGATTTTAATCACCTCACCTATTGTTGTAAGAATACCTGAGGCTATTCCATTATCAGATAGGACACCTTGTGTCAAGGTGGTATAGGTAAATACAGCTACGAAAGAAAGAATAAAGATACCAAACAAAGTACCTATTAAGTACCCCATGAAAATCTTTAAACGGAAAATACCCCTATCTTGATCCAACTCAATATGGTCTTTGAGTTTTATATGACGCTCCATCCTCTGGCGAGTTAATAGGGCTTTTTTAATGATCTCGTTTTTCTTCTTTTCATCTAGATTATTAATTCCAGTCTCTAAGATATCTTCGATATTCAACAAATCATCTTTGTAGTCATCGAAATTATTGATCACCTCTTCTTTTAGTTGAGCGTAATCAGAGTCTGGTGGGAGATCGTGATCAATGTGCTTATCAGGCAGCTCTTCAGACTTACCCGGCGTAGTGTCTTGAAAAGGATACCATTTATCGTTTTTATATGTTCGAGGTTTGTTGCTCTCTTTGGAAACCCTGGTACTAGGTAATCTGGTAGATTTCTCTCTTACGGGTTTAGTCTCTGTTTGCATCGGAGAAAGTGCATCACTATCATCGGGCAACATTTGTTCTGGTGCTGGCATAACAATTTTAAACCCTTTTTATAGTAACTGTTTATTTTGATTCAGCTTCTTTATCTCTCTTCCACTTGCGAAGAGCAGCTTTGTCTTTATTACAATCACTCAGGTTAACAGTTTGCTCTGCCGCATACTTAACCAACATGGCTTCTTTTTCTTTGTATGATCGCTTGATATAATTCTCTGGCTTTGGAGGCGCTGAGATAGTGCAATCACGCAAAAGCGTCTCTGGTGGGGTGTGATAGATGTTTTTCACCTCTACAACAACCTTTTCTTTTTGTACTGGAGCTGGTTTTGTGGCACAACCAGTAAACAAAAGAACAATACCAATAAAAAGTAAGATAGATAAAACTCGCATAATTTTAGAAAACAAATAGTAGTTAAGAGTATGATTAATCATTTACATTGTCCTAACACATTAGACTGATTGGTGCTGGTGCAGTAAGTATCCCAAAGACTGGCCAGTTGAATAGTGGAGACTATTTCGGCATCTTCTTGCTCTACCTTGGCAATTTCTTTTTCAACGTTTACGCTAGCAGGCTTACCCTCTGCTTTCTTTTTGATTTTAATAATAGCCTGAGTGCGTTTAGCCTCTTGCTTAGCCAAAGCTTTTTCTTTCTTATTTTCTACCTTGGCAATTTCAACTTTAGTCTCTTGTTTTTGCACATGCACTTCTTCTACCAGTTGTTCATTTTGTTTCTGGTTTTCAATAAGCGTCTCATTGGTATCAACAACACCTTTGTTAATATTTTGCAAAACATTTACAGTGTCGTTGTTCTTTCTAATGCGATAAGATTCGAACTCCTGATAACCACACTTAGCCAGTGTTAGTACAGCAATAACCAATGCTGCGTAAGATAAATACTTCCACAGTTTTGGAGAGATACCTGCTAATATCCCTTTTAAAAATAGTAAAACAATTTGCATAATAACATCTTACTTGGTTTTAAGTTTCTTTTGCAGATCAGTGAGCATGTTGATGGCTTTTTCACTGTTCTTCTCAGCACTTGCAGCTCTTACCTCTTCAGTTTTCTCAATTCCACTTGCAATTTTACTAACTGCTTGCGTAGCCGCAGTAGATGCTGCATCCCCACAAACAAGCTCCACGATTTCGTTATTTGGGCCTGCATTAATGGCTTTGCGGTAAATTTGGTTTTGATTGCCGAAGGTAACAACAGCATAAAACCCATTAAACAAAGCCAAAATATATAGCAAAATCAAAATGTGTTTGCTATTTTTGTTGTTGCTTCTCACCACCCCGTTTGTTTCTGGGTCAAACACAACCATGGGCACTATACTAGAAGCGGGCGCTTGGGCTTTTTGTTCTGATGTCATGATAAAAATTCTTTACAAAAAATTAAATAAAAAATGATGAAGATTTTTTATAGCTATTAGACTTCACTAGCTTTTATTCTATCAAAAAGACATTTAGCAATCAGTAGTGCATCAGCAGAGTGTTCATCAAAGTCTTCAATACCCACATTCTTAAATTCATCTAAAGACAATAGCTTTTGTTTGACTAAAGACTTATCCCCGCTATTGCCAGCTACACCAATACTCTTTTTTGCAGTGGCTGGATCGATTTGATGAAACATCTTCCAGCGATCCCAGCGATATAGTGTTTCTCTTAGAGTAAAGACCACTTCTAAAAGCGCGCCATAAGCATTGGGTCTTCTTGGGTTATAAAAAGGAGATTCACACACCACATAAAGCGGGTCATACATTCTTAAGTAGCTGTGAAATTTATAGCCTTGTTGCTTAATTCTTGCAAAACGATTTCCATAGAGTTCACTGTCCCAGCCAGTATCGTCAATTAGTCCTGAGGCATCTACAGTCCAGGCTTTGGCCTCAGTCATCTTAAGACTTTGATAATCTGCCTTAATGATTGCATATCCTGTAAAGATTGTTCCAGGATCAACACTTAAGATAGTAAAATCATTGTCTGCTAAAGGTGTTTGATCTAACATGGATAGAGTCAGCAATAGCCCAGTTAAGGTGCTATTGCTGGTCTTATGTCCGTTTGAAGTTAAGGAGTGGTCAAAACCATGAGTGGCTCAGCAATACCCACATCATAAGTTGCTTCAAAACCATTGCGTTGATTTACCATAGGTTGCATTGCCGATACATGACAAAACACTTGTGCAGCAATGATTTCATTCATGGCAAAAGTCGAGCCACCAGCGCCTTGTGCTTGCACACTGCGGTCAACACCTGTAACAAAGCCAAACTCCGAAATAAACGCATAATTTTCATCACCAAACAAAACACTGGCTGCGTTTAGAATTTCAGTGGCATCAAAGGTGTCAAAAACAATTGTAACTTTAGCCGTAGCATAAACATATTCACCATTGACCGTGGTGACCGACCCAGGATTGATGATGGGTGCTACTGGGCTTAGGTTAGTAGTATTAGGGACAAAGTCACTAATGGTCTCAACACCATTTAAAATCTTTTTCTTTTTCATGGCAATGACCACGTTGGTCATGTCAATACGGCGCAAGTAGTATACGGCATAGTCAATACCGTTTTTATTTTCTACTCGGCGCAGACCATAGCGCTCACGCTCTGTGTTTGTTAAGTCAGCATCCAATGGACGCATGACAAAAGGAAACATCCGGTAACTGGCAGCATCAGTAGCAGAGTGTTGAATGCTCTCTACCAATTGAATACCATCAGCACCTACTGCGCCTCGGTGACCACCAATACCAAGGGACAAGTAACGCATGCGCGGCACTTCATTGGTAGCTAGTGTTGCAGTAGATTGAATCGAGAGCTTTTCATTTAATGTTGTATTGGCTGGCACAGTGTAAGGCAGACCCAACACCTGGGCTGTTTGTAGCGCTGCGCCGTAGACTGTTCGACGATAAGTTTCCATGGTTGTTATACTGCCTTCAATTAAAGGATAAGAGTAGTAATTACTATAATAAAAATAAAGAACATGCAAGAACACTTGAAAGCATTTTAACGCTTTGGGTGCTCTTGCATGACACACAGGATTGGAAAGTAGTTATTTTTTACCAGACAATTTTATTTGTGCCATCAAAACTCATGTCTGTCATTTCATGATCACCAATGTAACCCATGGCACCAAACGCACTCATACTCAATGGGGATGCAATCATGTTAAATGCGGTCATTGACGTAGGTACTGCTTCATAGTCAGCAGAGATATCAGAGAGACTGAACTCACCAATGATACCTTCTCCTTTGACCATGGAGATGCTTCTTTGTCTGGCATAGCTGTGAAATGCATTTATATCTCCCCAACCCATGCCAATGTACTTCATCTTAGTGAGTATGCTTCTTCTCACATGTTGGCTGATAAAGTTAAGAGTATACGTTGTTCCTTCTTGATAAGTAATGTCCACACTGAGCTTATCTTCGAAGTTGTGATTAAAATTAAAGTTAGGCAGATTTACAGTATTTAAGTAACTATTGATCTCAGAGACCTCATACTGACCCATCCAAGTATAAATACCTGGAGAAACGTCATTTGAGTAAATCAGCTTAATCTCAGTTGTAACAATATCTGTTTTATAGCCTTTGTTAGTAAATGCATTAATTGATGATGCTCTGATAATCGAATTAAAACTAAAGTCACTCACACCTAGAGTAAACTCAAAAGCATCGTCGAGCGTGTACCGAGAGAACTTAGATTTCAAATCAGGCAAGCGGCTATTTAAAAGAAGTAAATTAATACCCTTAATTCTTCTTGCATCTGTGGAGTGTTTAAAAGCGTTGTTCAAGCTTACACTGACGGAAGAAATATCGATAGCTGTTTGCAATACACCACCAGAGTACTGGGTGAGTTGCAGTGATCTTTCATCATCGCCTTTCTTAGTCCTTGAAAACACTGATAGATAATCCCAACCACCTGTGAAATTAAACTGCTCTTCTTGCACTTCCAGAGGAACAGTATCCAATAACTTAAATACATCCAGCCCTTCGGGTTTGTAGTTGAGCTTAAAGCCATCCAACTCCTCTGGTGAGAAGTTAGGCCAAAATGCATCTAACCTGGTTACATCTCCAGAAGTAACAAAATTGTAAGTCCGCTCTGGCGTGTAGTAGTAATTAAAGAGATTAAGATAAGTGTTTTTAACTGCGTTATACTTCAAGCCTGGCATGTTAGTATAACGAAGGAAATCGTTGATATTAACTTTGACAGGTTGTGTGGGAAAGGCAGCGATATTGCAGTAAACGTTTTTAATAGCTGCTTTTTGAACAGCAGTTAATTGGTAGTATGCTTGGAAATTTTGATAAGTACTGATATCAGTGCTGGGGTTAGTAAGAGGCAGGTGATCTTGATTGAGTCTAAAGATACCCAAATCAAGCACACCAATGTTTAAGCTCTTGCCCTTGCTTGGTACAATATCAATAGGAATTTCAATTAAACCACCATTTGAAGGGGGGTTCTTAATAATGAAATTCTGAAACAAGTAATCCAGCTCAATGAACTTATAATCTTTGGAGTAAACGTTGGACTTAAAGATAGTCCATACACCGAGTAAGATTTCTTTATAGATTTTGGCTGTGGTTTTTAACTGCTCTAGCCTGACTGTATTCCAGTTGGGCAGCTTCACTGCTGTAGAGTTAATCTCGCTGATGATCTGAATAGAGTAGCTAGATAACTGAGAAAGCATTGCCACCATGGCTTTTTGAATACCGCCTAAATTCTCAGTCACAGACATATCTAAGCCAGTCACCTGAGCGTAAATATCTCTATACAAAACTGTCCAGTCGTCTTTGTTAAACCCATCTGTTGGTAAGTTCTTCGCTGACAGCCAAAGCTTGTAGTTTTGATCGTAATTGTCAGGCGTGATCCAAGTATCACTGTAAAGCCTGGAGACCATAGCGTAAGTCATACCACGCGTGGTCATTACTTCTTGCTGATAAACAAAGTAAAGCTCTTCTAAAGCAGACTTGTGAATTGTTTTGCAAGTGTTTCTAAAATCATCTAAAGTGTTAACAACGCCAATAGAGGAGTGCAGACTTAAGATAAACTGAGCATAACTGGGCGATATATCCTTAGACACTACGCTCATTAATTCGCTTGCATCAGGTGTTGGCTCACGCTGCACTCGCATAGCAAATAGCAAAGGAATCTTATCTAAATTAATACCTACAGATTTAGCGTAAGCATACAAGTAGTAAAGATAAGCATCTTTGGTTGACAGCACCAGCTCTTGACCCGTTTTTGGGTCTTTGACACGGACATAAGCTTTAAAGCGATTTGTCTGAGTAAAGTATATCCACTGGTTTAAAAGCACTGAATGCAGCGTATAAGGCACAGCGTCTGTATAGTCAATCACGCTTGACTCTAACACTTTGGTGGCTAGAGAGGATGATACAGAGCGTTTAAACAGGGTTTCTATTTGACTGGCTTGGTACTCGCTGTAATCTTTGTTACCAGGCGCTAAGAGCTCTTCTTTCTTTAAGAGATTCTCTAAGTTGTAATAGTTATCCGCTTTGGTATTATTAGACTGATTCTCATTGAGCAGAGTCTTTCTGAAAGTCACATCTGGTGAGAAACTAGCTGGCATGGCTGAGAGTGAGTGCAGCATGTTGTACTCTGACAATGGTAGATCACGATCTGTCATGATCTTTTGCACCAGCCACTCAAATGTGTCTTTCTTGCCCGCATTGCGCTCAATGTAGTTGATGTTGCGGTAGAAAAATAGCGCTTGCTTCTTGGTCATCCTAGAGAGGTAAACATCCAGCATACCGTGGGAGGCCAAATACTCTCTGATGTGAAAACTGTGCGCTTCAGCTGTCTTGCAGGCTTTTAACCTAAGGTTTAAAATAAGAGGCACTAATTGCAGATACATGACACCCATGTTAGTGGTGCCATACATGGCATCAGTAATTGCAAACTGCCTGTTATTCCAGCGAATGTCAAAACCATCTAACCAGAAATTAATGTTATCAATGAGACTCAACTCATTGTCTTCTACCAAGTGCTTTGGGTAAGACAATACTGTAAAGTCTTTGGCTGCAATGGCTTGATTTAAATCAGCTGGATAGAGAATACCCAAGATAAGCAACTCATTATCTGGATACTTAAGCAAGAGCTCTCTGTAGTAGCGTGAGTTATACTGATACGCTTGCGCTGTTGCTTTATGAACACTTAGGTTTTGTTTATTAAATACTATTTCTTCGAGAGTATCCAATGATGTGATCTTGATTGGCGCATCAGTGCTATGATACTCACCACAGATGTTTAAATAGTACTTCCATGTACGAGCATCGTGAGGTAAGAAGCTATCGGCGTGTCCTGTATAGGTAAGATACTCGTTGATCTTCTCAGCTGCATACTCTGATTTAATCACCAGAGTCTCAGCCAACTCGAACACGCTATCTAAATAGAGTTTGTAGTAATTCTGACTCATGTGTGATTCTCATGGATTCATTAAAAAAGAAATAAATTATTTATACCAAAGATGCTTTTGTAGCTCGCCATCAATAAACCCGTTTTTTATCGATTTACTGAATAAAGAAACTTATGTCGGAAAATACCATTAAGGCTATTATCAATGCTAAAAAGTCAGGCAAGAGTTATGCCGCCATTGACTTTGTAGCCAGTAATCCAGAGCTTCCCGCAATTTTAAGCAAGCTGGTGACTTCACAGTATCCCGTCAAACACGACAACAGAGGATTCCGTGAAATCGATCAAATTGATCAAACCACAATGAAACAAGCCTCTGATGTTATTGCTGCTAACATCAGAGATGCCGATGTGGTCATGGGTTTGTTTCCAGAAATGGAGATGAGCGCGCAGATTTTAATTAGCTCTATCATATCCCCTAAGGATATGAACAATACAGAGATTAATTTTACTGTGCCCACCAAGCTCAAAATCTCTCCTATTGCTGGGATTTTGATCAATATTATCAAAGAGCATTTTGACAAGTCCTATAAAATTGAGCCTTTGCTGCCAAAAATCCTAAGGGAAATCTTGTTTGGCTCAGGCAGTTATCCTATTGCTGTTATTCCTGAGAATTCAGTAGATGACCTAATCAATGGCTCTGCAGTTGTCTCTGTTGAGTCTGTCAAAGAGTTCTCCTCAGATGACGGCAGCTTCAAGCCGCTTGGTATTTTAGGTGATCCTCAGGAAAAAGCATCACAAAGCTTTTCTCTGGAATCGCTTAATAAAAGTGCTATCAAAGGTGTAAACGAATCATCTCGTTTTATTAAAACAACAAGTATCGATAATAAAACATCTTTAACACTAGAGCATATTACGGTTACAGATAACTTTAACGGCTTGAAAATGCCTATGCTACTAGAGCGTATGAGAAAAGAAAGAACAGAGGGTGTCTTAGGACGCAACTCCAGTTATTCGTCTTACGCTTATGAGAGTTTTCAAAGTACTAAACTCAATGATGAACAATTGAGTAACTTGTTTTACAAAAACAAAACCAAGATTCAAAAGAACATCGTCAAAGTTAAAACTGATGCTGAAATTGGTAGAACCACTATTGGTGAGCCACTCATTTTAAAGCTGCCTTCTGAAGCTGTTATTCCTGTTTATACTCCTGGTAATGAGGAAAAGCACATTGGGTACTTTGTGTTGCTGGATGCCGAAGGAAACCCTTTGTCTAGAAACAGCACCCAGTACCAAGAAGCTGACTTAAGAAGTCGTATGGGCAATGGCACCAACAACGACATGAGCTCACACTTGCTACGCACTGCCTCTAGGAACTTTCAGTCTGACTGTAAAAACATTACTTTCAGGCAAGCTTCTAAAGTGTATGCAGATATCATTGAAGCAGATTTGTTAGCTCGTCTTAGAAACGGTATTATTGGCTCAGCCATGTCTATCGGTAAAAATGAGGAAGTGTATCGCATTATGCTGGCTCGCAGCCTAATGAAGCAGCAAACACAGTTGATGTACATTCCTCTGGAGTTGACTACTTACTTTGCCTTTAGATTTAATGACTACGGTGTAGGTCAGTCACTAATTGAGGGCATGAAAAACTTAAACTCTTTAAGAGCCATGCTGTTGTTCTCAAGAACTATGGCACAGATTAAAAACTCTATTGGTAGAACCAAGGTCAATATCAAACTAGACCCGCAAGACCCTAACCCACAAAAGACCATTGAAATTGCCATGCATGAAGTCGCTAAGACGCGTCAGCAAGGTTTTCCTTTGGGTATTAACAATGCAGGTGATTTGGTGGATTGGGTACAAAAAGCTGGTGTAGAGTTTGGTTTTGAAGGCCACCCAGGTTTACCTGACGTAGGTCTAGAGTTTACTGAACACTCAACCAACTATACTGAGCCCAGTGCAGAGCTCTCAGAGGAGTTGCGCAAGAACTCTATCATGGCTTTAGGCTTATCACCTGAAACTGTTGATAATGGGTTTTCCTCAGAGTTTGCTACCACTGTAGTGGCTAACAACTTGCTTTTGTCTAAACGAGTGAGTCAGATTCAAGAAGCTTTCGTACCACAGATCACGGATCATTGCCGTAAGGTGGCGCTAAACAATGCTTATGTGTTAGATACCATTAAAAGTGCTATTGAAGAGCATTTAAGCAAAATCGTAGAAGTAAAAAACACTGATCCTGTTATTGAAGCTTATAAAGACAATAAGGAATTACTCGTTCATCTGTTGTCCTTAGAGTTTCTCTCTAACTTTGAAGTCAGCTTAGCGCAGCCTGATACTGTTGCATTGAAAAATCAAATGGAAGCATTTGAAATTCATGAGCAAGCTTTGGATAAAGCTATTTCATACTACATCTCAACAGACATCCTGCCCAGCGCATTAGTGGGTGAGAAAACTGGTGAAAGGGTGGATGAAATCAAAGCCATTATCAAAGCTTACTATATGCGTCAGTGGTTGACACAAAACCATGTGTTGCCAGAGCTGATTGAGTTAGGCAATACCGATGAAGATGGTAAAGCCATGATTGATATTGCTCAACTCACAAAAGACCATATCAACGCCATGAGCAAGTCAATTGTGGGACTGTTGCAAAAGACTGTCATTGTTGGTAAGGCTGCTGATCAAGACATCGAAAAGATCACTGGTGGTGATGACTTGGGTGAGAGCAGTGTATCTAGCGACTCAGGCTCTGATGACAGTAGTGATACCATGAAAGACGATATGGGCGGTTTTGGAGGCGAAGATGACCCCTTAGCTGGTGATGCGTCAGATGGTGGTATGGATGAGATGCCTGATTTGGACAATTTAGGTTAAAGAAAAATATAAAGGACATATATCCCCTAGTAGTCATTACTGACTACTAGGGGAGTATGCCGTCATTTTTTTAATAATTACAAATAGGAGAATTATTCTCTACCTGCCGGTAAGTTTGGTTTCCATTACTTACATAATGGAAAAACAAATGACCAAATCTGCAATAGCACCCTACATAAGTACCGTTAGGTCTTGCGGTAGTGTTATCAAAAACAATATCAGAGTTCTGAATATCACTGATAAATTCCTTAAGTTTGTTTAAGAACACTTTATCATTAGCAGTGATTTTACTATTGACTTCATTATAAACCCGATTAGCCGCAGGTAGCGTCATTCGATTTTGAATAGCCTTAGTTGACACTGCATCAGGTGCTTCAGATATTGCCAGGCTTAAATCCTTGGTAATTTTTCCTTTGGAGACTACTTTAATTTCTGTGCTCATTGTGCATAACTGCCTTGTCTGTACCAATTAACTGCAATCCACTTCTCACCTTCAATAGGGGGCATGCCGGCATGAAGAAGTTTTTGTGTATCTGCAACTGTTGGATAGGTGAAAATGACCGCTCTGCCTACTTTAGGAATAGCTGTAAAGCCTAGCTCAGGAAACTGAGTACCCCCGCCTTTGACAGGCGTGTTCAAATAGATAATCACGGTAGCCACACGATTTCCAGCGTAATGCATACCTTGAGCATCACCTTCTCTGGGGTCTTCATTGAAATGATCAAAGTGAGGTCGGTATTGTTGGCCAATTTGATAATTCAAAACTTGAAAGCCTTCGGAGTTAGGATAAGGCCAATTTAGAATACCGCATACTAACTCTTCTAAATTCTTAAGCTCAGGAGTACTTGCTTTTTGAAATACAGCGCCTGAGCTGGTGCGGGCGTCATCTTGCCGGTTTGAATTGGTTTCGTAGTCTACCACTTCACTGCGTTTGATCTTAGGCTTAGCTAACTCGATGATATTCTGACACTCTTGTGGCGTCAATACATCATCTAGTACCACAATGAACGGTTTAGCTAAAAAGCTGGACACAGAAATCACTCTATCGCCTACACTGATAGTGGTAGGGTATTGTTCTAAACCAATATTAGGCGCACCGGGCGTATAGTCTCTGGTGACTCTGGGTCTCGCCTCTTGCTTGATTGTAATGTCAAGCGGAGTAATAACTGTTGTCTGTACAGGTGCATCTGGCACTTCTTTAACAATAGCGCTTTGCATCGTCACTGGATCAAATCCAATAGCACCAGGGTTGAAAGCCATTGTAGCTACTGGTGATTGAGAAATGTTCATGGTTTCAACGATGGTAGCCACCTCTGCTGTCACTGGTCTGAGTGCTTGAATATGTTGCATCACCACACCCATTGGCACACCGCGCTGGGTGAAACTATTTACAATGATTGAGTCATTAACTCCTTCATCCATCATGGACTTAATTTCAGAGCGAATAGTATCGCTTACTTGTTGACGCTCTTCAAATGCACTGATCGCTGACATAGCTTTTCCTATAAATGATTACATTAGTATTACTGGCTTTTATAAACCGTGTTCCCAAAGAGTTCGGTAGTGCTGTATTTTAATCCTAAAGACTTTTTGACGGCATAAAAAGAGAGTGCTATAAAAAGCACTCTCTTTAAAAGTATCAGCTAAGCTTTACTTATGCAGGTTGGCCTTCTTCGCCATTACCAGGAGCAGGCTCTGCTGGTGTCGTAGGCTGAGTGGGGTCAACAGGAGTCTCCGGGTTGGCCGGTTGCTCAGGTTCAACCGGAGTTTCTGGCTCAGGCTCAACCACCACAGGCACCACGTTGCTGATCACACCGCTCAGGCGAACCACACGGGCTTTGCCAGACAGCACGGTCACTTCTGCTTGGCCCAGCAGTTGTTCCACGCCTTCTTCAGGATCAGCATCCACAGACACGTTCACTTGCACGCTACCGACTTTACCGGTAGACTTAAACACAGCACTCATGCCATCGTCAGAAGCTTCAATAGTGGCCAGTTCAGCATCTGAGATTGTCCACTGGGGCACTGAGCCCAGTTGGGTAACTACGTTGCCGTAGTTGTCTTCAAACAGGAGATTAAAAGAAATTTCTTGATCATTGCGAATAATAAGCGACATATGGTTTCCTTTATAAGTCGTTCCGTCAGATACCGTTAAGAGCATTGTGAGGGATAGCTTTGGTTTTGCTGGTCCCTCATAAAATTTACCAACCAATAATAAAATCACGTAAATGAAAAAGCCTACAATAGCCGTTGGTATGGCTAGGGTCATTCGTGTGAGCAATTTAAACAAGTCTGTCATGATGTATTTACCTTGTGATTAAATGCTCATAGAGCAATGTTCATGAAATTACTAGAGTTATAGTTGACTCTTGCTAAGATAGAGGCGAGCATGAGTTGTTTGACTCTGTTGGCTTTCTTTGTTTTGTTATAACAAAAGGCCATATCATCCAAGTTAAATCTAGAGTTCTCGTAATACAACTCAAACACATAAGGCATCTTCACTTGCGCTGTAATCAAAGCAGTAAGGTCAGACCAATGACATCCATTCAAAGATTCATTGTCTAAACTCACCACGTTATACGCATGCGACACAAGTTTAGCTGCTTTTATCTTCTCTAAGTCAGGTTGTTGCAAAACAGCCTGTACATACTCTTGTACGCTAGTGTAGTTTTTAAGTTTATGTTTACTGAGCAAAGAGTTTTTATTTTGGTAACTCTCACGATCAGTATAAATACACATTTGTACAATGACTTGTCTGTGACTGTAAGCATTGAGCTTTTCAGGTATACCAAGCAGCTCAAAACTCTTGCCCTTGAGTAAAGGATAAAAATCTAACCCTGACTTTGAATTATCTTCTTGAATAATAGACTGCAGTATACCTTTGTCATAGTGACAAGACACAAGCATGCCTTCAGCCATAGAGATCATAAACACCCCTTTGTTTTCAGGGTGAGATAAAGATTCTTTATAAAACTCTTCTAGACTGATAGGATCAATCTCTACAGCGTTTTTATAACTTGGTACTACCATGGCATGTCTTTTTAGTTTTGGCGCCTCTAAGACCATTTAAATGCCTTTTAAACCTATCGCTACTTATTCACTGGAATCTTTGGATTGGACTTGATATAACTCTTGTAGTACTCGTATTGAGAGTAGCCAAGATACACTCCTACTTCTTCACCACGGTAGAAAAACACTGCGTTAGGGTGTCCTGATACATCATGGTCTTTGTCTGTCTTGGTATCTACTCCACAGACAAACTCAAAGATATCCATGTCCTGATGGTAATGTGCGTGAAACTCAGGCATAACAGCTGACATCAAAGACAAGCACGCTATACACTTAGGCATTGTAAAGAATACCGCCACTGGTTTAGGATTGTTTAACACCAGTTGAGTAAACGTAGTGTCATTGACTTGGGGTAGAGCAAACTTTACTGCATTAGCTCCTACCAACTGGGGAGCTTGTTGATAGCGCTGTGTAGGAGCGATGCGAGTAGGTGTCACTACTGGATTATAGACTGGTTTAGCTGCTGCTGGTGTAGAGTGGTTATGCCCGCACCCTGGTGAGTGCTGATGCTCTGGCATCACAACACCAGGTCTTGTAGTTTGTAGCTGCTTGCGCCTTAGCAGCTCTTGGGCTACTGCTGCGTCTATTTGTGGTGCTGGTGCACTGGTAGTAGGTGTAGTACCATCTGTGTTGATAAATATCTTAGCTCCAGGAGGCAAGCCTTCTAGATACTTTCTATAGTCTGTCATGATAGTAACTTCTTGAATGAGTAGTTAAAGATGTGTTCTTACACTGTATTGCTTGCATCAGTATAGAAATCATTTTTAAACACTCTTAAATAGGGTTTTACTGGACATGTTAATGTCATTATAATTTGATTAACATCCGCCCTTTATAAGTTCTTTCTTATACCTTTGTTTAAAAATACATTTATGTATTTTTTTTTCTTTTTATTTCTTTATCTATACCTTCTCTTTTTTAAAAGTAAAAAAATATTTATATCTATTAAATATTGTGGAAAATATTTTTCCTAAAATATTTTCTGGGGTACTCGGTAACGAGGAACGTTTGCTAGCGAAGTAGTGTAGTGAGTGTGAAACAACGAACGAAACATACTGAGTGCAAACAGAGACGAGCTGACTAGAAGTCATCTCGAAGAGACTAGTATTTGTATTTATCTTAAGGCCCCGGAGGGGCCTAGTAGTAGTACGTACGTACTCACATTATCTAGTACATGAATAAAAAAATACTTTTATTATAGATAGTAAAAGATAAAGAAAAAACAAAAAGAATACTCCCAGTATAGCCATAAAAGCTATACTGGGATATATGACGTTTGTATTAGAGAATAAAAAACTAGTTGAGACTTTAGCAGTAACAAAGACTACTGCAATTTAATTGGAGTTAATAGGTGTGTAGTAGTTGGTTCAGTTGTATCTTTTTGATTGCTATTCAAACTGCTTGAGGTTGTAGGGATTGGTAGTCATGATGAGAATGG
>JACCDZ010195899.1_pt1 | contig 23875 bp, 24 predicted proteins | sample 7449551 | NCBI WGS metagenome assembly JACCDZ01 (sample SAMN15323452, study PRJNA562643) | freshwater metagenome | isolation source: river surface water | place: USA:Blue River Watershed | collected 2017-08-18 | reverse complement strand
GATTTTTTGTTTTACCATAGATTGCACTAATTACCACTGATTTTTTTGCAATCTGCTGCAATAGGGATGGAGCGTTTGTTGGAGCTATTTGTTTTTGCTAAAAAACAAAAGCGACTCGCGAGAGCCCGACCCGCAACGTAGTGGAGGGGATTGCCCAAATGAGAATGGTTTTAAGATGTTAAATCTTTTAAGAAATTATAAATTAAATTGCTTTCGTAGCCTTTGCGAATTAGGTAGCTTGTCCATTTTTGTTTTTTGGCGTTTAAGGACGTTTCTGATATGCTATGCCACTTCTTTTCGGCTAAAGTGTAAAAGTTGCTTAAATAGTCGGTTTCTATTTCTTTTAAGGCTGTTTTAATATTGTACGAGGAAATGTCTTTAAATTTTAGTTCTTGTTCAATTCGATACTTCCCCCAGCCTTTTATGCGATGTTTACCACGTGCGAAGCTTTTTGCATAACGTTCTTCGTTTAAATAGTTATTAGCAACTAGGTGGTCTAATATATGATTAATTGCGGTTTGGTACATGCCAAGTGATTGCAACTTGCTTATAACGTCTTTATAACAACGGTCTTGGTAGGCACAGTAATATTCTAATTTTTTAATGGCTTGATCTACAGAAAGGGCATTGTTATTCATTTTTTTACAAATGTATTGTTTGTTGTAGGTTTTGTAAAAGGAAAAAATCCTCGGGATTGAGGATTTTTTGAGTTTATTTATCTTTAGAATCGATTTCTTCGTTTAAATCATCATCTTCAAAATCTTCGAAATCAGCTTCAGAAGTTTTGAACTCGTTCATAATTGCATCTAATTCTTCATCGGTCAATTCTTCGTCTATTTCAATATCTTCTAGTAACATTTCAAAACGCGATGTGTTTTTTTTCATTCGTTTTGCTATTTTTTCAAAATTACCAAATAGCTTTTCATACTGTTTAAGCATGGCTTGCTGTTTACTAAGTAATTTGCTTTGCTTTTTTAGCTGTTTTTTTAATTCTTCTTTTTTCATGATGATACGATTTTGAACTTTAAAGATACCAATTTTTTTTTAATTAATTGAAACACTATTTATGTAGTTTGATATTATCAATAAAGAATGGTTTACATTTTTAAAAAGGCAAATGTGCTAATTTGAGTATTTTTATTCTGTCTTATATTTTAATCTATGAGCAGTTTATCTTCAATAGTTTCAGTTTCATTATCGATTTGTGGTAATAACATTTCTAATTTTGAGTACTGTTTAATCATTTTTACTGTGATAATTGCTAATGGAATGCCCATAACATTTGCAATCATTCCAATAATTGTTGCAGTTGTTAATTCGTTTAATGTTTCGGCTTTTAACGAATATCTAAAAAAGAATTGCCCTATAAAGTTATTTAAAAGCCACAATCCCCACCATACTTTTACAATGTTTTTTGATAGATTTATGTTTTTGTTTGTATTGTTTTTTATGAGTAATACGTTTGTTTTGGTAAACATTTCTTCCATAATTTGAAAAGGTCTGAACAAGTTTAAGATTGGTATAAACCAACAGTATACAGGCCAATTTTCTGAACTTGACAAATTATCTACTTTTAAATGTAGATTTGAATATGCACGTTGAAACCATTTTATAAAAGTTACGGCCGAAATTAAAAAGGCAATTATATATATAAAACCTATTAATTGTTCGCGTTTATCGTTTGCGTTTGCACTTTCAGGTGTTATTTCTATACCGTTTGAAACTGATTCTAATAAATTATATTGCATAGAACCCGATATTAGGGAAATGATTTCTATTAAAAGCATTACCCATATTAATACAATTGCATATTTTGCATTTTGTGTATTTGGTTTTAGATTTTTCATTTTTATTATTTTTCAATTGTGTTTACTTAATATTTATTTATTTTAAAACATGATGTGCTAAAACTTTTTGTACATCGTACACATTTACCGATTTGTTAAATTGTTTTCTAATACTTGGAATTTGCTCGCTTGAAATCCAAATTTTTAATTCGGCGTCAAGGTCAAAAGTTCCAGAGCTTTCAATACTAAAGCGGGAAATACTTTTATAACTTACCGAAGTGTATTCGGTTTTACTACCCGTTAAACCTCGAACATCAATAAGTATTAATCTTTTGTTGGTAAAAATAAGGGTGTCTCTTATTAATTTAAAGCCCATTTCAATAACTTCTTCGTTGGTAAGTAATTGATTGTATTTTTTTTGTAATTCGTCTTGGCTAACTGCGCCTGCGTTTCCAAGTAAAGCTGAAAAAATTCCCATGTGTTTAATTTTATATGATAGTATTAATTCCATTTCCAATTTAAATCAACATCATAATTAATGTTTAAATGCCTTGTAAGTTGTTTAAGGTTGTTTTGAATATTAGCTGCATTCGACATTTTATTTTTTGGGTGTTTTAATTGATTTTAAAATGAAGTACAGCAAAGGAATAAAAACAATTGCTAACGAAACAGGTAAAAACCAACTACCTAAGCCTATAGTTTCGCCAGTTGCATGTTGTATAGTTTTATAATCGATTATAAAAAATATAAATACCACACCTAATTTTAAATACCGGATAAGTTTGGTTGCATTGGTATATTGTTCTAATGCGTTTTGGTTTGTAATGGGTGTTAAGTAATTAAAAGCATGCGGAAATTTATTAAGTATAGTTAATACTACAAAAAGCAATGTTGCTATAATAGGCAATCCAAAAATAGATGTTTTAGAGCCATAACCATCGGCTACACCTGCTGCATTGTAATGCGTTGGTATGGTTTGCGGTAAATTTGCATAATTTGTTAGGGTAACAAACCAAAGGGCTATTAAGGTAAACCAACCTATGGCTTCAACAAGATTATCGGTAGGTGTGTTTTTAATTTTTAGTTTTGGTCTTAATTCCATTTTAAAAATTTATAGCAGTTGAATGTAGTTTTATTTTTGAATAAAAACGTATGATACCAAATATACAAAAAAGCCATTCACAATTAATTGTAAACGGCTTCTACTTTAATTGTTTAAAAACTTAGCAAGTTTTATAAATGTTAGTTTTTATATGTATGCTATTTTTTTCTTATTTGGTTTACATTTTTATTCATTTGATGACGTACAATGTTTTTAAAAATCCATTGTTTAAACAAATTCAACTTTTGTTGATGTTTTTTATAAAATTCATCGGGGGTATTAAAAACTCCAAAATCTTGGTTAATACCTTTATCTTGAATGTATGTATTGTTTAAGTTCCAATCGATATTAGGTTTATCAAAATTGTCTGTATAAACTCCGTAACCGCAAAAAGTAGTTTGGCAATCAGAAAATTTTTCTTGTAAAGCAGTTAAATAATCTTTATCAAGTATAACGCCTTCTAAATTATACCACTTATCATTTATTTTTACTTCTACCCAACTATGAAGAATATTCTTAGGAGATAGTTTATACCAAATACCGCTTAAAGCACCTTTTTGCAACGCTTTATCAATGGTAAAGCCGTGTATTCTATTTTCTATACCGGTTGCTCTTAACAAAGCCATTAATAATGTTGACTTAGTATTGCATTGACCATACCCATCTTCTAAAACTTTTGAAGCAGGAATAGCATCACTTGTGTTATAGCCAAATTTAATTTCGTCTCTAACAAAGTTGTAAATAAATTTAACTTTATCAACATCGTTTAATTGCCTCCAATTTTGTTTTTCTACCAACTTTTGTATTAACGTATTTGAATAGTTTAAAAGTGGCGTTTCTTTTAAGTAACTGCTCATATCATTATGGAATGGTTGTTGAAACTTTATAAGATTGTTGTTGTTTTTAAATTTTTATTTAAAAGCAAACTAATTTAGTACCCCGTTTACTGATTTTATAGCTGGTGGTAGATTTGTTTCGTTCAACATTTCTCGTAAATCAATTTCAATAGTTCGACAAATAGACATCATAGGAACATCGTTCATTAGTCCTTGAAATGGATTTTCGGAATAATCACCAATAACTTCCATCATAATATAAACCCAACCAATTAAAGCGGTTAAAGGAACCGAAAGCCAAATGCCCCAAGCAGCAACATTTGCTAATTCAGGAACCATGCTAAAAGGTAATAACAAAATAAAAATAGCAACAAAATAATGACTCATTGCGGAATATTGCCTTGGTAACGGAAATTTTTTAATGCGTTCATTCTGCCCCTGCAACGTGTAAAAGCTTCTTAAAACATTCTCTAATTCCATGTGTCTAAAATCGTCAATTAAGTCGTGTTTTCGTAATTCTCTTAAATCTCTAGATTGTTCATTAATTATTTGTGTAGCCGTATTAGCGTAATTAATTAACCTTTCAAACTCGTTTTCTGGTAAAAACTTTCGTAGTTCATCTTGAGTGATGTTATCATCTAACAAACCAACGCCAAAGTTTTTGTAAAAATACCTTGCAGATCTTTGGGTGTCACCCGTTTGGCTTAATCGTTCCCATTCTGTAGGAACCAATAATTGGTTTCGGTGCGTGTAAACCCAAGCAATATGGCGGTGAATAAGCCTTTTTTTTATTTCGTGTATTTCTATATCGCTTTTATTTATTTCTGTAAACTGGTTACTTATATAACCATCAACCATCATGCCCCAAGTTCTGCTTTCGTTTATAATTCCTCCCCAAATTTTACGAGCTTCCCATAAGCGGTCGTAGGCATTATTGTTTTTAAAACCAACATAAAACGCAACTGCCGTACCAATTACAGATACAGGAAGCCAAGGGATGTTAATGTTTAAAATTTTAAAATAATACAAAAACGCTACTACTGCGTTAAATAAAATAAGCCAAAAAAGATATTTCCCCGACCATTTTATTAAATTTAAAATACTTATACCTTTAGTTGTTATCATTTGTGTGTTTTTTATTTTGTTTGTTAACAGGTTTATAAGCAAATATATATTTATTTAAGTAGAAATGCGTGTTTTTTAGGAAAGTTTAAAAAACCTACATTTGAACCATAAAAAAAGCAGTAATCGTAAAATTACTGCTGGTATATTTTAAAGCTACACTTCGAAAACTCCATACTACATGAAAAGCTCACTACGGTTCCGTTCAACGGGCTTTACTTCACTTGTTTATTATTTGTTTTGGTGTTCAGTGATTTTTAATTCATCTCGTGCCCTCCGGGCAAGACGACCCGAGGGCTCTGCCAGAACTGAGCGAAGCTAAAGCTTAGTTATTAGCTGTTGCCATTTTAATTGTATATTTTTTGTGCCAAAATTTTTAATGTATTATATATATCATCTTCATTTTCAATGAAATTAATATATTTTGTAAATAAATCACTTGAATAATGTTCGGCGGAATTATCTTCAAACAATAATCCTAAATTAAAATGGGTATTAAAATTTGTATAAAACTCCTTAATCAATGTTTTATTAAAGAGATATTGAGGTGAAAAGTTTACTTCATAAACATCTCTAATAAAATCATTAAAGGTAACATCATCTAAATCTTGGCGATATCCATTTTTCTGACTCGAAAACTTTGATTCGAATTCTATGTATAATGGATTATTTACATCTCTAAACGATAATTCAAGATTGTCAATATATTCTCTTATGAATAAATCTGTTCGCAGGTGATTTGTTTCAAATTTTTTGATTAAGAAATTAGATAAGATTTCTAAATCACTAAAAAGTACCGATTCAATACAATATCCATTGTGAAAATATGCATCCGAATTTCTTCCTAATTTTCGTATAATTTGAGAATTATGAGATATTGACTTTTCAGTTGTACAAAAATCTTTATCATAAACTACAATAGTTTGCTTGTCTGTAAATAATTGAGTGAGAAATCTCTTTTGATATTCAATTTTTGTAAGTAAATTATCTTTTCCTCTTAGATAATAAAATGCAACTCTTTTAGGCAAACTAAATTCAGGTGAAACTGTTGAAAATATTTTTTTTAGGTTTTCAAAATATATAATATCATCTTCGCCTTCAACAAAACAAATCTTATCTGAGTAATTTAATTTGTCTAATGCTAAAATAACTCCACCCATTTCTTTTTTGATTTTATCAAAATTTTCAGGTTCGAGCTTTAAAATTGTTCCTCTACTTTTCGCTTCAGAATTAATATAAAAAAGTTCCTCTGGCTGTAACTCATTTACAAAATTATCATTGTGCGATATAATAAAAGTTTGAGTTCTCTCAATTGATTTTAATTCAGTTAATAATTTTTTCTGTAATTTTGAATGGATATGGGAGTCAGGCTCATCAATTAGTAAGACATTAATTGAATTTTCTAAATATTCAATAGTAGAAAATATTTCAGCGATTTGTAGAAAACCGCTTCCTTGCAAATGAATATCTAAATTATTAATTTTTAGGTTAATATATTCGTCTTCATTAAATTTTTCTTCATTATTGCATTGAAACCTTATTGGATATCCCAAGACGTTTGAAATTTGATTTTCAATTTCTTCACGTTCCTCTCCTTTACGATTAATTATCTTATTTCTTAATACTTCTCCTGACTTGCCTATAGATATTTTTCTTAGAATTTGACCTTTATTCATAAAAGGTTCTCTACTTAAAATGTTAGATATGGGCTTTGTTTGATAAAAAAAGAATATTTTATCTAATGAAGTTCTCCTACCTCTCATATGATTGGCAAAATTTTCAAATTCTCTATTAGAAATTGTTTTATATCTTAAATAAGAATTATTAATTGATTTAGGTTTTCCAATTTCAAATGCTAAGGTAAAAATTTGTTCATTTAAATTTATTTTTAAAGTGATTCGACAAGTATTTGGTCTTTCGAAGAACAAATCTGTATCGTTAATCAGTCTTAAAAATGTAAGTTCATTAAAAGGGATATATGAATTTTTGCCTTCAGCCTTATAAAACCCATTTTTTCTTGTGTTTACAGTTTTGTTGTAGCAAATTTCCCATAAAAGTAAAGCTTCAAAAATTGTGCTTTTACCTATGTTATTTTCACCAATGATAACATTAAAATTTGAATTTGTTCGAAATGTTAACTCTTTAAATGTTTTAAAATTTTTAACTTTTATTTCAGATATGTACATTTTTTTTCAGTATGGTTACAGCTAACGTCCCGCCGGCTTTAAGAAGTTGGGGATTTTTGTTACTGTTGTTTACAAATATACCGAAAAGTTTGAAAGAAAAAAGCTCAAAAATAGGAGAGAAGTGCAATTTCTGGCTCTTCCCGATACACACCCAAACCCCAATTTCTTAAAACCGCTGTTGTGCGTTCGGCTTTTTATTTATAAACAATAGCAACAGCTGTCATTCCATATTCTTCATTTACAACATAAGTCGACGTTCCAATTGGAACCCCTACACCCGAACTACCTGCTTTTCCAACTATGATAATTCCATCAGCACCAATTTCACGCGATTTCTTTGTAATCTGTTCCAAACTCCATTTATCATTTGTGTCTGCACAAGTAATGTGAGCAATTTCGATGTATTTCTGAATTGGTTTATTTGTCATATAGATGTCTATTTTTGCATCTTCTTTCTTAGGCGGATAGGAATCATCAAAAAGCGTGACTTTTGCTTTAGCCATTAAAAAACCATTACTCGCACAACTTGAAAATCCGAGTATTGTAACAAGCAATAAAATTATAAATCCAATTTTTTTCTTTCTCATACTTATTTTAGTTGTTTCAAGTTTTAGTTGTGTCAAGCTGACGCACAACGGGGCGGCGGCTTTGCGAAGTTCTTTTTTCGAGCTTGCTCGGAGAAAGGATTTAGCAAAATCGCATGATGTGCGAAGTTCGCGAAGCGACAAGCGCATCGTGCGGTGTAGGCGCCGCCCCGATGTGGCAAAAGGAGCGAAAGCGGATTTCGCTACATCGTTTTTCGGCTTGGCGAAGGTGGCGGATTTTCGCACTAAAGTTCAATAGAATTATGTTGTTGAAACTTGCTCAAATCTTTCATCGAAGTACTTCAGCCCGCCTGACGCAAAACCCTTGTTAGCGGCTGCCTTTTTGTTTCAGCTTGTTAATTTTAGTTTCATCATAATGTCTGTTTGTTCGTCTTCGCCAAGTTTAAAAATATGTTTGTCAAACTCTATAAAACCGTTTTTCTTATAGAAATTTATTGCTCTTGGATTTTGTTCCCAAACTCCTAACCAAACATAGTCAGCATTTTTTTGTTTCGCAATTTCGATAGCTTTGTCATAAAGAATTTGTCCAACTTTTTTTCCGTGAAACTCTTTAAGCACATAAATTCTCTCGATTTCTAGAGCTTTGTCGTCTTTAAGTTCTGTTTGTGATTGTCCAAAGTTGAGTTTTAAATATCCGATTATTTTTTCGTCAAATTTTGCGAAATAAAATTCCGCATTTTTGTCATTAAGTTCAGTTTTTAGTTTGTCTGTAGAAAAACCGTTTTCCAAATAACTTTTCATATTTTCTTCTGTGTTGCTTTCAGAAAATGTTTCGTAAAATGTTTGTCGACCAATTTTTTGAAGTTGGTCAATGTCATTTAAAGTTATTTTTTCAATCTCTATATTTTCCATTTGTCTTGGTTGATAACATTTGTCTTAAGGTTGCCGCTAACGAAAAGGTATTGGCTGAAGTGCGGGCTAAATTGGACTGAAAAGTTCAATTTCGACCAAACGAAGCCGATATTTTTTCGGTGAGACTAAGTTAATTAAAAAAGTTGAAACGAAAAATAGCGGCGACTAATAAAGTGGAGTAGTACAACCAAGACTTTCGCCCCGCATTTCGCCAATACCGTGTTAAGCGATGTTTTTTTACTTAGTATAATTGAATCCATTGAAATTTTCAAGATGTGAACTAAAGTCTATTTTGAAATTTTCTTCATAAAACGTATCTCCAGGTTGCAGATTTCTCCATAAAATTACATTCTTTTCAATCTTGCCATAACTAGAAAATGTTATTGTAAATTTATCCGTTAAATTATCAAACTCGTTTAATTCAAGAATGTAAAACCTTTCAACTTTCATACAATTATCCACAAAATTTGGTTGAATTGCAAAATTTACAGATTTAGATTCTGATTGCACACTTGGATAAATTATCATATCACTTGCAAAATTATGTTTTGCGTAAAGTTCTTGATGTGATAAATATGCAGAAATAGAGTAGTCGTTATCTTCAATAAATTTTTTGTCAATAAATTTATAAAATTCTATTACACCTAATTTTTGATCATGACTCAATTTATTTTCAAACGCCTTGTCAATACTACTCAAAAAATTCGTTGCTAATTGTCTAAAAGCGTTGGAAGGATGTAATTCTGATTGTAAAAAAGAACCTAAAATAAAATCTTGTTTATTATCTAGTAAAGTCCAAACTGAAATGCAGAATTTTTTTGATTTATATTCAGTATTTCTAACAACTTCAAGCAAAGCAGTAATTGGGTTACTAGAACAATAAAATACTGGAAAATTCTTAAAATTACATCGGCCATTTCCGACAAATGCAGATGGTGGATAAGAATATTCGCCAAAAAGATTTTTATTTTTTATTGGTTCAAATTCTCTAACACGAAATAATCTAAAAGGAAAATTTTCAGGTCTTTGAAATTGAGCCATATAATGAAACGTCGAAAAATGTTTCTTAAAAATAGCATCAAAATAAACTAAATATTGTTCTACATTTTCAAAATCATCAATTTTTAAAAGTTTTTCATTATTAAAATTTTCAATGGAATTTTTAACTTGATTTAATGACGGAATTTCTTTCATAAAATATCGCATAACGAAAAAGTATTGGCTGAAGTGCGGGCTAAATTGGACTGAAAAGTTCAATTTCGACCAAACAGAAGCCGATATTTTTTCGGTGAGACTAAATTAGTTAAAAAAGTTGAAACGAAAAATAGCGGCGACTAAAAATGTAAAGTAGAACAACAAAGACTTTCACCCCGCATTTCGCCAAACCTATGTTAGCGGAAGTTTTTATTTATTACCAAATTCTTCAAATAATTTTGGGCATATTTTTTTCATACTGTCCGGATTTTCCTCTTGCCAAGTAAATTCAAATTGAGGATAATTTCCTTCTTTAGTAGTAAAATTTTCTTCATCGATATAATCATAAAGTTCTTTTCCTGTCATTTTCTCAAATGCTTCTAAAGCAACATACCAAAATAATTCAAATTCATAAAAGTCTTCTTCACCAAAATCTTTTTGAGAAATTAATGTGTCGGGATTTTCTTTGGCTTTATAATAGACTTCTTTTCCTCTTGAAATTACCCAATTTCTGAAATATTCAAATCCGTCGTCAGAACTTCCTCCATTCATTAGATAACTTGCACACCACATTTCAGAATTATAAGTATCATATAGAAATTTGTCTGTTCGTAAACGAAAACCAATCATTTGTTTTGGTGTTAATTTACTAATTTCAGATATTAAAAATTTTTCTTGACCGTCTTGATTTTTTGAATTTTTTAATGAATTGTCAATGATTTTCCAATATAAATCTTCATCTAGCATTTCAGCTGTTTTTTCAATTTTTAAAGAGTCAGAATTAGGTTTTGAAATGTGTTCCGACTGTTCTTTTTTTCCAAAAAGTTTATCAAAAAATCCCATATTATTTTTATTAGAGTTGTTACAAGATAAAATTGTTGAGTAAATTATTATTAGGACCGCTGTTTTCATAAAATCTCTGCTAACGGTTTGAGGCTTGGCGAAGTAGGGGAAATCGAAGCACAAATGTTCAATTTAGCACCTAAGTTCATTAGAAGTACAATGTTCAAATTTAGTACTTCAGCCCCACTTTTGGCAAACCCATGTTAGTGGCTGGCTTCCTTGTCATTCGTGTCAATTTACTTTAAATATCATTTCATAGTCGTGGGCAGTTACATACATTGGAATATTGTCCCAGTTACCTTGATTTGTCTTGTATGTTGCTCTAAATAATTCTTGAAGTCTTAGAATTACTAAGAGTTCACATACTTCATAAGCTTTGTCAATATTTGGTTCTTCAAATCTGTTGTTTTCGTGAGCGTCTTCAAAAACTTTTTGAATGTCTTCAAAACCAGTAATTGTCATATCATTTGCAGTTGAGTCATAAAAGTCAGACAACCATTCCCAATTTGTCAAACTGTAATTTTCAAAAGAAAATAAGTCAATGAACCAACGGTCATAGTTGATTGTAAAACCATTCATTTCACAATAGTATGCCGCAGGCTTTACTTCTTTTCCAGAACCGAATAGATTCCTTATGAAACCTTGCTTTTTCATTAAAACATTTTTTGTCGACTTGTCAAACTCTTTTATGTGTTTTGCCAAGGCAGAAGTCAAATGCAATAGGTTCTTGTCAAGAATTTTGTGAAAGTCAGTTGTCGGAATATTTTTCAGTTCATTTTCCGCCAGAACAATGGCTTCGTCAAGTTTTTTGCTTTCGAGAAGTTCAGATAATTTGTCTGCTAATTCAAAGTTCATTGTTTACTGTCGGTTTTTAAGGTTGCCCATAACGAAAAAGTATTGGCTGAAGTGCGGGATAAATTGGACTAAAAAGTTCAATTTCAACCAAACGAAGCCGATATTTTTTCGATGAGACTAAATTAGTTAAAAAAGTTGAACTGAAAAATAGCGGCGACTAAAAATGTAGGTTAGTACAACCAAGACTTTCACCCCGCATTTCGCCAATAAATGTTATGCGACGTCCTAATTTGCAATGTAGTAATAAAAAGCATCATCAATTTGTTCAGAAAACATTATTTCAAAAAGATGATTTTCGTTTTCAATTTTTCTATTCAACGTATAATAATATCCGTAAGAATTATCAGTAAAACCATCTAATAAAAAGAAAATACCGGTTTTAGTGTGAACAGCTGCATAAATTTTAAGTTCTAGCAATAATTCTAATATTTTAACTTGTTCAGATTCATATTTAAATTTATTTTCATTTTTTACTTTTGTCGAAATTGGAAAAGGTGAGTTTTTAGGAATTACATAACTCCAATATTTTCCATTTTCTTTGTAAATATTGTCAACTCGTTGCAGTGAAATCTGATTTAAGAAGATTTGATGCTTATTTTTTATAATTAACAAAGCAAGAGAATTGAATTTTTTAATGTTATTTTTTAAAAATTCTTCATGCTCTTTTTTGTCAATTTGACCTTTTTTTAGAAATTGATTTGGTTTATTTCCCGCTTCTTTCTCGGTTAATTTGTATCGTTGTGAAAAACCTCCCCAAAAGAAATTTGAAATTTCACTTGAAGTTCTAATGGAATCTAAAGCCCAAATTTTTTCATATTTAATTGGTCTTATGTCCCATTTTGAAAAAGGTTTTGAATTATTTAAATAAGTTTCGATTGGAATTTTATTTTCGACAGTTATTCTGTCTAAATATTTAAATAATTCTAAATCATATTTTTCAGTTTTATTTAAATATTCTTGACTAAAAAGTGAAATTGATAATAAAGAAAAAAATGTTGTTAAAATTTTTTGCATAATGTTTGTATAGGATGTTGCATAACGTCCCGGCGCTTGGCGAGGTTGGGGATTAAATTAGCGTAAATTTTCGGATTATTACAGATTTTTCTGAAACAAAACCAATTTTAAATTAAGCCTATAACCCCAATCTTGCCAAACGGCTGTTGGCGGCAGTATTTTTCAATTTTCTTTGTTTTCAGGAAATAAATCCCACATGAAGAAATTTGTCATCATATCTTCTTTAAGCTTGTCTTTTAAATTTACCATCATGAATTGCAATGAACTTTTAATTGCTTCGTCTGTCCAATTTTTCATTTCTGGAAATTTTCTAGCTTCAATTAATCCTGTTTCTAATCGTTTTTCAACTTCTTCTGGAGTTAAATATTTTTTTTCATAATTTTCATATGCAACTTTGAAAGCAAACTCTGTATTTTGAAATCGGAATTGTGATTTTTTATCATTATTTGCCTTATTTAATGCTGTCAACGCTGTATTAATATTTAATGATTGTAAAAATTCATCGTAAAACGCATGAAAATCTGAAAGTATTTCTGGATAGTAGACTTCTTCAAATGCCCCGACATATCCCCAAAAAGGAGAACGTAAGCTAGGTTTAATCGCTGTGTAAATGTATCCACCATAACAAGTTGCAAGAGTTATGAATAAATTACAACCACAAATTAAGTTAAGTTCTGATAATCTAAATTGTAATTCGCTCCAAGTTACTGTTGCACCATTATTCATTTCAAGCCCAGTTTTTGAACCATGACATTCTAAATGAATAATAGGATTTACAAGGTTATGAATTGTTTCTTCTCTAATATGATCCAAAGCCTTAAGAAACTCAGCTTTCGAATTTACGAATATCAATTCACAATTATTAAAAAGTTCTTTTTGGAAGAGTCGAATTTTAATAATGTCATGATACAACATTTGACCAGTCTTTTTATCATCAGCCCCAAGACTTTCTATAACATATATTTTATTGAAATTTAGTTCTCTCATTGTTATGGTAATATTGCCGCCAACGGAAAAAGGCTTGGCGCAGTGCGAGCTAAATTGGACGAAAAGTTCAATTCAGACAGAACGAAGCCAATGCTTTTTTCGTGGAACTAAATTACAAAAAAATGTGGAACGAAAAAGCAGTGGCGTCTAAATATTTCAAATCTTTCAACTTAGATTCAACTCCCGCATTGCGCCAAACCTATGTTATGTGCAGTGGTAATTGTTTATTATTTCATTTTTTCTAAATAATCTTGCACGTTTTCTGGATAATGACCTTCAAAGTATTCAAATACTAACGGATTCTTAGTCATAAATTGGCTACTTAATTCTATCCAATCATCAATCATTATTTCTCCGTTTATTTTAAATAATTTTTTGGATAGCGTTTTTAGTTTATAATCACTTTTCTGATTAAAATTAAAGTCTGAATCTCTTCTACGAAAATATTCATCTTCTAAGTAAAAATGGATTGCACCATCAAAATGTCTAAAACATTTTTTTTCTACATCATACTCGGCGTGAACATATCTCACCGGATAATAATCAATTGAATTAATTTTTATTTTTGTGTCTTCAGTTCGAAATTCTTCGGATTGAAAAACTTTAATTTTCTTATTATCTTCGGTTTTAGTGTACCAATATATATCAAGCGAATAATTACCTCCAAATAAAAAATCAACTTCAAAATTTGACAATGTCAACGGAGTATGCATTTTAACAATACCATCTGGAATATTTTCAATATCTCTTTTGAATTTTGCACCAAACCAAGTGTCAAATTCCATATACATTCTATTATCAACATTTATTCTTACTCTATCTTCTTCTATCGACAAAAAAACTTCGTTTTTAGGAGATTTGTACTCCCAAAATTTATCTAAGAATTGTGGAGCAAAATTTGAGTATTTAGAATGGCCTCTACGAAAATAATTGCTTGCCATAACCAAATAATTTTCACCATAATAATATCCTTTAAAATTTTTCTTAGAAAGCTCTTTTTCTAAAATTTTTGTATTAATAAGGTCTTCTTTATCAGCAATAAGTTTCGTATTTAATAAACTAACAATTTTTGGATATTCTGCAACAATTCCAATTGCTTGGATATAATCAATATTTTTCTTTTGAATATTAATTCCGATTGAATTACAATGTGAAATAAAACTATTTATTAAATCAGAATTATTTTCTAATTCTTTATTTTTTTCTTTCATTAAATTCTCTACATAGAGTTTCTGAATATCTTTCATTTTCATTTGAAGCGGTTTTTTGTAAAACCATTGCACATAACGAGAAACGGCTTTGCGAAGGCGGGCTAAGAAGGACGAAATTTTCTACTTTCACGAACCTTTAGCAAAAACCATTTTTCTTTTGCTAAAATACAAAAATTAGTAAAAGAAAAATGGATTTTTGCGGCTAAATGCAAACAAATCTTTGTTGTATCAACTCAAACCCGCTTTTGCAAAACCGATGTTATGTGCAGTATTTTTTAATTTGTAACAATTTCTAAAAATCTTTTTCCTGAATTTGTCAAATACAAAATAGTAACTCTATCTTCTTTAAGATAAATTCCATCATTTGGTGCCATTACCTCTGCTAATTCAAACTCCAAAAGAATATTACAAGAATATGTCCATTTATGCAATACATTATCGTGATTTTTTATGACGAAATTTTTGAATCCATCTCTTGGTGAACCTAAATATGAACTATAATCCTCCCCAAGGTTTTGAATTGTGTTCAGCGTTAAAAGTAATTTTGCTTCATCTGCCGTTAGATTGGATAGCATATTTACATATCTTGGGTGAAAATTACTATCAATGATTTGATTTGAAATAATGTTTTCCCACATTTCGTGTAATGTTTCATCAGTTTCTTTTGAGGCCTCTTCAAAAGAATTAATAAAACTTTTTATGTGTTTTGGCGGCGTTAAATCTCCACGTTTTTTCGCCTTTTCAATAGCGTTCTGTAAAGTTAGCGCACCAATTGCCTTTTCTACTTCAACCATATTGTCGAATTTTTGCCTGATATATCTCCCAAATCCACTTGTAGTTTGTGTTAGTGGTGCAACAATATCATTGAAAGTTTCTATTAAACCTCTTGTTGCCTCAACGTAAACTTCTTTTGGTATTGCTTCCGCTGTTTTACCAATTCCTATAATGTCAAATCCGGAATTTCCTTTTTGTATTGTATAGTTATCCATAGTTTGTTGATAATATTGCACATAACGTTCCGGGGCTTTGCGTTCGGGCGGGAAATCGAAGCACATAAGCTGATATTATTACTAAAGTTCAATTGAAAAACTGCCGTTGAATTTTGCACTTCAGCCCGCCTGACGCAAAACCCTTGTTAGCGGTAGGTATTATTTGTCTAATAAGTCTACTAAATTTCTAAGTTTTTTTCTATTTCTTTTGTCTCCTTTCCAATTCCAATTGTAACAAAACTCTTCAAATGTTTCAGCTTTTTCTCCTGGATAACACGCTAATTGTCTATTATTTGCTGAAATATCTAATTTTCCTACTTTTTCAAAACTATCTTTTATTTTTAAAAGATTTTTATGACTAATATACCTTATGTCCTTAAAACCAAGATTTATTCCAGCGTGAACTTTTGACTGTAAAATACTTTCCATTGTTGGTTTAGTATCACTTCGCAGAATTATTTCAGCAAAATAATAGTAACAAACTTTATTTTCAGTATCTTCTGTAATTAAGATTGTTGCACCATAATTGTTATCTTCAAGTTTAAATGTTAGAACTTCTTGAGGATGAAAGATGTGTTCTATTCTTAAATCATTAGTTACTTTTCTTTTCTTAATATTATTGTTTGGCTTTTCGATTTTTTTTAAAAGCTTTATTAGTTCCTTTTGTCTATCTTTTTTTGCGTTTAAAGCAATCTTATCCCATAAATCAGTTGCACCTTTCTCAACTATTTTTCTAACCTTTTCTAATAACTCTTCAGTTAAACCACCAATTTGCCACATAGTCAAGGCAAAAGAAGTGAAGTAAATTTCCAATTCTAATTCAGAAAAAGAATAAACTATTTCATCTTTTTGGATTTCTTCTCTAATTTTTTCCAAGGTTTCTCCATCGTTATACATTCTAATAATTGGATTGTATATATCGAATGCAGAGTCACTGTCTATTATTTTTATTCCGTCTATTGCCATTTTTCACAATCTTGGTTTATACTTACCGCTAACGGTTCTCGGATTTGCGAAGTGGCGGAATTTCAGCACAAATGTTCAATTGAAAAACTGAACTCGAACCTTGCACTAAACTGTCATAGAAGCACTGAACCCGCCATTTTGCAAAACCGATGTTAGCACTTCGCCCTTCTTCTCTGTCGTGTTTGTTTATTGTCATTTTGTGTCTGTCTTGGTGCTTTGGCTTGGTGGCTCTTTTGCAAAACTTGGCTTTAGCGTTGGCTTGTGTCGTTTTGCAAATGTGCCACAAAATGCGTTGGCTATGTTAAGTAATATTCTTTTTTTGTTTTTATGTCGCTTTGAATTTTTGTAAATATGTCTGTTTGATTTGGTTTTTCAAGAGCTAATATTAATTCTTCTGTCAAGTGTGATGGCTTGTAAACTTTACCATTTAAGAGTTTGAAATGTTTTTCAATAAATGAGTTGTCATTTGGCTCAAGAATATAAAAATGATACTTGTCATTGATGAATGAAACTAATTTTTCTCTGAACTTTTTCTGTGTGTCCTTTTTGAAATTTGTTTTTAATGATGAATTGTTTGTTAAATATGAAGATAGTACAAATAGAAAATTGATATTGTAAGACTGAACAAATAGTGTATCACGGTCAAACAAACGATTTTCAAAATGTGTCTGCATTATTGGCTTTCCTGTTTCATCTAAGTAAGATTTTGAAAAGTCAAAGTCTTTGTTTACAAAAGCAGAAATAAAGAAATTTGGTGTTATGTTATATCCCTCGGTTAAATCTTCTCTATATCTTAGTGGCTTATCCAATTTATTATCTTTAAATAAGTCAATATTGTATTGAATTACGTTTTTAGCATAAGTAAATTGTTTTGCTTTGGAATATTTGCCTACGCTATTTTGTGGTTTGTAATATTTACTGTCACCTACAAAATAAATTTCATCCTCAACTAAAAGCGATTTGTATTTGTAAATGTGGTCTACTTGCTTACCATCTGCGTGATTTTTTAATTCGGGTAACAATTTACTATCCCCAATTAAGTCGTCAATCATATCTTCAAAAACAATATTGAAATCTTTTATTAAAAGAACTTCTTCAATTTGTTTTTTGGATTGTGTTTTTTCGCTTCTTTCAAAAAATGCATAAAGTAAATTATACAAACTAATCATTTTGTCTGAATAATACTTGTATTTAATGCTTTTCAAATACTTGCACCCTTTACGCATAATATTATCAAATTGATGACCTTTGATCAATTCATAGTTTTGCGGTGGATAAAAGTCAAAAGCATATTTTCCTTTTATGAAATTAAGCGTTGAATAGAAAAGCACTAAAAGTTCTTCGTCATAATTTACTTTTTTCCTTGTAGTTGCTAAATCAATATAAACTGGTGTATTGTGTTGAATAATTGGCTGTTTTTTATTAATTGTTTTGTGCCAATTTATTTTGTTTTGTTGTGAGTGAGCAGATTTTGATATGAAGGAAAACAAATCTTGATTTTCCTTGTAAAATTTTAATAAACTTAAAATAATATCAAGTTCTGTGTTTGATTTTTCTTCAAGGTTGGTAACCACTTGATTCAAAAATTGATTTTCAGAAATTGAATTATAAAAATAGCGTTTGTTAAATTGTTGGATAGCTCTGAAAAGCCAAGTTGATATTTCAAAAACAATTTTGTCTTTCCCTGTATTAGACAATTTGTTTTTAATTTCAGTAGTTGGTAATATTAAAGTTTCAGGCTCAAATTCATCAAAAGCCAAACCATTTTCGTTAATGAATACTTTTGGAAAAATGATAACAGCATTATTTATTGTTGGATTAAAGTAATAACCAACATAATTGATTTTTGAGTTAACAGAATTTATTGGAAAGAAGTATCTTTCAGACAAAACTTGTTTAAGTTTTTCTGTTTTGTATTGATATTCTTCAAATAAAATAATCATTATACTGCTTCTATACTGTTATAAGTCAAAAATGCTTTTACCAAATCTATTGAGTTGTCATTGTACAAATCTCCAAATTGAAAATCTTTTGATTCTCCATTTTCATCAAATTTAAAGATTGAATTTTGTGAACCGTATTCATCTTTGTAAACTTCTGACCACAAATAAAACAAGACCTTAGACCTAAACTGATCAAAAGTGATATTTCCATCTTTCGGATTTACAAAGCGGTTTCCAAGTTGTTTATCTTCACTTCCAGTTAGTTCTTTAATCTTCGGATTGATAATTTCAATAAAGTTACCCCAGTTGTAAATACTATCGCCAATAACGATATTCAAAGAATTTGCATCTTCATAATTGATGGGTACAAATTCCCAATCCCATCTTCTTTTAAAGGCACTATCCATAGGAAATAAAGATTGGTCAGAGGTATTCATTGTCGCCAAAATATAAAGATTGTTAGGCAGTATTATTTTGTCAGTTACAATATCAGTACCTGTGAAAACCTCTTTCAAATAGTTAGCTAAATCTTCATTGCAATCAACCTCGTATTTTGATTTGCCTGCTTCATCTCTATCTAAACATTGAAAAATATCTCCAAAAATTTGAGCACAATTTCCTCTGTTGATTTCTTCAATAATTAAAAAGTGTGGTTCATTTGGATTTTTCAACGCTTCACAATATGCTTTTGTAAAGGCTTGTGGAACAAATTTATATTCAATGTTTGAACCATTCATTACAGGTTTGTAACTCCCAACAAATGAATGGTAATCAGTTTCAGGGTGGAAGGTTGTTCTTATGATTCTTTTATTTCTTGTAATATTTTCAACAGTTCTACTTTTTCCTGTTCCAGGCGAACCGTAGAAAATGATTTGATGAGGAATATTTTCTAAATTTTGAGGGACGTCTATATCTTCATTCCCTCTTTCTAATTCAATAATCTCTATGTTTTTGGGAGTCAAGTCTAATTGATTTCCAACTTTACTTCTATAATCTTTATATTCATCTAATAAATTTTGCTCCTTTAAACTAACATTATCGCCCTCAACTTTTAGGTATGGATGCAAATTATGAGAATAAAGAGATTTTAAGTTTCTTAATGTTCCTTTGATTTCTTTTGCTCCTTTTAAATCTACAAAATCAGTGTTGTTGTTTATTAAATCATAAATGCCTTCCTGTTGAAAAAGAATTTCAGTATTGTCGTTAAGCCAAGTTTTATATAAAGTATCTTCTGTAAGTATTAATAAGGTAGTCTTAAACTTAGTTTCTAAAATTTGATTTTCGAGTTCAACTTCTTCATTAAAAAGCCAAGAATACAACACTTTTTTTGCGACTTCTGTAATCGTATTGTTATCGTCACTTAAAGTGGATTTGATTAAAATCAGATTAGATGTGAAGTTTAAAGATTTAGGAACTCTAATTCCTCCGGTTCTTTCTTGACTCGAAGAATTAGAATTAATAGCCTTTACTTTAGCAAGTTTCCAAACTATTTGAAGAGAAACTTGTAAAGGTTCAAGTTGCATTGAAACTAATGAGTTTTCTGTTCTTAAGCCATTGATTTTTTGTTCATTATAACCAACAACGGAAGAAAAGAAGTTTTTCATTGAATCAATTAAGTCATCTTTAATACTAATGGTATTACCAGATTGAACAGAATAATCAAGATATTCCTTTTCCTCATTTAAGAAATATAACAAAATTGTTAAAGCAATTAATTCTTTTGGCTTAGGCAATGATGATCCTACAGCCAATTTTGGATCAATTGGAATCCTAGTTTTTATGTTATTTGGTAAACTCATTTTCTATGTCGTTTTTAATTATTTGGGCGATTTCTGAGGCTAACAAGGGAGGAACAGCATTTCCTACTTGTTTCATTTGTATTGTTTTTGTTCCGTAGAATATAAAATCATCCGAGAAGGATTGAATCCTTGCCGCTTCTCTAACAGTTAAGCATCTGTTTAAAATAGGGTGTGTAAAGAGTCCTGATGATGGAGTGTCGAATCTTGTTGTAATTGTTGCAGCTATTCCATCCTCTAAAAGTCTTGACCAAGTTCCACTATAAATAGATTTTGTTCTGTGTTCTTGAGGTAAAACTTCCTTTCCCATTCCCTTAGGGATTAATTTCAACCTTTCAATAGCTAACTCAGAATGTTTAGTCGATTGATGATTATATATTCCTTTTGATTTACTACGTAATTTTTTTTGATATTCCGATAAAGGTTTTTTTTCATATTCATAAAACTCTTCCCCTTGACCTGATTCAAGAAAAGGAAGGTCATAAATAGCTTCTTTTATGGTAGTCTTAAAGTTGTAGGGTTTCGGAAATTCTAACAAATTTCCATTTAAAGAACCTATAAAAAATGCTCTTTTTCTATTTTGAGGAACACCAAAATCTGATGCATTTAATATACTTGAATTTACTTTATACCCTAATTTTTCAAACCCTTTTATAATTTCATCTTTAAAAAAACCATTTGCTGTTGTCAAAATATTTGGCACATTTTCCAAAACAAAATATTTTGGTTTAAATATCTCAACAGTATCAATAAATCTTTTAAAAAGATAATTTCTTTCATCATCAATACTTAATCTTTTACCTTTTTGCGAAAACCCTTGACAAGGAGGACCACCAACAATAACATCAATTTTAGGATGCTTGTCTTTAAGTAGTTTTAAATCTATTTTTGAAATGTCTTCATCATAAACAACTGTTTTAGGATGATTCAATTTGTAAGAATATGCTATTTCTTTATTGTGTTCAATCGCAAATTCTATATCGAAACCTTTTGATATAAAACCTTGTGACAAACCACCAACACCAGCAAATAAATCGGCAACCCTTAACTTATTCATTTAACATTCTTGTTTTTGAAAGTTCGTAATATTCATTGTCAAGTTCAATTCCAATAAACTTTCTTTTTAATTTTCTTGAGCATACTCCTGTTGTTCCACTTCCCATAAATGGATCTAAAACTACATCCTCTTTGTTGGAAAGTAGTTTAATGAAATGACCTATTACTTTGGTCGGTTTTTGTGTTGGATGTTTCCCGAATTGTTTCTCTTTTCCATTCGTTAAAGAAGATTCTATAAAATCGTGTTCCATCTTACCGTCATTGTTAAATGTTCCTGATGTATCGTCTTTAATAAAATATACCCAAGCTTCGGTAGAATTTACAAAGTGAATATTCATATTTCTTGGCATAGGATTAGTCTTATGCCAAATACCAGTAGTTTTATAATAGAATTTATATTTTGAAGCAAGTTTAATAATAGTTTCGATTTTAATTAATGACATAAACAACAGTAGTGCACCGCTTTTCTTTAGAATCCTACTGCTTTCACTAAAAAAAACATCCATTTCTTTTTCCCAATCCTCTTGAGTTAAATTATCCCAACCTGCATATGCAAATTGATTTTCTCTCATCTTAACAAGATTAGTATTTCTATTGTGCATAAAATTTCCTAAGTTGTACGGAGGGTCTGTTAATATCAAGTCAACAGTAGAAGATTTTATAAATTTTAAAAAGTCTACACAATTCCCCTTTCCCAGCAAAGTGTTTCTACCTATTGATTCAAATTCAAGTTCTTTACTTTTAGAAACTATTTTGAACTCATCTTTTAAGTTGTTATCTTCTGAATAAGCAAACAAATCTAGTTGAGGCTCTTCGACAACATATACATTTTCTATATCAATAGTCTCTTTATACATTAGTTTTGCTTTTTAAAAGTTCTTTAACGTCAACTCCCAAAATTTCAGCAATTCTATATAAGTCTTCTAATCGTGGTTGCTGTCTGTTTTGTACATAAGCATTTACCATATTATAACTTTTACCAAGCTGCTCAGCCAACCAAGTCTGCTTTATTCCTTTAGTTTCCAAGACTTCTTTAATCCTGTTCATTGGTTCTGTCTTTGTTAAAGTTGCAAATGTAGTCAATTTTGTAAAAACATCTCAAAAAATTGTGTCTTTTCTGTTGATTTATTAGGGTGGTGGGTGGGCTTGGGTGCGGTTGGGCAAAATTAAATGTGGTGTTTTTGTGTCGGCTGGTGCATTGACAAAACACCTCTTTTAATTTTGCGAAGCGTTGGCATTTTCGTCCTCTGTTTCTGTCGTTTTATTGTCGGTCGTGTCGGTCTTTTAGGGTGAGTGCTAACGTTCCGGCGCTTGGCGAGGTTGCGAACTTCGGAACCTATTATTTTCTGTTAAAGATAAAATTTCTTGCGAAATGTAAACGTGAATTTACTACAAAATTCGCAATCTTGCCAAACGCCTGTTAGCGGTAGTTTTTATTTTCATTCTGTTTCCTTATTCTAATTTCCAATTACTTCTTTGTCACAACTAAAGCTGAAAATAGAATTAGGATTAATGTTGTACTTTTTATCCTTTAAAATAGTTGGGGCAATTTTTTTATATTCCTTTATTTGATAAGTACTTCTGTATTCTGCTTCTTTGTCTATTTCTCTATAGTCTATTGTATCATTCATATCATCGTGTGTTATTGGTGGTTCGTTATATTTGTCAATGTAGAAATATTCACCATCGTTTTCTACTTTTTTATATTGTCCTGAATGTACATCAATGCCTTTTTCTTCAAAAAAATTATAAGCTAAATTACAATAGTAATATTCTGTTTCGGGATATGCTCTATTGTACATTGCAACAATATTTTCCATTTCTTTTTTTTGTATTGTTTTTACATTTTTTTCTAAAACTTTTCCATTGAACGTTAAGTTATTAGTTTTTTTATTCCACTTAAGGATTACTTCAAATTTTTCATTTTCAGGAACAATATACTGAACAATAAATTCTGTGTAATCTTCATCATTTTCAAATTCATATACTTCTTTTTGCCCTTTTATAGCAAAATAAAACTTTTCACTTCTTTTTTTTATTCCTTCCTCTATTTGAAAGTCAACACAACTAGCGTCTTTATTTAGAAGCGGTGTCATTGTTTGTAATGAATTGTTTTTGGTGTCATGATTTACAAGAGCATTTGCATCTTCAAAATTTTGATACACTATTTTGTTCTCATCTGTGATTTCACCTTCCCTCGCTTCATAATAATTGTTATTTTTTCTACCATATAATACAAATGGTACTTCTGGTATATAAGATTTAATTTTTACAATTGTATCTTGTATTTCTACAATACCTTTTATACAAGTATTTTCTGCTAAAATAAAACAGGTATTATCTGCATTTATGATTAATGCACCTCGTTCAAAATCATAAACACCTTCAATTTGTTTGGAATTTGATTTCGTATTTTGAGAGCAAGAAAGAATTGCAAGTAATGCAAAAAGTAAAAGTGAGAATTTTGTTATCATAATTATTGTATACTTCATTGTTGATTTCTCCGCGGTTCTGCAAAATTACCGCTAACG